>OGKA01000865.1_pt1 | contig 29691 bp, 23 predicted proteins | sample 1572211 | NCBI WGS metagenome assembly OGKA01 (sample SAMEA2582125, study PRJEB24529) | metagenome | biome: Human gut stool | place: China | collected 2011 | reverse complement strand
ACTTAAAATCCCTTGGCCATTGCGGCTGTGCGGGTTCAAGTCCCGCTTCGAGTACTCTAAGGGACAAATCGTTATTTTGACGGTTTGTCTCTTTTTTTATACCATTGCAAATGGTTGGATATGAATACTTTAACTCAAAGAAAGAATTGACGCTGATAGGTTCAATATGCTCATTATTTTTGTCATAGTAAAATCCGTTCGGGAATACCAATTTTTGAAGTCTTCTTTTCCCTTCTAATCCTTGTAACTCCCATAGCATGAATAGGTTACGTCTCATTGAAAAGGCATAATCTATGAACTTATCGAGGTTCAATATTTCAGTATTATATTTCATGTACTCAATGTTTAAATCCTTAATTTCTTGTTCCAATCTTGTTATAACTTTCTCAAAAATGCTTTGTCTCTTTGTGTCTGAACAAAGAGTGTAGTTTGTTTCTACCTGTTCTAATTCTTTTTCTTTCTTTTTAATATTAGCACGTATTGATATGGCTGTATCTTTGTTCTCTCTATTCATATTATCAAATACCATTTTTAACTGGAGTTTAAGTAATTCAGTTACTTTATCTGATAATATATATTTGCTCAGTTCATCCTCAAAAGATTCGTGTACTTTCTTAGTAGAACTATTGTATTTGCATCCTTTACGGCTACAGACATAATATCCTATATCTGTTCTACCGAATTTCTTTCTCATTTTTGTCGATATACTTGCGGTAAGATTATTGCCACAGCAGGGACACTTTATTGTACCTATTAGTGGAGCATATTCTTTATCTATCTTTTGTTCATATCCACTATGATTTTTTGATAATTCATTATTAACCTTCAAGAATATTTCTTTAGATACCAAAGGGGGATGATTTCCTTGTACTATTTCTCCTTGTAAGAACTTATGAGCCATAAAGCCACAATAGAAAGGATTCTTGAATACCTCTGATAATTTTTGCTTGCATATTATCAGTCCTTCTTTTGCTAATTTTATTCTTATTTCTTCATTGCTTAATTTGTTGTTGGCTTTCCATAAGAAAGCCTTTCTTAATAATTTCCCTTCTTCGTTTATGGTTATTATTTGCTCTTTTTTGGTTGTTCTTTGGTCATATCCTCTTGGTGCTTTACCAATCCAACGTCCTTTCAATAAGGCTTTTATACTGTTTTCTATGGTTGTTGCTCGCTTTTCATCATTCTGAAATCTTGCATTAGCAAGTTCCATGAGTTGCATATATTTTCCAACAGCTGTACGTGGGTCATAACTTGATGTTGCTGAGACTACATAAGCTCCTCTTGCTTCTACTTCTTCGATAATGGTTGTACTGCCAGTTCTACTAAATCTTGAAGTGCTGAATACAATAACAATATCTACTTTCTGTGTACTTCCTTTCTTGTTAGACCTTTTAATAAAGTCCAACATACGATTAAATTCTTTTCTCTCTTTATCGCTTTTTGCAGATTCATAAGTTCCACCAAATTCAGCCACTACAGTGTATGAATGTGATTGTGCATATTCCCTACATTTGTCTTGCTGGACTTCCAGACTTTGTCCGTCCACTTGTTCACTGCTACTAACACGAGTGTAGATAATAGCATTTCCACCTTTTATTTCTTCTTTTTCCTTTTGACCTTTTGCGAAGGATTTTAATTCTAATGTATCATTCATATAGTTAGAATTTAATTATTACTCAATAATTGATATTTTTTATATGTAGCAAAGCAAGATACAGAATAATCATATAGTGTGTCTATGATTAATAATGCTTCTTTATCACTTATATTATGAAAATCCCTATTTTCTTTAATTGTGGATATACTTAACTTCGTCATGTAAATTTCTGTATTTTAGTTGTATATTCACTAATAAAAATGAATATAGCAGGTTTATTTAACTTTGTCCATTCTATTCTTTGTTACCAATAGCGGTAATTCTACTTTCTGTAATTGGGGGAAGAGGAATCTCTTTCTCATTTATATGTGTTGTATTACTTTTCTGCTGAGGTCTCATATCCTTTTTATTTTTGACCTTATTTTTATTTCTGAAAAATGAATCTATTTCTTCTTCACTGATTGCAGAAAGGAAATCTTTATTCGATAGTATTTTATCTCTTTGCTGGTCGTTATCAGCTTCTAACATAACAGTTCTAAAATCCTCCTCAATGATATTTTCCATATTGCTTATTTGGTCGAATTTAAGTTGGTTAATATCACAAGCGTGTCTGAGGTATTCTATTTTATTTAAAACCTTATTAATGTCCTCATGTTGGGTTTTCTCTGATATAATATAGTCTATTAAATATCTTTTGCTTAGGAATGAATTTGAGAATCCTTTTCCCCTTAGATAGAGGTATAATCGTATGGCACGCTCAGGATTCGCGTACTTGATTTCCTCTGCTTTATTGTTGGTATATGCTGTTAGTGTATCTTTGTTAAGTCTTTGTTTGTCAAGACAAATAAACCTACTGATTGAAGACATGGGAAATCCTTTATCACTAAATGCTTTAATAGTTCTAACCAGAAAATCTTGATTCTTAATTTTATAAGAGTTATCAATATAATCAGAGTTTTCCCATTGTTTTTGGGTTGAATTTAATGCTATGATATATTCATTAATGGTCATGCCTTTTAATTCTTCCTTTGAAATAACGGAAATTGGTAGTTCAAAGATTCCATCATTCTTTTCTAGCCTCTTCTTCTCTAATAATTGATAAGCAAAGTTTATTCGATGTTGTCCGTCTAATACTACCAAATAATCTTTCTGTTCCTCTTTATTTAGGATTCTGTATGTTGTGTCGGCTGCATATAAAGTAAGCTCTTCCTCTATGTCATTTGCAGATATGGCAATAATTGGTTGTAATACTCCAAATTTATCAATACTGTCTATTAAAGATTGATTCTTAGATACTTTTCTATTGTTATCTACAAAAGCAAATTTTGCATCTTTTATATTTATTATTTTAGTATTCATTTCTTTACTTTTTTGAAGATATTTTACATACCAATGGCTGTATGACATAACTATGCCATATTCACTTATGTAATAAGAACGTCATTGGATTTTTTGTTATCGTGGGAATGAAACCTTGCTTAATCTCTATCAGAGAGCTTGGATTAGCTACTTCTTTGCCCTCATTAAGCAAGCCTTAGAATCTATATAACATAGAGTTTATATGTAGTTCTGAGGTTGTGCCATTCTCTTGATGACGATGCAAAGTTAGGATTAAAACTCAAATTGATTAAATTTTTTGCTTGTTGGATTATCCAAACGTAATCCAACAATATAATCCAATCTTTATTTGGAATATTTTTGGCCGTTATATATTTTTGCCACGAAAGTGAATATTAGAAGTTAAAATATGGATATAAGATATATAACAGATACAGATTTTATAACAAAGAAACTGGAAGGAGATGATTATAACTTGGTCTATGGAATTATTCAACATTGTACTCATAATAGTGAATTAAAAGAAAAGTATATATATAATCTTACCGTATTATTGTTCTTTAAGCAGGAAACATACGTATTGCGTGTTGTTAAAGTAAAATATTGGATTGAATTATTAAATGCAATTATTGAAAAATTATATTCTTTTGATAAAGACAATACTTTAATAAGTATTCCATTCTGTAATATATATGGGTATAGTTTACAAGAGATAATTGATTCTTTTCGATTATCCCTTTTTACACTAAAGGAGATACTTGTTTCAAAGGAAGAAGATATAAAGATTATAGATTATATTAATAGATGCTACCCAATTCAATCTTTGGAGGATTTGTTTTTAAATTTGGTTATTGAGATTGAAATAGGAACTTTTGAGAATCTACAAAGTTCAGATTCTTATATTATATATGATGAAATGTATAGAAGAGGGTTAAAAACGAAAGGATTAGAAATTAAGCCTTCTGAGCATTATAACGAAAACCTTTATTATCGTCATTTTATAAATGCAGTACAACCTAGAATAGTTCCACCGATAGAAGAAGATATAAATGAAAATAATGAAATTGTTAGATATAGAGGATATGACATTAAAAGAATAGGGGTTATTTATTATATGCTGTATGATGCACTCAAAGACAATCAAGAGCTATTGATAAAAGTTGCTAATTATGTTATAGATAAAGATTACATTGCAAGAAATAGAGCTAATAATGCTGCATATAAATATATACATAATCCTTCCTTCTTGATAGATAAAGATTGGAAGGTTGAATATATTTGTGAACAATTAAAGCGTTATAATATTGAGATACCTTGTGAACTTATCAAAGAAAAAAAGGACTTAGAAAAATTATAATGTCTGATACTAATATTGTATATATTCCAATATTCAAAAACTGTGCTTGGCACTGTATAATGAATATTTTTAAAAGTTTTTTTAATGCTTTATATGCAAACAATTGATTATCAATATGTTAATTATAGGTTTTATATTCACTTCTGAGAAAAGTGAATATAAAAGAAAAGAGGTAATAAGAATACAACCTATTACCTCTTTTCACTATTGCATGATTCTATCAGTATATATCTAAATCGAATACCAATGTCCCATTGTCAATAGTTTGCACTTTTGAAACATAGTATGGAATATCTGTATCTTCTGTTTCCATTTTAAGATTCTCAAAACGTATTGTTATTGTTGAATCTGTTATGTCGGTTACAATTACATTTCCACTTACGTATCTGAATGTATAGTCATATCTTTTAGCTCTTAAAGTATATTCCGTCAAATCATCCCCTACATTGGGCATTGATGTTGAAAGGAACTTTATGTCAAAGCCATAATCAGGTCCTCCAGTTTCATCTTCTTTTCCTGCTACATAACCAAAGAAACCAAAGGAGTAATTAAACTCTCCGACTTCATCTCTTGATGTAGAACCATCACTACCATACTTAATAAAGTATGATTTCATGTTTGGGTCAAGATTCCATAATTCCCCATTTACTGTAATTGAATTTGTTCCATTACCTCCTTCATCATCGTTTGAACAAGATGAGAAGCTAAACATTGCTAAAATTGCAAAGATGAAATAAATACACTTTTTCATATCTTTTGTTTTTGTATATTGGATTCTATATGTATTATTTCTGAAGAATGTGAATCCTATCTCTGTATTTGGGTTAATTAACACAAATAAAGTTTGAAAGGCATTTGTTTGCCTTTATAATTGATAAATATTCCTGAAAATATATTTTCTTCATACCTACCATTGAACACTCCTGTATTTTCATTATCAGAATTATATTCATTAAGATTCAATATTTTATTAGAATATGTACCTACTAATTTTAGTGAATTACTTGAATCGTATTTTGTATAATAATATTTACCTTTAACTGAAGAACCTTCAATTTGAAGGGTCATCACAATTGGATATTTATCATCTATATTTCCTTTAAAGACAACATTACTTATTAAGTCTGTACTACTGCCCCAAAATGAAATTTCTGATATACATAAATCATTATATTTAAGTCCTCTATAAATATCTGTGATTGTTATTTTTATCTCTTGTACATCATGATATGGAGTATCTAAGATAATGGTTTGAGGACGCCATGTGTCTTCTAAAATTTTATTTTGAATAAATTCACCATTGATGTAAATGCTGATATTTCTTGCTCGTGAATTATCCTTATAACTTTTTTCTGATTTACCGTAACCGTTATTTATAATAATTTTTTGTATAGTACAAATAGGGGTATTAAAGATTAATCTTTCTTCATTATCTTTATAGCTAGTAGCCCATGACGTTTCTAGTCTCCCATCTAATAAATTTGATGCATGGTATGAATTATTTCCTTGATTTTCGATTGTTGAGGATGCTATAACAGATACGTTATTAATCCTTTGTGACTCTGTTGTCGAGTATTTGTTATTATCCTCAGAAAAAGCATTGTTGTCATTTGTATAGCTATCGTCTGTTTGTGATTGAACTGGAATTTCTTCACATATTTCCATTAGTGACTTTTCTTCATCTGACGATTTTAAAAAGAAAAATACTCCACCAATTGCTATCAAAACAATAATAATAGTTGCTATTATCCAAATATTTGATTTTGAAGTAGATGCGTTTTGTATATTCTCATTTATAGATTGAGCTTTGGTCTGTACCGATTGTTGTAAATCTTCTGTATTACTCTGTGTATTTTTGTAATTTATATTTTTAATATTGGATATTTCTTTGTTTTGTTCGAGAGCTATTTTTTTTATTACTTCTTCTTCATTATCCTTTTTATGAGAATCTTGAATAACTTTTCCCTGTTCTTTTATATTATCATTAATTTGATTACATTTAGGGCATCTTATAGCCTTATCCGAAATCATGTTTCCACAATGTTTACACTTAATTAAAGCCATACTTAAAATATTTAATTGTTAATATTAAAACATAGTTCTTGAAAGTGATATAAACGTATAATATACATATCCATAAAATATCGAAAGATTGTAAATATATAGGATATGAAATATAAGAATGGTGGTTCTACATAGTATTCATTAATCATATTTGAAAACATAATCCATAGGAAGTAAATACAAGATATGAGTTCTGCAATCCACCATATTATTAATACTTTACAGTTTATTTTTCTCTTGGTAATATTATAACTTTCTTCCCAAACTGATGACATGATTTGATATGGTTTCACAAATTGTAAAACGGGAATTAGAAAACTAAGCCAAGTCCAATATGGATTATATTGAAATAGCGGATTTATCCTTTTTATCGTTTTGCAAATATTATAAAACCAATAAAAGAAAGCAATAAGTTGTATATATGTGAAAATATATGACACAACCAAATATGCGGAACTTATGTCTTCAAGATAGGTAAATAATTCAAACAGGCATTGTAGAATACAAATACAGCTAATAATATTAAATCCTATTATAAAACTCTCAGATGTAATATTGCTATATTGCTTAGTCTTGTTTATATTCCATAATGGAAAACCACAATAAGGGCATACGGATGAATGTAACGGGATATAATTTCCACACTCTTCACATTGAATTTTCTTTCCAATAGGTGCACCGCAATGGGGACAATTTCGTGCTTTATCTGAAACATCATGGTGACATTCCGAGCATTTTATTAACGTCATTGAATAATATATAGTATAATTAATAAAATCATGATGAAAAGGAATAACACTAAACATAATCCTATGCCAATCCATGCTCCTATAGTAAAGTATTTTTTAGCTTTTTCAGAAGCATGAATAGCTCCTTCAATGTCTCCTGATTCCCATAATCTTTCAACTCTATTTGCGTATATAAAACTTGTAATTGCAAATGGTAAACACCAAATAGTAAATAGTAAGAAAGAAGATAAGCCTAATAAAATTGATTCTAACATCCATGATTTGGGATGTAAACTTTCAGATATTGGACTTTTTATATAATCTCTATATTTGATTTTACTATTTGGGTTTATTATTAAATTATTGCAATATGGACATCTTTGTGCTTTATCAGAAATTTGATTTGAGCAGTAGGGGCATTGTATTAGAGCCATTTATATACTTATATTTTAGATGAAGGTCCATACTGATTATCACTTGTGGATTCTTTAAGCCAATAAATTAATAAGATTATTACACCAATAAGAGGTAACAAAAACCATAACATATTCCATCCACTTTTATTTATATCATGTAAACGTCGGACAGACACAGATAACATTGGAATTATTATAGCTATGTTAAATATAATAATGAGTACATTCATTACCATACTAATGTCAGAATATTCTCCAAACGTCGTTGTTATAATCCAATTACATAAACCTGGGAGTATGCTAAATAAATAGAAATACCAAAATTCACCTCTTGATGCTCTCCCTGAAAATTGAGCATATTTTTGAAAACAAATTTTTATTGCTTTGCCAAAACTCATTCCTTCTATTGATGAGTATGATTGGAATGAGTTATTTGTAGATTTATGAGTATAAGTATTTTTTTGTGGGTTTGTTGGACATCCACAGTTGGGACAAATAGTAAAGTCTTGTGGCATAAATTCACCACACTCAGGACATTGAATTCTCTTTTCTACTGGTGCACCGCATTGAGGACACGTTGAAGCTCTATCTGAAATCATGTGTCCACATTCAGAACATTTAATTAGTGCCATATTAACTCATTTTCACATGGACTCCATGTGATTAATTGTTATTAAACTTAGATACGGCATAAAAAGAAAGTGTGAGTCCACTAGTTCTCTTCCCATTGATTGGCTCTGGACTGCCTACGCTAAAGAAAAGAAAAAACGGCTCACACCTTTGGCTTATATGTATTAGAGTACATATATGACGACCAAAGGAGAACGCTTTTCAATATCCCATTAGCGTATGAATTGTCCAGATTCATCAATGTGGAATAAAGCTAAACGCTTCCTAAATTATGTCTGTTGCCTTTTGACAACGCCACAAATATAGAAATAATTTAGCTATAACGTTCTATGTGAGCCGTAATATTTTTGCAAATATACTTTTTAATATCAAAAACTTAGCATATCATAAGTTTCTAAAAGCTCTTCCGTTCTTAGGCCTAAATATCGTCTTGTTGTCATAACATCTGCATGGTTGAATAGTTCTGATAGTTTGATTAAAGCCATTTCACTATTACTGCCTGCAGCCTCAACAACTTTACGACCAAAGGTTTTTCTGAGCGAATGAGTTGAAAAATGTTCCACTTTGAGTTTATACTTTTCTTTTATCTCTTTAAATAGCACATTGATTCTTTGTGTTGAATATACGGTTTTCTTTCTGCTTATAAAGCATTTCTCATGCTTATCTGTTATTTTTAGTGCTGTATAGCAATCGTAGATATGCTTCTGGAAATCCTCGTTTATCCTTATTTCCCTGCGTTTTCCAGTCTTTTTTTCTATGAGAGTAAACTTTGTATCATCTAAAATCATCGTCCAATCTAAGCTAAGCAAATCGCTTATACGAAGCCCAAAGAAACAACCACAACCTATTAAAAGACTTAATCGGTACTCTCCATCTCTATACAATTTTCTCACTAAAGATAACATTGAATCCCATTCTATGTAATCACTTGTAACATGACTATTTTTAATACTCATAATCGTTTTATTTTATTTATCCGATGCAAAGATATGACATATATTTAATACCTGCAATAATTTTCTAGTTAATCCCAGTTAATTTTATTACATATATTGCATAAATGTAATATTACGACTAATTTTGTTGTATTATAAACTACTTGATTATGGTTGAAGAAAAGCAAGAACGTACAGTCATTCATTTAGAAATAGATAATAAACATTATTATTATGGCTCTATTGCCAAACTTTGTGAGGATAATCCTAAAGAGGTTATTGGTATAGGTTATGCTTCTCTACGTAACTATGGGCTATCTGAAACAAAACCATACCAAAACTCAAAATGTATTATTAGAAAAGGAATATTACATACTAAAACTGGACTTCGTGGGAAAAAGTCTATAATTGACAATAATTAATGGCAGAAAAGATATTCTATTAAATTATAACTTTTTCTCTTTTTAGGGTCTTGTACCCTTATTATTCGATTGACGGAAATAAGATAAAGTTTTAGTAACCATTCATCAGATAATATCTGTTGATTATAGTAAAAGTAATCTATGTTTGTTCCTATTTTTTTTAGATTTTCTTTTAATACTTCATTTTTCAATATAATTTCCGCTCTGTATATTTGTTCACATTGAATATTGTCTTGAATGTATGTTTTATATGGGCTTTGTTCTTGTATTTCTTTTGATTTGTCATATATCCTTAATCTCATATTTTTCTTGTTATTCCTGATTTCCATGCTTATGTTCTGTGAAATATTTTTTCTACTGCCTTTGCTAAAGAAAATAACACTATTAACAAGTTCTTCCATGTTTTTATAAGCCTTTTTGAAGATGACTGGAACAAGTTTTTCATTTTGATACACATCATTCATGAAATGTGAATACAAATCATAATCAGTGTCTAATGCTATTTCTATTTGAGAAAGAAACTGAAAATATAATCCAAGTTCATGTTCTATATTATATATATAATGCAGCTTTCTTTCATAAAAGATGTTGTTTTCTATTGCCATAAATATATATTGCTTATATGGAGTATTATTTCCGAAATAGATACTTGCAAATGGTTCTATAACACCTTCACGCCTTATATAAATCATGTATTCATAGGAATATGTAGGATGTTTGCGTTTTGTCGCTGGAAGTAGTATTAGATTGTCTGATATTTCAGTATATTGTCTATTCAGTAATCTTTCATCCAATACTTCACTTAGCTCATATCCTAAAATTAATTTATCAATATGTATAGCAAATCTGTGAGTAGTTGGTAAAGTCAAGAGTACAGAAATATCTTTTACTTCTTCTTTTATTTCAATATAATCTTTATGGTCAAAAGACGGCTGAATAACATTGCTTTCAGTTGAAGTACTGTCAAGACTATCATTACTTCTACTTATATTAAAGTAATGGCTTGTAATTTTCTTAATTGCATTTCTTGCTTTGATGAAAATCTTCTTTAGTGTTTTCATTGATATTGTTATGTTATTTTTATTATTGGTCTATGTTGCTTTGAGAGGATTATTTGTTAATATACCTAATAATACGATACAACTTAATAAAGTTCTGATAATCAGATTATATATTATCATTCAAATAATCATTCTTATCAATAATATCCTTGTTTGCAGATAACAAAATAAGGATATGTTGATTTTTATAAACCATTGTTATTCAGTTGATTATATAAGCAGGGCCAACTTTTATTATTTGCTTAATAACCACTTGAAACATTTGTATAACAGTTTTATATGCTACATTATAAAATAAGGATGAGACTAAAAACAAGTTTTAAGGAGAAATTTTTTAGAAAATTTTTTTGTGTGTAACTGTTTTCCATATAAGGGTAGGTAATGATAGGGAAGGAAGGTAGGTAGGGGTTACGTAGCCCTACCTATCCCATCAATTTATAGACTTGCAATAATTTTGGTTATATCGGGGTTTGCCTGAATAAAGTCTATGATAGCTAAGAAACCATTCCAAAGGTTCAATATTTCATCCTTTAAGGGTACGAAATAAAAATCGCAATCATTTGGATGACAAATGGTTGCGATTTTTTTTTGTGTGGTTACACCACTTTATAAACTGGAACCATCAAAAAATAAACCCGTCATTGGTGTGAATTTTGTCAATGACGGGCTGGCTATTTTAAAATTTTTTGTAGAACTTAGGATTGTTACTGATTAACTTCTTCTAAATAAAAAACTGCACTTGAATTACACTGGGTTAATTTAATATTCATTCCTTCGTTCATTAAATATTCCCCTGAGAAGGTTTGATTGTTGCCCCAAAAAACAGATTTTTCATCCATCGTATTTATTTCTTTTACTTTATATTTTTTTTGAGGAGAAAGTCCTGATAGTTTAATTTGCGGGAAATGAGTCCGTCCTTGGTATTTCAGGTTATAAACATAAGTAACCGCTGTAGATTTATTCTTAGAAGTGTACATATAAGCACAAAAGCCATGCTCTTCATAAGGAGAAAGCAAGCGATAAAGATCACCTTTAAATACAAGAGGACGAACTAGGGTTTTATATTGAGATATAGCATTACGGGCAAACGTGAGTTCTGAAGGTTTCAATGCTTGTGGTTGTAATTCCATTCCTAATCTCCCTCCCATAGCTACATCAAATCTGAATTTAAGAGAAGTTTGATTTCCTGTCTGGTGATTGGGGGTCGCAGATACATGAGATCCTGTAACAGAGGCTGGGTAAATCATATTTGTACCATATTGGATAAAGATACGGCTTAATGCATCTGTGTTATCACTAGTCCATACTTCCTGATGGTATTTTAATGCTCCGTAATCTACTCGTCCCCCTCCTGAAGAGCAGGCTTGCATAAGGAGATGTGGATATAAAGAACGAATTCGGCTATAAACATTGTAAAGGCCTTTGGTATAGTCTATCCAAAAATGTGATTGTTTATCTACAGAAAGATAATCAGAGCCCACAGATTCTACATGTCGGTTAGCATCCCATTTAATATAAGCGATATTGGGGTTTTCACTCATAATACGTTTGAAAGTTTCTACAATGAAATCTTGTACTTCAGGATTACTTAAATCCAGAAGCCACTGATTTCTCATTGTGGTTATTTTACGGCCTTTAGCTTTTACAATCCACTCTGGATGTTTTTCTGCAAGTTCGCTTTGTGGGTTGACCATTTCCGGTTCTATCCAAAGTCCAAATTTCAAGCCTTTTTGAGTAGCATAGTCCACTAAAGCTCCAATGCCATTAGGAAGTTTACTTTGAGTAACTTGCCAATCACCCAAACCCTGCTTACTGCTATTTCTTGGATATTTATTGCCAAACCATCCGTCATCGAGAACAAACATTTCAAGACCGATTTCAGCAGCGTCGTCAATCATTTTTTTTATGACGTTTTCATCAAAATCGAAATAAGCTCCCTCCCAGCTGTTCAGCAATGTAGGTAATTCATGTGGAGTATCATATACCACATACTTCCTGGCATAATCATGTAAATTACGGCTTGCCTGACCTGCGCCTTTATTACTGTAAGTATATATCATTTCAGGAGTAACGAACCGTTCCTTGTGCCCCAATTTATAATCGGACAAATAAGGATTGATGCCAGAGCTTATGCTAAGCAAATTGAATTCATCTAACTGAAAATTGATTTTATAGTTTCCACTCCATGCCAAAGCACCTGCTATGACACATCCTGTTTCTTCTTGTAACGGTTCATCAAGAGCAAGCATAAATGAAGGGTTCTCTGTATGAGTTGTTCTTACCCCTTTTTTACTTTCAATACTTTTGATACCGTGAGTGAGCAAAGATTGTTCCATATTCATTTCTTGTGCCCATGCTCCATAAAAAGTATTAAGGTAGTAGCGGTTTGCTTTTACTGGAAGGAAAGAAGAATAAAAACGTGTCAGACGAATGTCTTTTTTATTCAGGTTTTCAATAATCGTGGATGCAGTAAAAATATCATTCTCACAATATGATTTAAATACAAGACTTACATTAAGCTTCTGTTTTTTGTCTACTAAGTTAATTGTAGTCTGGTATACTTCATTGGGTACAATTATACTGTCCTTATGTCCAATATATTTAAGTTCTGTATTTAAATCTCCATCAGGGAAAACAACCGAAAGAGCCGGTTCATTAAAGAAACGCCCACCGGCAGTAGGATATGCTAGCGGATCTGTTCCGTAGTCACTTCTTCTATAAGTTTGCTTACCAATAAAGTACGAGCAATCCTGAATTTTATTACCATAGTATTGAAAGGAAAGAGTACTATCGGGCTCAACGCTGAAAATCAAACTTGTACGATCTGTATGAATAGGGATAATTGTTTGTGATGATAAATTACATACTCCCAATATTAGTGTAATTCCTAATAAAATTCGTTTGTTCATAGTAAGTAGTATTATGGTTTTGATTTTATTTTTATAAAGTGTTCTGCAACAAGCTTATTATCTTGATTTATAATTCTTACTTTAATATTTTCAGGGCTAACTTCACAACTCAAAAAAGTTTCATCATCATTAATAACGGTAGGGAATGAACAGTGGTCATTCGAAGAATGGAAAGAATAGGTATGTGTATGTCCAGAGAGCATCAGATCTATTTTAGCAGAATTGAGTAAAGGTAAGAATAACTTTCTCAAATGCTGATTGCCATGCCAATCCCCGATAATGAAAGGTATATGACTAATAACGATACGTACACGAGATTGAGTAAATTCCTTGGTTTTCAAAATTTGTTGTAACCAATGAGCTTCTTCTTCGCGGTATCTGTCATAATCGGCTAGACCTGCATATTCAATATCCGAATCTGGTTTATCTTCACCACAATCAAGCACAATTAAACATACATCTCCATATTTATAAAACTGGTAGAAATGATTATTTGAAGTTGGGTAATATCTGCAAAGATTATCCGCATAAACGCCTCTATTTTCATGATTTCCTTTAGCGAACAGAATAGGTGTTTCTTTGGCAAATTTCTTTACTGCTACATCTAAATACCCACGAAAAAGTTGTGCTTCATCAACCAGATAACTACTCATATCTCCATTAAATACGACGAAGTTAGTCTTTTTAAAATCTGTATTTTTACATAGTTTTTCAAACATCTCATGTCTCTCATGAATGTCATTAAACATGACAAATGAAACACTATCTATACCATTGGTTGGAAAAGTAGAAAAACTTAACGGCTTTTGCTTAAAAACATTACTAGCAACTGTATTGCCGTATAAAATTTTTCCACTTCCATTCCAAGAACGTACTTCTTTAGAAAATATACGATAATTATATCGTGTATTCGGATTTAGTTTTTTTAATTTAATACAATGGAAAGTGGAAGTAGATAAACGTCTTCCTGCAACCGTTTCATAATATCTTGGGTGTTCAGTTGCATAAAATGACTGGTCATTACTAGGTGCCAGTTCTACCCATGATAATGCTGGCTTATTTGTGGTCCAGATAATATTGACTTCGTGTTGAGTCATATTACATAAATAAGGTCCATGAGTAATTTTTATATCTTGTGCCATTATGCAAGTGAAGCAGTGAAGGCAAATCAGAACAAATAATAGTTTTATTTTCATTACATAAAAAACTTTTTATTTGAAAAAACAAAAGGGGGAGTTTTATGTCTCCCCCTTTTCATTATTTATATTGTTATAATTTACTTTTTTATTTATAACCTGGATTCTGTACTAGTTTGGGGTTTTTCTCCATTTGCGTGTAAGGAATAGGCCAATAACGCATATAAGGTTCGAATTTACGTTGCTCTATTAAACGGTCTTTTTCAGAAACCTCACTAGGAGGAGTGATGACTGCTCGGCGAGTAGGATCCGGCTCATCATAATTTATAGTACCTACCATATGATACAACGGCTTATTCATTACAGTTTCGGCCACCATCTTACCATCTTTATCTTTCCAACGAAGTATATCTTGGCGGCGAAGTCCTTCACCTGCCAATTCGATGGTTCGTTCTCGACGGACCAGTTCACGGATTTTGTCCTGAGTATTATATTTTGTGCGATCCACAGCGATATGACCACCACGAATACGCAATTCATCAATTAAGTCTAATGCTGTATTTAAGTTTTCATTTAATTCTACATTGCATTCAGCTATTGTAAGTAATACTTCTGCATAGCGGAACAATATAGGACATAACCGGTCATTATTCAATGAAGGTGAATACTGTTTAATAGAAGGCAAAGTATATTTTGCATAAAGTAATCCTGTTGCAGAAGCATTGGTTGCAGCACTGTAATAATCCTTATTTGCTTTACCATCGATAGTTTTATCCAATGTGTTAATGATACGTTTCCCATTTTTACCTTCCCAATCCATGCCAGGATAAATAATAGTATTATACAGGCGAGGGTCACGATTAGCAAAAGGATGGCGTTCATCATAACCTGAATTTGCTTCACTTGGCATTAAGCCATTTTCCATTTCAAACATGTCAACCAGATTCTGTGTCGGAACGAATGAAGCCCAACCTCCATCTTGGTTATTATACAAACGAACGACATCACTAAATTTATATAAGTCTTCTATATGTTGGTCTGCATAAATAATTTCTTTGGAATCTTGTCCCTCTAAACTGAACATTTTAATAAAATCCTTATCCAGCTCATATAAATTCAATTTCTGAATATCATAAGCTGCCTGTCTGGCTTCTTTCCAGTCATCGTAATAAAGATGAGCACGCATTTTAATAGCAAGAGCTGTTCCCTTGGCAATACGTCCTTTCTCACTCGGTTCATCTGGAAGATCAGGGATAGCTTCATCCAATTCCTTGTAAATGAAGTTTTTTACTTCCTCTTCCGAGGAACGAGCTACTTGAGCTTCTTCTGCTGTTGCAGTAGGTTCAGTAATCAATGGAATACCGCCAAACCAAAAATTGATAACCAAATATTCCCATGCACGAATCACACGTACTTGCGCAATCATATTTTTGCGGTCCTCCTCATTTCCAAAGGCGGGTCTATGTATATTAGCAAGGAAAACATTACAACGTGCTATAGATTCATATTTATAATAATTAGGAACCTTATTAGGGTTCAATTCTCCTGTAGCAACTTGTTTGTAACTAGATGAACCTGTACGGTTGAAAGATATATCTGACATACAATCATTAAAAAAGATATAGTTAGGACCTGTACACTGATCAAACCACCAATTATAACAAGCCGTCAGAGCAGCATCCGCATCTTGTTCTGTTTTCCAGAATGTAGCCGGAGTAATTGCATCATGAGGTGCTGTATTAAAAAAATTGTCACAAGACGATACTATATACGAAAATAAACCTACACAGATTATATATTTTGAAGCTTTAATAAATCGTATCATAATTATATATTTTATGGGATTAAAATGTTAAATTAACACCTATTGAATGAGTCTTTAGGTTAGGGAATGTACGTACACTTCCATTTCCACTTTCAGGATCGATATCTACTGGGAGATTATCAAATGTGAACAAGTTTTCTCCTGAATAATAAAGTCGGGCTCGATCTACTCCTATCCTAGTTAACCATGATTTAGGAAAAGTGTATCCAATCTGTAAATTTTTAATACGGAAGTAATCAGTGTCAAAACACCAAAAGCTAGACCGTGTAGACTGATGGTTGTGGGAAGCTGTACCTTCTGTTGGGCGAGGGAAACTACCATTAGGATTATCTTTCGACCATGCATCTCGCCATGCTGTGGATGGATGAGAGGCATCACCTTTAAAATCACCGACAACTTCTTGTGTAAAATATCGGCGTGTACCTGTTACTCCTTGTCCCATAATAGAAAGATCAATATTCTTCCAAGCTGCATTAAAACTTAATCCATAAGTAAATTTAGGCTGATTGGTTCCTATCAGATCTTTATCATCAGAAGTTAAAGCACCATCACCATTTACATCCTTAAATTTTAAATCACCAGCTTTGAAATCAGAATTAAACGGATTGCCATATTGTTCTTGATATGCAGCAGCTTCTTCGTCACTGCGGAAAATGCCATCTACCACATAAGTATAATACGAGTTGTACGGAGAGCCAACCCGATTGATATAATAATCATTGATCATTTCTGTTACTTCACCTAAACTTAAAATTTCATTACGGTTGTAAGCAAAGTTTCCAGTAGCTCCTAAAGTCCAATTTCCAAATTTCTGTTGCCAACTTGTACTCAGTTCTACACCTTCATTCTCCATTGAACCAATATTAGCCATGTAAGCTCCAAATCCGAAAGTTGCAGGTACTTGTACATCCATCAACATATCAGTTGTCTTACGATAATAATAGTCTAATGATACATTAAAATGGTCAAGAAAACTCATATCAATACCAATTCCTGTAGTTGTAGTAGTTTCCCATGTAATATCAGCCTGTTTATATCCCACTTGACATATACCTGTATGCACTACACCATCGAATACAAAATTCTTTCCTATACTATAAGTAGAAAGAGCTGGATAATAATCATCAATAGCTTCCTGGTTACCTAATTGTCCCCATGACACACGAAGTTTCAATGATTGTAACCATCCTTTTGTTCTTTTCATGAAGTTTTCTTCCGATATTCTCCATCCGGCAGAAATCCCTGGAAAATATCCCCAGCGGTTATCTTTATTGAAGCGGGAAGAAGCATCTGCACGGAAATTAACTTCCAATAGGTATTTGCCCATGTAGTCATAGTTTATACGAGCAAAATACGACATTAATGCCAATTCACGTGAGTATCCATCATTTGTCTGAGAATCATCTTGTCCTGCTCCCAAATCTGTTTGCTCATTGGTAGGAAATCCTGTACGATTTCCGGTCAAAGTCTTATAATTATATTTTTCAACACGATAACCTGCTAATCCTTTCACATGATGTTTGCCAAAGATTTTATTATAATTCAATAGACCGTCGAATGCCATACGGTTGCTTACACTCATTGTTTCTGTCAACTCATTGGGTCCTTGATAAACATCTTCGTTCAATTGAATATCTTTCATGAATGCCTTATAGTCAGATAAATTCATTGTGTAGGAACCTTGTGCTGTCAGAACTAGGCCATCAATTAATTTATAGTCAGTAGCCATAATTCCTGTAAACTTCTGGCCTTTATGTAAACATCGTTCATTCATATCTAGCCAAGCAATTGGATTACCATCTCCATTGCCCCCGTAAGAACCATCCTCATTTTTATAAGGTATCCATGGAGCAAAAGTATTTACCAGATTAATAACCTGTCCGGGTCCATCTCCATAACGACTATTATTAGGTTCCCAATAATAATTATTGATATATGACAGGTTAGATCGCATATTCAATCTATCGGAAACTTTAATATCTACATTAGAACGTACGTTAAATTGTTTTCTACCACTGTTGCGAAGAACACCATCCTGTCCTAAAAAACCAATAGAGTTCATGTAACGAACAGTTTTTGTTCCACCTGATACACTGATATTGTGCTTATGTATAAAGCCTGAATTGTAGGCAAGATCATACCAGTCTGTATTAGGATGCCCATAGGGGTCGGTACCATTTTTAAATAATTCAATATCTTCCTGCTCAAAACGAGTGGCCTTTCCACTGTTTTCTAAAGCACGATTATAAAAGTCTGCTGCTTCCCATGAATCCATTCGTTCTACTTTTGCCGTAGGCGATTGAAAGCCAACACTTGCATTATAGCTTACTACGGGTTTTCCTTCACTACCTCGCTTGGTTGTTATCAAAATAACTCCATTTGAAGCTTTTGAACCATAGATAGCAGCTGCGGCAGCATCTTTCAAAACAGATATTGATTCTATATCATTTGCATCAATCTGATTAATAGAGCCTTCTTCAACACCATCTACTAAGATATAAGGGTCAGCATTATTCAATGTGCCTTGTCCGCGTACACGAATTGAAGCCCCATCAGCACCAGGCTGTCCATCGCTTGATGTAATAGTAACTCCCGGCATTAATCCTTGAATAGCGGTAGATACAGCTGTAATAGGACGATTTTGTAACTCTTTATTTGATACTGATGCAACAGAACCTGTTAAATTAATTTTTCTTTGACTACCATATCCAACTACAACAACTTCGTCTAACGTTTCTGTATCCTCTTTCAGAGTGATTGTTAAATTTTTCTGAGTACCAACCTTAATTTCTTGAGTAATATACCCAATATAAGAAACCTGTAAAATAGAGTTTTCAGAAACCTCCAGTGTAAAACGACCGTCAAAATCAGTAATAGTACCACTGGTTTGGCCTTTTATCTTAATATTGGCTCCGATAATTGATTCACCTTTGGAGTCTTTGACAATACCTGTTACCATGTTGTCTACTTGTTGAGGTGTTACTACCTCTTCTTTTTTCTTCATCAACATGATATTTTTACCCTCCATGGCATAAGCAATATTAGTTCCTGTAAATATTTGGTCAAGAACTTCCGCTACCGGCTTATTGTGGGCATTAACTTTGACTTTCTTTTTAAGATTTACATTATTCACGTCATATACGAATAGATAATCTGTTTGACTCTCTATTTCACTGATGACTTTTTCTGCCGAAATAGAATTGGAAACTACCGTAACCTTCATATTCTGAGAGTAAGAATTCGTTGCATAAGCAGTTCCGGCAAAGATAAATAATGCCAAAAAAGTGTTCTTCATCATACGGAATGCATGTTTAATGTGGACAATAGATTCCTTATACAAAATATTTTTCATATTTTTGTAACATTAATTTTAGGTTATTATACTTAAAATAATTCTGAGTTTAGTCAGAAAGAACTTACTTCTTTCTTGACATTCATGGGATGATGTTGCCGCATCATCCCATTTTTTTGGGTAAAAGAAATATATTATGTCATAAGCTGTTTTAGATAAGTTTAAAGAATTAGAATTAATTTATTATGATTTTGTTTGTTTCATCGTCTTTTTCATAAGTAAATCGGTTGTTTAGTCGTAGTACTTTCAGTACATGTTCAATTCCATCTCCGGCACGGAATTTTCCCGTATAACGATTGCCTAGAATTTCCTGATTATTTATTACGATGTCAACCCCATAATATAGTTTTAATTTTTCTATCATTTCTTTTACTGAAATGTTATCGAAGCAAATCAATCCTTCACGCCAACGGAAATATTCCATTTTCTTGATATGCTGTTTCACCAAACTATTTCCTTGTAGTCTGACCATTGTATTTGGCTCTAAACGTAATTCCCTTTTTCCATTTGTCTGAATTTCTACAGAGCCTTCTAACAAAGAGGTTTCCCATATACTGTCTGTTGAGTAAGCTAATATATTAAACTCTGTGCCGAGTACCTTTACATCATATTTCTTGGTCTTTACAATAAAAGGAACTTCTTTATTTTTGGCAACTGTAAAAAATCCTTCTCCATCTAGTATCACATTACGAGACTTTCCTTGAAAATTTGTAGGAAATTTGAGGCTACTACGTGAATTCAGCCATACCTTTGTCCCATCTGCCAGTGTCAATTCGGCACGTTGCCCTGCTGGAACATAAATCGATTGGTAGGATATTTTTTCAGTATCTTTATTTTTCCAATAATGAGCAATAAGAAAAACAATTGCTATCATTGCAGCAATTTTTGTCATGCTATATACCGCAGAACGCAAAGTGAATATTTTTCTCTTGTTCTGTGGCTTTTCTTCCATTGTTTTACTTTGCCATAAGGCTATATCATATAACTTACGTTGTGCCAAATACTCACGCATATTGTCAGGAGATTCCTGTACCCACTCTGTTACTTGCTTTTTTTCAGCTTCGGAAGCCTCTCCTGATATATATTTTTGTAATAAATCATTTTTCATTTTTTCTGCCTTTTGTTAATATAACGATTCACTAGACATTAACCCTAGTGAAAGTTGTAAAAAAATCTATTTTGTGCAGATGTTTCTTGATAAATTATAGAAGAACAATATATTCAGAAAAAATGATGCTTTTTAAAGATCTTATATTTATATCAATCAAACTAATGTCCTAGTAAAAAATATAAAAAGGGAAGATAATCTTTTAGGGCAACTCTCAGAAATTTTAGTGCTTTAGAGATGTGGTACTCTACGCCCTTAACCGAAATGCCTAGCTTTTCGGCTATTTCTTTGTTTGATTTATCATAAAATCGACTCATTATAAATACTTTACGGGTTTGCTCTGGTAGCTGTGCCAATGTTTGATGGATGATTTTTGTTATTTCTTCTGAAAAAATATCATTGGGGATACAAGCTTCAAGTGCAGAAATACGAAGTGAAAGTTCCTGGCGCTTCCAGTCTGCTATCATTTCGACTGCTGCTAGTTGAACTTCTTCATGTTTTAGGTAATCTAGTGATTTATTTTTTAAAATAGTAAGCAATAGAGGAGCAACATAATCTATTGGATTTTCTTTCGTTTTTTCCCATAATGCGATAAGTGATTCGGAAGCAATATCTTCAGCTACCAAATCGTCGTGTACATAGGATTTGGCAAAATGAAATGCTTTTTTATAATATAATGAATAAATATCTTGAAAAGAAGTCCTTGTTAATTGCTCCATAAAATTTGTGCCTTTCTTCTGTTTACGGAACACAAAGTTACTAATAAACTTACGACAAAAACAAAATGTTTCCTCTCCATACCTGGAAAAAGATTGATTTGTATTGGATAATAAACAGAAAATGTAAAACAAATGAAATAAATTCTTTCTTTTGTTCCTTAATTGAATATTCATTATCTAGGTCATATTTAACATAACGTGATATAAGATTAGAAAATACTAAATCATCCGTCATTGATAATATTCATATTAATGATGGTGAATTTTTCGGAGGGAACAATAGGTGATAATTAGCCGACAAAGAATTATTAATGAAGTTGAAAAAAGGATGATGTTGACGAAACAATGAGAACCCTTCAATAATATTGATTTACTATTTTTTATATGCTATTTTTGTATTATCCTGAAAATGAGCGACTAACAAATCCTTCTAAAATAACGCCTTATTATGGATTATTTTTGTACAAATTTTTAGAAAAATTCTCGAAGATTTGGGCAAAAGATGCTGATATTTTTTTAGAAATAAAGTTTATTAGGCATTTTCCCTTTCGCACCCTTCACGAAGTCTTGCAGACATGAGTCAGCAAATAATATTTTATGATATGTGAAGGGTGTGAAAGATGCAGTTAGAATATTTCTTTTCCTTTATATACGAGCTCTGCTACATTCTTTGCTTCCAGTTTTTCCATCAGACGTTTCCGGTATGTTTGTATCGTATTTGTGCTGAGGCACAGCAGGTCTGATATCTCGGAAGTGCTGAGACCTTCGGAGAGATAGGTGAGCACCTCTTTTTCGCGTTTTGACAATTCTGGTATTTTATGTAAGTCAATATTTATCTGTTTTTTATGAAGAATGGAGAATACTTCGCTGAAATATTTATGCCCAAGTCTGATTTGATTGATAGCTTGCTTCAGTTCGCTTGTACTTGCATTTTTTGATACGGCTCCTGATATTTCTTCTTCTGCTAATTTAGCTATAACCCATGGCTCTTCATGCATGGTATAAATCAGAATCTTGCAGTCGGGCATTTGTTCCTGCAAAAGATGAATAAGCTGAAAGCCGTTTATTTCAGGAAGTTCCAGATCGATAATGCAGAGATCGAAACTTTCGGCGGATATTGTTGGCAGTAGATTCTCCATGCGGGTTATGCTTTTGCATAGTATGTTGCTTTGCTGTGAAGCGATGCTTACAATGCCTTCTGCTACAATCGGATGATCGTCGACAATCAGTAACTTGTATATATCTGGATTCATTTTACTTTAAATTGTAGTGTGAATATATTGTTGTTCTCAGACGATTCTCTTTGGATAGTACCGTCGATTGCTTTGGCACGGTCGTTTACAGTCCGAAGTCCTATTCCTCTGCTGTTTGCTTTATGAGGGGTAGTTACGGTACCATCGTCGGTTATTTTCAATGTATATTGCTTTTCCTGCTCAGCATAAAGGCTGACGGAAATACAGTGTGCATTGGCGTGTTTGACAATATTCATGGTGATTTCCTGAACTATACGGTATAATTCGTATGCTGTTTCATTCGGTATCGGGTTGCACGAACCGGATGTATATGTGACTTGTATACCTGTATTTTCACTTAATTTGTCGGCATATTGGTATAATATTTCATCCAGACTTAAATGCTCAAATTCGGGAGGCATCAGCTCATGGGAAATATTACGTACATTGTTTCTTACCTCTTTGATGAGCGTACCTAGTTCCTGTACGTTGTCAGAATTTGTGGTATTCTCTATTTTCATTTGTAATCCTAACAGATCGTTGGCAATGCCGTCGTGCAACTCTTTGGCAAAATATTTGCATTCTTCTTCCAGGCCTTCTATGTAGCGTCGCGCTGCATTCAGCTCATTTTCCTGCTGAAGCAGTTTGATCTTTCTTTCTGCCATTCGTTTTTTGTAGTGCAATGTCAGTATAACTATCAATACGATAACCAGCAGGCATCCGACGCATACGGAGGCTTTGAGCAGGAAAGCTTGATGTGCCAGTTTCTCTTGTTCCAGTTTGCTGATTTGCAGCTCTTTTTCCTGAGTCTGGAACTTGACATTAAGTTCTGCCATTTTCTGAGTCAGATTATGCTGTGCTAGCGTGTCTGTCCACATACGTGCGCTGTCCATGTATATATATGCCAGTTGCTTGTTCCCTACAGCATCGTAACATTGGGCTATTTGTGTCAGTAGTGTTTTGGGCTCGCTGCCTGTGTTCCTTTTACGCAGCCACAACAGATCTTGAAGGGCTTTTGCATAGTTTCCCCTTTTCATCTCCATACTGGCACGTACCTGAATATAGCCAATGGCTGCGATTCCGGAAGATGGAATTTCTTTCAGAAGCTTGTCTCCAAGCTGAAGATACCAGTTTACCGAATCTGCTTGCTCTTTCTTTTCGAATATTCTTAATAATGAGGGCATACATCTTATTTTCCATGTCGTGGAGTTATTGCCGGCTTGACTGGCTATTTCCCAGGCTTTTCGGATTGAATATTCTGCTTCGTCCAGCTTGTTTACTTCAACTTTAATGCCGCTACGAAGCTGCCAGGTATGGAATGCTACAAATATGTCATTGCTGTCTTGTGCATGCTGGGCGGCCAGATCTGTATATTTTTCGGCTTCGTTTAACAGACGTATGTTGAAGTAAAATATAGAAACGTTGTTGTAAATATGTGTAATCCATCCTTCGCCTTTGTATTTTAGGGCAGCATCGAGGGCCTTATTGTAGTAGTAAATGGTTGAGTCGTTCATGTGCTGCCGGCGATAAAAGATAGCAAGGTCATTGTATACGCTGATGTGTTTTTCCAGATCTTTGATTTGTGGCAGATAAGGAAGAACACTTTTTTTCATGTTGAAGGCTTCGTCATCTTTTCCTACGTACGACATAAGGGTAGCTTGTTCATTCAATAGAATGGGGTATACAGGAGATTGTTTTGCTTCGGGCATGGCAAAGGCACTGTCGAAAGTCTGCTGGGCTTGATCAAGTTCACCTTTTTCCATTAAGCTGGCTGCACGTTCATATAACCTCATCAGCAATGTGTCGGCTGGTATTGTTTCTGAATGGAGCGGACAGATTCCCGATAATAGCAGTATCAACAGTAAATAGCGGTATATTTTTTTCATAGTGTTTAGCCGTGAATGTTCTGAGAGCAAATATACGGCTTTTATTTCCATTATTTCTTTATCAGGAAGATTTTACTTATGATTAAAAAATAATCACCTTTTTAGGTGACAAATAGTAATCAGTTTTATTTGTTAATTTGCAAAAACAGCAATAAAGAGAAGTTTGCTTGCTCAATATGGAGCGGGTGAACCGGGGTGTGAAAGCTAATAACATAAAAATAAAGGCATATGTATATGAGAGTATTAGGAACAACAGCATGTTCTATTGTTGCATTGATTTTATCTTCTTGTGGTGGAAGCACATCTTCTTCGGAAGGTATGTTGGGTGAAATTCCTGCATATTATGAAAAGCAGGGATTGGATTTTTGTGCTCAGGTATCAGAAATAGGTAAGTCAAGTGGGTATTCGCAAGATCAGGAAACAGTTGAGAAAGTGGTTAAACTGGCAATGGATCTTTCGGAGAAAAGCAAGGAAGAAGGAAAGACACTGGCTGATAAGTTGATTGGGAAGGTTGTAAGTTATCAGGAAACGGAGGGCTTGCCTTATAAAGTTGTATCGGATGTAACTATTACGGATATTGAATTACCTTCTTTTACTTTCAATTCGTTTATGTTCGACGAACTGAAAGTTGAGCTGAAATATCAGGTTGTTGCTACGGAAGACATATCAGAACGTTATCTTTTTACATATTGCTTTATAACGGATACGGAAGGAAATAATCTGGATTGTGCCTCGTTTACCGGAAAGGCTGAAGGGAATCCTATAGCCGCAGGTGATACGGTAACGGTTGCTGATGATATTAAGATAGCAATGGTATCTGCTGGTGTCTTGAATAAATTTCACACTTTGAAATTTGTTTCAGAAGCTACTTATGAAGAACAGCGTGAAACTATTAATAAGCAGATGGAACAATGGATTAAGGAGTATGAAACGAAAATGACTCCGGAAGAAAAACAGTAATGACTGATAGAAATATTGGGGCTTTGGAAGAAGCCTGAATGTCCTTTTTATTTAAAAATGGTTGTAAAAAATCCCTTCACATTAGCTTGACTTTGGAGTGTAAAGCTAAGTGAGGGGATTATTTTTTTAAGTGTATCAGATATGAATTATGTTAGAAAGTAGGTAATGTTACTTTAAAGAGGTCGCTGGGTTGGTGTTCACGCTGGATGACCTCTAACATTTTTTTTACTATTGACGGATTTTGACTGGCTACATCGTGATCTTCATGCAGATCTTCCTTCAAGTTGTATAGTGATGGGATTCCTTTCTTGATGATAAGTTTCCAGTCGCCCATACGTACTGCCATCTGATCGGTTTCATGGAACTCCCAGTATAGGAATTCATGTTCTTTCTGTTTTTTGTCGTTCCCTAGAAGGGTAGGGGCAAAGGATATTCCGTCGAAATGATCTTTATTCTTACCTGGTAACTTTTTGTCACCTATCAGTTCGCAGAAAGTGGGCAGGATATCATAAAAAGCAAGTTGGTGGTCGTTGGTTGTTCCGCTTGCAATATGTCCTGGCCAGCGTACGATGAATGGAATACGGATGCCTCCTTCATGACATTGGCGCTTCAGGCCTCTTAGCTTGCCGTCTCGTCCGAAGAATTCAGGATCGGCTCCTCCTTCTTCGTGAGGCCCGTTGTCGCTGCTAAAGAAAACGATAGTATTTTCATCCAGTCCTTTTTCTTTGAGCTTTTTCAGAATTTCTCCTACGTAGCTGTCCAAACGGGTAATCATACCGGCAAAGTGTGCATGAGTGTGGTCAGAAGGATTGTATCGTGATCCTTTTTCGCCGCCCCATGTCTTGTCGGTAAAGAACTTCTTTTTATAATCGTTAAAAATGGAGTCGTGTGGTTGTGCCAGTTCTGCATGGGGAAGGGTGTATGTGAAAATGCCGCAGAACGGTTGCTCTCCAGTTTGTGCGTCTAGCCATTTCAGTGCTTCTTGATGAATAAGGTCTGCCGAATATTGCGGGCGTTTGAAATAGTCGTCACCAAACATCGGGTACTTGATATTTTCTTCCAGTACGATACGTTTCACTTTCTTGTCGCCTTTCGAACGGCTATAGCGATTCAAAAAATTAGGATAGTATAAGTGTGCCTGGAACTGACATATGTATCCGTAGAATTCGTCTACACCTCGTTTATCGGGAGTAGACCAGGAGCCTTCGTAGCCTCCTGCCCATTTGCCGAACATACCGGTTGTGTATCCGTTCTTCTTCATGACTTCGGGGAGGATAACATGAGTTGAATCGTATGGTTCCTGACCGACAACTGCGTAATCTTGGTTCTCTCCGTAGGTTACGACTGCCGATTGAGGCCAGTATTCCTTGTTGCCTCGTACGTGAGTGTGGCCGCTATGTTGCCCGGTCATCAGGGTTGCACGTGAAGGAGCACTTACAGGACTTCCTGCATATGCTTGTGTAAAGCGCATTCCTTCTGCTGCCATTTGGTCGATATGAGGGGTATTTATGTATTTCTGACCATAGCAACCTAAGTCTCCATATCCCATGTCGTCGCATAGTATAAAGATGATATTAGGAGCTTTATGCTGGGAGAAGGCGCTGGCAGTACTTATTAAGGCAGATAAAATCAAGCATTCTTTTTTCATGGTATTGTTAGGTTTTTATTCGATAAGTATTGTGTAAAATATGCTATTGTAAGGTTTCTCCAAGGTATATTATTACAAAGTTAATTAAATCGTTGTAATTCTTTGTCTTACATGATCTTAAATAGTGTAAATAGGGATGAGCCTATGGATATATTATACTAGATATCAGCTTGAGTGTTCTTCAAGTTGGTATCTAGTATTCTGTTTTATAAGATAATGTTTTGCTGCTTTCCTTCCAGCCATGTTTTGATATTTTGGAATACAATTTCTGCCCGCGCTTCCATTGACTCGGCAGAAGCGAAGGCTATATGCGGAGTTACAATTGTATTTTTACTGTGCAATAACGGATGATTTGTATCGAGTGGAGGTTCATTTTCGAATACATCGATTCCGGCTCCGCTTAGATATCCTTCGTTTAAGGCTTGGGCTAGTGCTTCCGAATCAATTACTCCTCCACGGGCTGTATTTATTAAATAAGCTCCCTGTTTCATTTTGCTGATACGTTCTGCATTAATCAGGTGATGAGTTTCGGGAGTGAGCGGACAGTGAAGTGATACGATGTCTGATTGTTCCAGCAGTTCATCCAATGTTACGAAATGAATGAAGGAAGGTTCATTACCCGTTACATGACGTTTGTTACCTAAAATTGTACATCCGAAAGCGTGGCACAGTTCGGCTGTACGTGTTCCGATGGCTCCTGCTCCTACGATACCGACAGTCTTTCCTCTCAGTTCACATCCTACCAGGCCGTCTTTTGTCCTTCCTTCCCGACAGCGTTCAGATACCTGAGGTACGTTTCGGAGTAAGGAAATCATCATGCAAAGGGCCAGCTCTGCTACCGATTGTGTAGAATATCCTGCAGCATTGCTTACTTGTATTCCTTTGGCGCGGGCTGCTTCAAGATCAACATGGTCTACACCTGTGAATGCAACGTCAATATATTTGAGTTTTGAACAGCTGTTGATAACTTCTGCTCTCAACGGCATGTTGGCTATCATAATAATGTCGGCATCTTTAGCTTCTTCTATTTGAACTGCTGGATCGGTATTTTTAGGATAGGCCTTAAATTCATGCCCGGCTTCTGTTAGTGGAGCTATGTGGCGTTGCAGGGATGATTCGCTGATTCCTAATGATTCTAATAATACGATTTTCATTTTCTTAGTTTATTTATAGTTAATATAAAGGTTCTTGGTATGTTCGGTTAGAACCATTTTATTCTGCGGAAAATGATGAAAGCCATGGCCGACAGGAAGATCGATGAAAAAACAATGATGGAAAAAGCATGTGGAACTTCTTCTATATGTATGTCGACATTCATACCGTAGAAACTGGCTATCAGTGTAGGGACCATCAGAATGATAGACAGACTTGTCATACGTTTCATGATGGTATTTACGTTATTCGATATGATTGATGCAAAGGCGTCCATTGTTCCGGTCAGGATATCGCTGTAGATATTTACCATATTGTGAGCCTGTTTCAGTTCAATCAGGACGTCGTCTGTCAGTTCTGGATTTTGGTAATCTTTCTCATTGAAAATGTTTTGTAACTTCCCTACCATGACTTCATTTCCGCGGATGGAAGTGTTGAAGTATACCAATGTCTTCTGCAGATTCATTAATCGGAGCAAGTCTTCATTTCTGATACTTTGCTCTAATTCTTTTTCTGCCATGGTTACTTCATTATTTATCTGCTTTAAATATTTTAGAAACCATACAGCTGATGAATAGATAATGCGTAAAATCAGTTCGTATTTATTCGGAATATTGATTGATTTACGGCAGATATGCTGAATGAAATCAGGTATCATTTCGGTTGAATGGTAGCAGATGGATACTATAATTTCATTGTTAGTAATAATACCAATGGGTACAGTTGTGTATGGCACCTTCTGATTAGGTGTTTGTACGGGTATACGTAAAATGGTAAGTAGCCAATTCCCTTCTGTATCTGTGCGAGGACGTTCGTCGGTATCGGCTATATCGTTTAAAAAGGAAGTTGGAACTTTTAGATCTTCTCTTAAAAATTTGAAATCATCATCGGTAGGGCATTCTACATTTACCCAGCAGTTAGGAAGCCAGTTGTTTTTTTCTACGAAACCTCCTGTTTCACTGTAAAGATACTTTCTCATTGCGTTGCTCCTTTCTTATTTTGTATCCGCCGGTGGTGTGAGCAAGGCAATAAATGGATTCAAAACCTCGCTTACTCCCGGAGGAGAAGGTTAATACTACTTGTGCACGTTCGCGAGTTTGAATCGTCCATGATTATTTTTATTTTTAGGTTACAAAAAAAGTTCGTCTTGTGAACGAACTTTTTTGCTCTTCAGGTTGGACTTGAACCAACGACCCTCTGATTAACAGTCAGATGC
>OGKA01000864.1_pt1 | contig 29699 bp, 34 predicted proteins | sample 1572211 | NCBI WGS metagenome assembly OGKA01 (sample SAMEA2582125, study PRJEB24529) | metagenome | biome: Human gut stool | place: China | collected 2011 | reverse complement strand
CGATTGCAGCCGAGTCGGTCCTTAAGCGTTGCAAAGGCGTCTTCTACGCGCCAGCGGTCGGCATAAGCCGTCCAGGCCTTAACCGGATCCTTCTCCGAGTCTGTGACTAAAACTCTAAATCCCTTGTACTTCAAGTAGTCGTCTACTCGGCGATTAACAATAATCAAGCCTTTTTCTTTATCGTTTCGGAAGAATTTTTCTTTCAGCTCTTCCTCCTGCTCGGTCAGGGCTTCATTTTCAAGAAGTTTCTTTTTAATGGTGAGAAGCGATTCCGTGAGCTTATTGGCTGCCTCCTGATAGATGACGGGATCGTAGAACATGTGGTAATAAAGCTCGGCTGTCGCAGAGTTTGATGCCGGTTTCCCCTCTACCGGCCGCGGATCGTATTTCCAATTCACCTTTGCCGTGGCGATGTTCTTTCTGATGTAAGGATCGCCGCTGTTGAGGTCTGCAAACTCCTTTCTATGTTCATCTATGAGTTCTATGGCCAGACAGCCTTTCGTTCCCAGACGGACATTAAAAATAAACTCAACTTTATTGATCAGACAGTCGTTGATGTTTTTTACGCTGTTATAGCCTTTGTCAGCAACCAGAACGACGCCCTTCATGTTTAGAAGGGCCTGATCGGCAATCGTATGACGAATGGTGCTGACATCTGGAACATTTCCGTCATAAAAGCGATAAAAAATCGGAAGTCCGGACTTCTGGTCTACCAAGAAGAGAACATTTAGCTGCGGCAGCGCATCGTCGTCTTTGTTCTTGCCGTATTCAATATGAGTTAAGCGCGTGGAGTAAGAAGAGATTGAGGTCGAGTCCAGGGCAAGAATGATCTTATTGTCTTCGTCTTCTTGAAGATAGCTGCGCATCAGCAGGAAGTAACGCCGGACATCGCGCAGCTCTATCCTCTGGAAGAGGCGAGTTACTGCCGAGGGGCTCAGCGGCCGCGGATACGGCAGTCTCGTCGTCTCTGCAAAGCTTTCATAGAAGCTAACGTTGTTGTTCTGATTAAGGATTAAAAAGTATGCTAAGGAAAGGATCTTTTTATAGTCTTTGTTCCTTGGGAAGCACTCCTTTAAGAACTCTCCGACAGGAGAGTCGGCAACGATCTGATCTAAGGCCCAAGTAGCACCGGCGTGAAGCTTCTTTATGTTGCGAGCCTGTTCAAGAGTGATGCCTTCTTCGGAGATCTGAGTAAAGACATAATCTTTTCCTTTCCTCTCAACCTGATAGTTCCGAAATTCAGGATGTTCTTGAAGGAAAGCTTCATCAAAACGAATTTTTCCGTCCTTTTGTCCGCCAAGGATTGTCCCAATCTTTTTGGATTCACCTCTTTTGCTTCGCTTGAGTTCTCTATCCCAAACGTTTTTATAGGTGTAAACGTAATAAACGGAACCTGCCTTGTTAATCAGAATCGGAGGAAGCTTCGGATTTGCCATTGATAGATCTCCATATATAATGATCTAGTTTAACACAAAAAAAAATCCTCAACTTCAACATTAACTTTATGTTTTATTGAGGATTTTTAAAATAATGAAGATCTAGAAACGCAAAATCTCAGATCCGGCCAAAGCAATTTCTTCGGCTTCATATTACGGCCGCACTCATTAACCAGTTTGCAGACCTTTTTTCCAGACGCATTCCTATACGGACAACTAGGAAATTTTTCGGAAATTGGCACAATCTTTTCAACCTAAAACTTGTGTATGAAGTATCCTTAGATAAACGAAAACCCTGATTTTTTTAATAAGAATTATGAACGTATTTGCCCGCAAAAATATCCTTCTCTCTTTCTCAGTGCTGGCCGCCTTCCTTCTTTCCGGATGCTCGATGGACCCGGACGTCGAAATCACAAATAAAAACGTTAAAGACGCGGTCAGCAGTCTCTCGAAGGCTGATGCAGCAAAGGTAGCAGCGCTCGGCGGGGACAAATATCTTCTTGGTAAAACGTTGAATAAGGTCAGCAAACAGCTGCCTGCCGATTACTACAATTATGAAATCAATGAGCTTGTTGAACACGCTCGTTTGAACCGAGAATTCAATCTGGCACAGGCTAATAAGGGCGAACTTACTCCTGAAACAGTTAGATCTGATTTTGCAGAAAGTCCTGACGAAAAGGCTATCGAAATCTCTGAAATCAGTATGCAGGACCATTATCTAAGAGCTTTAAGAACTGAACTTAAGCGTCCCGTGCCTTTAGGCACGGCCACTCTTGGCAAAGGCGTCCTGACATGCCGAAAGAAAGACAATCTTATCGCTCTGGACGAACTTGAACACCAAAACGTCGAAGCTTTTAAAAAAGGAAAAGCCCGCAAGCTCAGACGCAAAGAATGTCATGAAATGAAGCGCCCTGCAAAATTAACGCTTAGGGCGGAAGATAAAGGTTTCGGCGGGAAAACTATTTTTAGAACAGCTCGGGGCTGGGTCGATGCAAAAGATCTGACAGACAGAACACCTGCAGAAGAGTTAGCCAGAATGAGAGAAGACGCGCAGGAAAAACTTACTTACCTGAAGAGCCATCCGGCCCCTCAGTTCTATCACGTCTTCAGACCTCTTCTCGATATTTCTGCCAAGAATCCGACACGAATCAAACTAGCTCAGAAAGCGATTCTTATAAATATGTCTCAGCATAAGGAATCGTGGGATCAGGCTGCGGCACGCTTCGTACAAGAGCAGCAAGATTTTGCTCGTTCAGAATACGCCTGCACGTTCGATAAAGACTGCTCTGAAAATCAAAAAGGCAATCTCAGAATGGCCTACTACATCCATACGCCGGCTCCGAAGAATGTAAAAGCCGGCTCGCTTCCTTGTGAAATTTCTAGGGTGTCCGGCTGCCGAAATTTCACGAACTAAGACGGCATCCGGTCTTAAAAACGCTCGACGCTTATCGAGCGTTTTTTACGTCTGCAGGAGGAACGATCTTTTGAGTGCGGCTAGACTTCATCGCTTCTTGTTTTTGAACGGAAGCGGCATGAAGGCCTTCAGCAACTCTGAGCAGAACTTGACGATCTCTTCTTGAAAGCTGAGAGATCACCGAATCTTCCGAGATCAAATTCCTTGCCCCGCTTTTATCATCCGTGCGACCCAAAAGGTAATCAGTGGAAACGTTAAGAGAATTGGCAAGACGCACTAATGCGTATAGCGTAGGAGATCTTGAGCTGCCCTGATTCTCATAAAGAGAAAGAACCGGCTGAGGTATCGCGCTCAGGCTGGAAAGTTCGGCTTGAGTAAGGTTGTTTTCATGTCTGAGCTGTAAGAGCCTCTGACAAAGTATTCTTCTAATTTTAGGATCGGATCCCATTCTTCCTCCTGTCCTGTTCAGGCAAACGGAAATCTTATCACGTTAATTAGTTATTTGTTCGTAGTAAATTGCCTCTGAGAAAACCTCATTTAAATGATTTTTTCCTTTTCTTTTATAGTGATACGAAATTTTAGTACAAAAAAATAACTTACAAATAAATCAAAAATACGGGATATTTGTACTTTTCTAATCAATTTTACTGATTTTCACGTTCACCACTGCGCATCCTTTTCTGCAATCCTCTCAAAAAAGGCATCCTCCGGAACTCGCTTCCCAAAATCTAGTCGTATTCATCGGATAGAGCCTCTCCCATCGCTAAAATATCTCGGACATGCGCGCTTAAGCGCCTCTTTTTATTTCGGGAAAAACAATGGAATTACAGAATCAACTTAAACAGATGGCCGCCAAAGCTGCCCTCGAATATGTTGTCGAAGGAGAATATCTTGGCGTAGGCACCGGAACAACGGTGGGATTTTTCATCACTGAATTAGCCACCTCCGGTAAAAAAGTAAAAGGCTGCGTTTCCAGCTCGGAAGCAACAACCCGTCAGCTTCTCGCCTACGGCATTCCTGTCTGTAATTTGAACGATATCGTTGATTACCTTCCTGTTTATATTGACGGCTGCGATGAAATTGACGGAAATTTCTGCATGATCAAAGGCGGCGGCGGAGCACTGACACGCGAGAAGATTGTCGCTCAGGCATCTGAAAAATTTGTCTGTATTGCCGATGAAAGCAAAGTTGTAAAACAGCTCGGTGCTTTTCCTCTTCCTTTGGAAGTCATTCCGATGGCTGTGAGCTCTGTCTCCAGAGCAATGGAAGATTTAGGCGGTCATCCGGTTGTTCGTGATTTCATTACGGACAACGGAAACAACATCATCGATGTACACGGTCTTCAGATTAAAGAACCGCAGCTGCTGGAAAACGCAATCAATAAGATTCCGGGCGTTGTCACCTGCGGAATTTTTGCCAACAGAGGCGCGGACGTCCTCTTGGTCGCTTCTGAAGCGGGCATCAAAGTTACGAAGCCTAAGAAGAGCTTCTTCTCTTCCCGCAAGGCTAAGTAATCAAGTTTTGCTAAAAAGGAGCGGCGTTGAAAATGCCGCTCCTTTTTGTTAGTCATTCAAAAAATATTCGACTGTCGTTACAACACGAACATTCTTTATGAAAGGTGTGTTGCCGTCTCTATCCGTGATAGAAAACACGCCCTGATTTGCCCTTCTGATTTTTCCGAGTTTTGAACCGGAATCCTCTGCAAACTTCTTAGCAGCTTCTTTTGCGTTCTTTGTTGCAATCTCAATCATCTTGGGTTTAATTTCATTCAAGCCCGTGAATGAATAATTCGTCATGTAGCTGTAGTCGTTAGTCAGCGCAACGCCCTGCTTCAAGAGCTCTCTCTGGGCTTCCATAAGTTTACGGGCAACATCGACTTTGTCTGTTGCAATGGTGATGACCTGAGTAATGATGTATCTGAACGGAGGTCGATTAGGTCCGTAACTGTTGGCCAGCGTATCGTTGACCTTCGGTGCAGCTAAGGAGATCTCAGAAGGATCGATACCGCCTTTTTTCAGGAATTCAAAAACCGTACTCTGTTTCTTTTCAAGGTTATCGTAGACCGTTACAAGGTCGTTGCCCATTTCATTAAAGCTAAGAGGCCAAATCACGTGGTTAGCCTTAACTTCTTTTTCGCAAAGACCCTTAACCGTAACAATACGATCCTTATTTAAGAGAGCGTTTACTCCGTCGCCAAGCTGGTTGCCGAGGAGCGCAACTCCTCCGATGAAACCGGCTGCCAAGATAATACTGGGAATAATTCTGTTTTCCACGAAGTTTCCTCACTTGAACAACATCTAATTTTGCAAAGCAATGCGAATAGCATCGCCGACGGCCGTCGCCGACATCGGATTCTGTCCGGTTATCACTCTGTCGTTGACAACAACGTGTGACTGGAAGTTATCCGAGCTCTGAAATTTTGCTCCGCGTTTTACTAAAGCGGTCTCCAGTGCAAACGGAACGACCTTATCTAAACCAATACCCTTTTCTTCCGAATTTGTAAAGCTGTTAATTTTCTTCCCATCTACGAGAAACTTGCCGTTGGAAAGTTTTACGTTGATCAAGGCTGCGGGGCCGTGGCAAACAGCGGCAACCACACCTCCGTTTTCATAAATCTTAGAAGTGATTGCTGCTAATTCTTTGTTATCCGGAAAATCCCACATGACACCGTGACCGCCGGCAAAAAAGATCGCTTTGTATTCTTCCGGCTTTACCTCTGAAGGTTTTATCGTGAAATTTATTTTCTTCTGAGCAGAAAGATCCTGAGCAAAAGCCTTGTTTACGGGATCGGAAGGGTTTTGCCCCTCAACAGGACATTCCCCGCCCTTCGGGCTCATAAAATCAATTTCGTATCCTGCGTCTTTAAGAACTTTCCAGGGACGTGTTACTTCTGAGAGCCAATAACCTGTCTTTCTTCCGGTATTTCCTAATTCTCCGTGGCTAGTTACTACGAAAAGAATTTTTCCTGCAGTCTTTGGTTTTTCCTCAGGTACAGCCACAGGAGCAGCAAAAGCGCTTTCGGCGGCAGCCGCAATCGGCATAAAGGTTAAGAACGACAATGCGTTCCTACGCAACATTCTCATTTTTCAGCTCCTCATTCTCGAGTTATTTTGGATTGTATTTCTCGGGATAACCCTTAATTTTGCTCTTCTCCCACAATGGGATAAATTCAAATCAAAAATAATTTTTAAAATCTTTTCTATTGCAATCAGGGCGTTGGACTATTCAAGAGGAAATATTCAAAATTTTTACATTCAATCGAGATGACAAGGATTTTTTTTTCCTATAGAATTCAATTCTCTTTCGGAGAGGTGGCCGAGTGGTTTAAGGCGCACGCCTGGAAAGCGTGTAAACCCTTTAAAGGTTTCGGGGGTTCGAATCCCCCCCTCTCCGCCAATCATAAGTTCGCATACGTTCGTATCAGTTCGCAAATCCCCTAAAATCTTCATTGTTGCAAAACATTTGTAACATTAAGAGTTCGTATGAGTTCGCATAGGTTCGCATACATCCGCAAATAAATGGTCACCTAATTGGTCACCTGTTTTTTAAAGTGGTCACCCGGAAATTCTATTTCTCGGATCAGAAGAGGGATTGGTTTTAAATGAGACTAAGCACTGCAACTGAAATAAAAAATATTAAAGAAATTGGCTGCCACACCGTTACCGGCCCTAAAGGATTACAGCTAAGGGTCAAACAAAAAAGCAAAACTTATTTTCTCCGATACACCTTTTCCGGCAAACGAAAGCTGATAAGACTCGGCAGCGCTGATTTTATTTCTTTAGCTCAAGCCCGAGAAAAAGGATTTGAGCTATTGGAACTTTTAGAAAAAGGACTCGATCCGCAGGAAGAGCGGGAAGCAACTGCACAAAAGAATGATTCTGCGGAACAAAAAGTAAGCTTTCGCAAGTGCGCCTTGGATTGGGTTAAAGAGCGCGCCAAAAACAATTTTTGGAAGGACAATGTTAAAGGCGAAGCCAATACTTTAAGCAGATTAACGAATCATGTTTTGCCTAGAATCGGTGATATGGCAATCGAGGACATCCAAACAGAGGATATTAGAAATCTCTTGGTGCCGATTTGGAGCAGAAGCCCTTCTACCTCATCAAAAGTATTAGCGGATGTACGTGCTATCTTTCGATGGGCTATTGCACTGCGTATTAGACAAAATCGCGAGAATCCGGCTGATTTATCCGGGGCTCTCGGCGTTCTGTTGGAACCCTACAGCAAAAGCAGAAAACAAGAAGAAAATTTTGCAGGTTTGGATTTTCACGAAATACCCGAATTCGTAAAAGACATCAGCTCTGTCAGAGGCAGAACTTCTGAAATGCTTCTGTTTTCTATTTTTCTTGCAGCCAGATCCAAGGCCGTAAGAAATGCAAAGTGGTCAGATATTGATATCGAGAAAAAAATTTGGAATATTCCGCCCGAAGATGACAAAGTAAAGGATAAAAATCGTTCCCGAATAATCTTCTTAAATGATGCCGCTGTAAATCTGCTTAAAAAAGTTGTTCGATTCACCGATAGTCCCTACGTCTTTTGCAATGCTTTCGGAAGAGCCTATTCCGACATGGCTATGAATCAAGTCATTCGGAAAGCTCACGCAAGAAAGAAACTTCTTGACGGAATCGGCTGGATCGACAAGGAAAAATCAAAAAGAACCGGAAAAGAATGTATCGCCACTCAACACGCGACTGCTCGAAGCTGCTTTGAGACTTGGGCAAAAGACGACGAGCTCGGTAATAACAAAAAATTCGACAAAGAGGCCATAAAGCTCAATATGCTGCACCAACGTAACGACCCTTATAAGGGAGCCTATGACAGAAGCAAAATGGAGCAGGAACGCAGGAATATGATGGAGGAATGGGGAAAGTTTTGCACCAGCCGGATAAAACCTGCATGATCTTTCAATGAATCGTTGCGTGAGCTCGAACAGAGTTGACATCATCTCTCCCGATTTCTCCGAAAACAGAGTCAGAAGATAGCCATTCTTTTAATTTCGCTGACAACTCTTCGAGCTTATTCCGATTCACTGCGCATTCCCAGATCACAAGAACTCTCCAACCCATTTTTTGGAGCTCGATTATTTGTTGTCGGTCTCTGTTTTCATTTCCCTCTAGCTTGGGAATCCAATATTCCAGTCTGCTTTTAGGAATAGAAGCTCTCGGACAGCCCTTATGTCTGTGCCAAAAACATCCATGAATGAAGATAACTGTTTTCCATTTTTTAAGAACAATATCGGGCTTTCCCGGCAAATCGGCTTTATGAATCCTAAATCTATAACCTAACCTGTGAAGCATTGATCGGACAATAACCTCCGGTTTGGAATTTTTGGATCGTATCTTCGCCATGTTCGCACTTCGTTCGGCTGGCGTTTTTATATCCATTACTGCACCTCATTGAGCGAAGGACTGTTTTGATACAATTCTGCTTCTTCAGTCCTAATCTCAGGACAATTTATTGGAAGCTCCCCTAGATTATCAATTCTTTTACTTTTTGTTTCCAGAAAGGTAAAAACGGAAAGGTACAATTCTAATAATTCGCGGCGCGCCGCAAAAATTGAGGTCGAGATGAAAGTTGCAAGTTTTTTTGCCGGGGTCGGCGGTATTGATTTAGCTTTTGAACAAGCAGGTTTTAATGTCGTTTGGGCAAACGAAATTGATGAGAACGCCTCTAGAACTTATAGAGCGAACTTTCACTCCGAACTTTTGACAGAGGATATACATAGAGTAGAAGCCGCTTCAATTCCTGACTTTGACGTAATGGTCGGAGGTTTTCCCTGTCAGGCATTCAGCGTTGCGGGATATAGAAAGGGTTTTGAAGATGATCGCGGCAATCTCTTCTTTGAACTGGAAAGAATCTTTAAAAAGAGAAAACCAGAAATCATTTTTTTAGAAAATGTTAAAAATTTAACCAGCCACGATCATGGAAATACCTTCCGTGTCATTTTGAAACATCTTAAAGAAGCTGGATACCACGTCAAAGAAAAAGTTCTCAATGCTTGCGACTATGGGAATTTACCCCAAAATCGTGAAAGAATTTATATTGTTGCTTTCAGAAGCCGGGCTGTCTGTAAGGAATTTGAGTTTCCTGAGCCCGTTGAATTAACTTCAAAACTCGCCGACTTTATTGACTTCGAGACTGAACAAGACAGCAGACTATATTACACAGCTGAAAAGTGCCCTTTCTACAGGGAACTTGAAAAATGCATTAAGTCTGAGGATACTCTTTATCAATGGAGAAGAGTTTACGTTAGAGAAAATAAAAACAATATGTGTCCCACCCTTACAGCAAATATGGGAACCGGCGGGCACAATGTCCCGCTGGTTAAAACAAAATTCGGAATCCGAAAATTAAGTCCCCGCGAATGCTTTAATTTAATGGGCTATCCGGCCGATTACTGTCTCCCGGACATGGCCTTTTCTCATTTATACAAACAGGCAGGAAATTCTGTTGTTATTCCTGTCATCAGAAGAATTGCAGAGGAGATTTTGAGAGCGGTTCATCGAGTTCAAAAATCAAAGCTCGGAGCATCGTCCTCGTCTCCATGTAACTCGTCTAGAAAATCTTCTAAGACAGGCAATGTTCCACTTTCGGCATAAGCGGCAAAAATTTTATAACCGCCAACTGGCAACACAATAAGTTCAAAAGATTCATCAGAGTTTTTAGCAATTAAAACGGAATCTTTGTTAATCCGTAGAAGGTCGGCATAGGTATAAGGTCTGTTTTTGCAGCTTCCATGCCCATCGTAACGTTGAAGCGCCTTCATGTAGCTGCCATCTATCATTGCAAACAGCCACTTCACCAAATCATCATTAGGGTTGCTCATCAGAGCTTTAAGGTTTTCTTGACACAGCGAAGCATTAATGATTGTTCCGTCCGGAAGCGTAAGCCTAAAGTTTTGTCCTATTAATTTTCCTCCGTCCTCTAAAACCGGGAAAAAATCGGGAACCCACTTCTTAACACTTGCCGGAACAGGTATATATGCCTCTCCGAATTTTCTTTCCCTCCCTAAAGCGTTCCATTGGTTAATTCCAGATCTCTCGGGAACCTCTGGATAATCACCTTTAGCCGTCCTAGCAGCCACTAATGGCAGGACCACGTACTGTCTTGAATCTTTTTGTTTTTGCACCAACACAAAATTACTCCGGGGCTTATCCTGTAAAAAATTCAAAAGAAGGCTGAAAGGGTCATCTTCTATCGTGGTAATGATGTTGGCGCTGTTATACCCTGCCTTCTCATCGAAGAGTTTATACAAAACATTTTTAGATCTGCTGTACTTATAAATATTTGCCGAGTCGCTAAAAAAGACATCCTTAGTTTTATCATTCCCGAAACTTGCCAATGTTTGCGACTTTCCAGCCTTCACGTGTATAGGAGTTATGGTTTTCAAATCAACGAGAGGATAAGGTTCCTCGTGAACAAAAGCATATCCGGGTTTTCTTATTAAGCAGTGATAAAACGATTTAGTTAGATCAATTCCAAATTCTGCAGCATCAGATTGAATTCGAGAATTTCTAAGATGTGAAATTTTATAAGCCAAATCTTCAGCTTCCAATTCTGCCAATTTTTCCTTTCTTGCCAGCGTTGTAAATTCAGCAACTTTTTCAACTTTATAGCTTTGATTTGGATTCCCACCCACATATGTTTTAACACCAATCCCCGCTTTGCTGACAATATCCATCGCATCGAACGAATTATCCTTTCTGGACAGATCCCGTACATCCTGACCTTTTTGGCAATGAACCACGAGTTTCTCCGGGTATCTATACGGGATATACGCTGTTTCCGAGTCTGAGAATAATTTTGATAGGCGTGCAAAGCGTTCTACAAACCTTTTATAAACCTCAAAGTCCAGTTTTTTGTAATAAGGCTCTTGATTCATTTCCTCTCCTCTTAAATGTTTTGTTTTTTAGATTATCCCCGAAACCAGAGGTTTCGACCGCGACAGCGGTGGGCAGGACAGCCGAAAATTTCCAATTTTCGACCGAGCAACAGCGAGGTGCTGATGCATTTTGGCGTCTAGGTCTTTAGACTAGACACCAAAATGCGATCCTGCCTTAGTTCTTTTTTGCTTTTAATTTGTTTTTAGAGGGGAGGCTAAGCGCTCCCCTCAACCCCTAGCCCGGCTGCCGCGTTTTTTCTAAGTAAGGCAGCAAACGGGCTCTGATTTTTGATGTTGACCTTAAGTTTTCCACAGCCGGTTTACACGGCTTGTGGAAAACTTCCTCTCTGCTTGCAGTTGTCCATAACTTTCCCCAAGGGAGCGCTTGGTTCCGGCACTGGCTGTAGCGACCGGGGTTTGTTGTGGGCAAGTGCAAGAGGCAAAAAGTTTATACGTATAAACTTTTTGAGAAGATCGAACCGATCAATTTGTCTCTGGTCGAGCCGGGTTTTGATTAAATCCCAAGTTTTCCATAGCCGCTTACAGCGGCTTGTGGGAAACTTCCGCTTTGCTTGCAGTTGTCCATAACTGACCCCAAGGGAGCGCTTGGCTCCGGCACTGGCTGTAGCGACCGGGGTTTGTTGTGGGCAACTGCAAGGGCCAAAAAGTTTGTACGTACAAACTTTTTGAAATGCCTTAGAAGCCAAAGGGCCTCCGAAGAGGCCCTTTGACTATCGTACTTTCTGTGAATTATTTGCTGTTAACAGCTTCCTTAAACAATTTTCCGGCAATAAATTTCGGTTGAACGGATGCCGGAATTTTGATTTCTTTACCGGTGGCCGGATTGCGTCCGGTTCTGGCGGCACGTTCGGCAGATTTAAAAGTACCGAAACCGATCAACGCGATTTCATCACCAGCCTTTACCGTTTTGACCACTTGGGCAATAAGGGCCTCTAAAATTTCTTTGACGTCGGCCTTGGATTTTCCGGTTTCTTCGGCAACGGCTGCAACCAATTCAGTTTTGTTAAATTCGTTTCTCCTTAAAAAATTGAGGTTTGTAAAAAGTAAGAGTAAACTTTAATAGGAGTTTTCTTAATCAAATTTTACTATCGTCGAATCTTGCTGATCTTGCAAGACAAATTAAATGCAAAGGATTGAACATGAAGAAACAACTTCTTGCTATGGCTCTTGGTCTCACGTTTGCAGTTGCTGCAAACGCCGCTGACGCACAGTATCGCCTTGTTATTCACGGTGGCGCCGGCAACATTACTGCTGACCGTTTTACCCCTGAACAACAAGCTGAATACCATGCAGGTCTCCAAAAGGCCCTTCTTGCTGGTAACAAAGTTTTAGCTAGCGGTGGTACGGCTATTGATGCAGTGAAGGCTGCTATCAACGAAATGGAACTCAATCCGATCTTCAATGCTGGTCGTGGTGCTGTGTTCACAAATGAAGGTAAGAACGAACTTGACTCTTCTATCATGGACGGTAAGACCCTTATGGCAGGTGCCGTTGCTGGTGTTACCAATATTAAGCACCCGATTAATTGTGCAGACATCGTTCGCACGAAGTCTCCTCACGTTATGATGGCGACGAAGGGCGCAGAAAAGTTCTGTGCTCAAAACGGTGCAGAAACGGTTGATCCGAAGTGGTTCTTCACGCAAAACCGTTATGACCAGCTCAAGAAAGCTCAAGAAAAAGAACAAGTTATTCTTGACCACGATGGCGCTACAAAGAAAAAGACTGCCAACGCAGAGCTCTACATTGATCCGTTAATGTATGACTATAAGTATGGTACGGTTGGTGCTGTTGCCTTAGATAAAGACGGTAACCTTGCAGCAGGTACCTCCACGGGTGGTATGACCAATAAGCGCTATGGTCGCATCGGTGACAGTCCTGTGATTGGTGCTGGTACCTATGCTAATAATAAGTCCGTAGCAGTATCTGCAACGGGTTCTGGCGAAATGTTCATCCGTACGTCTGCCGCTTACAATGTTCACTCCCGTTACACGCACTTAGGTGAAAATGTTCAAAAGGCTGGTGACGCAGTGATCAAAGAAATCGGTGACATCAAGGGCACGGGCGGTATGATTATTCTCGACGCTAAGGGTAACTTCGCCTTCCCGATGAACTCCGGTGGTATGCACCGCGGTATGATCGACTCTAAGGGCGTCCCGATGACCGCTATGTTCGGTGATGAACAATTGCGTCATTTCAAAGCTAAGTAATCTATAGCCTATCGGATGGGGTGGCGATAAGCCACCCTTCCACACCACCGGGCATACGGGTCCGTACACGGCGGTTCCTCTAAACATCTAGCCCTACAAGTCCGTCAAGCAGAGCCATCCATGCTTGCGTTTTGGGGCTAATTTTATCTTGTTTCTCGGGCTCTTCTTCTTTCAACTTGAGAGTCCGTATTTTGCGGCTCCGGGCAATTCGCATCCGGCCCGACAAATTTGAATTGCTCAGTGAGCACTTTCCTCAAAAATTGCTTTCGGGTTTCGCATTCTGAATACTGCCAGCGCAGACTCTCTACCAAACGAGAGTCGGAAAATAAACGAGGTTTGCTCAGCTGCTCTATGGCGTCCAAAACGTCCTTGGCTTCTATGAAAATAGCGACATCTCGGCGCCCGGCAAGCTCGGCCCGCTTTTCTTCAAGCCACTTCTTGACTGACTCATTCATTTTCCTTCTCCGTTTTCTTTACCGCTGATCTTATTTTTAATCTATCTTTGTGCTGCGAAAGAAATTCATCAATCTCTTTGATATGCAGATCTATTTTTTGATTCAGCTGTTTCAAGACCGCCAGTATCCCAGCAACGTCCGAAAGATTTAATTTTCCCTCTTTATTCTGTTCATTCAAGACTCTGGCTATCTGGTTCAAGTTCACGCCGATCCGATTCAGTGAAAGAGTGGAGTCCGATATCAACCGATACTCTTTCGGATCAATTTGGGATTTATTCAAAAGAAATTCTCTGACGGCCGATACGATTAGTGCCTGACGGGTTTGTCCTCTGACTGCCGCTAATTTCCTAATGGCTTCCAGCTCGCTTTTTGTCATTCGGAGCTTGATTGGGAGCTTATCCTCTTCGCTGTTATCTCTTTCAACATCAAGCGATACTGTCAGCTCCGGCAGGTTAAGAGACTCCTTTATGACTTCTTTTATGACAAAGTGGGTGTAGGCAGAAAGATTCATATTGTTTAGCTCAGCAAGCTGCTTCCAGATGTTCTTTTCTTCCTGCGTCAGCCATACACTCATTGATGTTTTATCTTTATTCATACCGAGAGTAAGGGGCACTAGGCCCCTTTTTATCAAGCTTCTATGATGCGATTTAACGTCACGTCTTCAGCCGGAACTTCTTCTTCCGTACCGTCCTCATATTTCACAACGACGAACCCGTCCAACGTTTTTTTCTTATAAAGCAGTTCGCATTCTCTGCCTTCTAACAGACAAAGGATCACGGGTTTCTTATAAGTAGATTCTTCAGATTGCACCTGCAAAAAATCATCCGCTGTCGATTCAAGTTCTTCAGATACGTCAAGACGCTCTTCCTCGTCAGTTGTGGTCTTTTCTTCATAATTGTCGATTGAAGCGCATTCTTCCGGCGTTTCAATCTCTTCTTTCTGGCCCTCTTCTAAGTTACCTGCTTCGGCTTCTTCAGACCCGTTGTCAGCCTCTTCAGGCTTATTCTCTGGCCCTTCAGAGGCAGCTTTATCTTCCGTTGCAAGTGAGACTGAAGTATCTAAAACAGGTTCATCCGGCTCTTGGTCTGAAGACTGAGATATATCTTCTTGATCTTGAAAAGTTTGAACGTACAAACTTTTAGGGTCAAATTTCTTTGCTTCTGAAGAAGAAATTTTCTCGTTCTCTGTTATAAAAGTTTCCGTCTCTTTTGGAAATTCCTGCCAAGTTTTGAAAAGAGCATAAGCAGACTGAATACTTCCGATTTTTTTTGAGGTTAATGCTTCTTTAATGCATTCCGGCAATTCCGTCCATGAGGCATATTGAGAAACAATAGCCTTATTTAATCCCAATTTTTCGGCTACATCGGCTTGTTTTTCTCCGGTCTCCAACTGTCGGCAAATAAACTCTGCGATTTCGACCACACTCAGATTGGCTCTTTTAATGTTCTCGGCCATTTGGACATAACCTATTTCTTCCGGCTTGAACGTCTTTTTGACTATTGCGCGGATTGTTTTGGCTCCGTTCAGCTTTACAGCCCGGAACCGTCTTTCTCCGGCAATAATGTAATACTCGGCTTCTTTGTCCGGCGAAGGGCGCAGGACAATCGGCTGGATAAGGCCGTGCGTTTTTATGCTTTCCGCCAGCTCCTTTAAGGCATCTTCATCAAATTCTTTACGAGGCTGCTGAGGATCGGCTTTAATGACTTCGACCTCGACATCCCGCATTGTTTCTTCAACTACTTCTGTGCGTCTGTGCGTAAAGTCTTTGGCTGCTTTATTGATATTGCCTAAGTTCAGATTTAATCCCATTTTCTTTTCCTTTATTCCGGTTCACCAACAGGCTGAGCATCAACTGCTGCTAATTTGTCACTGTCTTCGGATTTTCTAATTTGAATAGGTTTCTTGGGCGTTAATCCCAGCTGCTTAAATATTGATACCCAAACTCTTGCCAGTTCGAGCGCCTCGCGTCTTGGCTTACCGTTTTCGCTGAAAAAAACAGGACGGCAAAATTGCTGCGCAGCGGTGTATTCGCTTCTGTCATAGATGCAGCACACGCCTTCAAACTTTCCTGTTTTCGGTTCATATTTTTTCAGAAGAAGATTTTGGGTTTGCTCAATGACCCATTCAAAGTTTTTCCTTTGGATGCCCTGCATCTTTACCATGCTCATCAGCAGTCCCAAAAATTCCAAGGAATTGTTCACGTTTTCCTGAATAACTTTTGCACGGGCCAAGGTTTTTTCGACACCGCTGATGGATTCCGCTTTAACTTGGAAAGGAATCAAGTAATGCGTGCTGAGGCTGAGTGCAATCAACTGGCGGACGTCCGCGCTCGGAGAGCAGTCAATAATGCACAGATCGAACTTGTCGCTCACGGCGTCCAATGCTGAATAAAGATTTTGTGTGATTCCGGCTGCATCCCTCATGCTTTCCAATTCCAGCAGATTGTCGTCTCCGGGAATTACCATGAAAGGCTCTTCAGCCTTCACCAATCCGCCGTTTTTCATGATTAAACCGGCAGTTATTTCAGTCGGAACGCATAAACCTGAGTTAATCAGAATATCGCTTGTGTTTCTTTGCTGATCTAAGTCAACAACAAGTACTCGATTGCCGAGTTTGAAACGGCAGTAAAGCGCAAATTGAGTGGCAATAAATGATTTGCCTACGCCGCCTTTTTCATTGATGATTGCTAATGTTTTCATGGTACCCCCTTTTGTTAATCATTGATCTTTTTAAAAGCCGTGATTTCTTCAGAATAAAATGTCCAATTTCCTTTTTTCCATCCCGCGCTTCTTTGCAAGCCGCCTTTTAGCATGACTTCGTAAACCTCTTCCGAGTCGGGTTTAAATTTCGGGTATGCATTCCAGACGCCGGGATCGAGCTCGGTTTGATTCTCCAAAACCGCTTCCGCCGGGCGCGGTGAAAACTCTCTGTATGCTGCAATTTGATTTTCAAACCGAACCCAGTATTTATCTTTGGTAATTTTTCCGGTGCGATATGATCCGTTTTTAAGTTTGACCAACCAATAATCGCACTCTCTGGTTTCTCCGTTGATCGCGGGTTCCGTGTCCAGTCTTGGCGGTATGACATCTGGCCATGCATTCCATTCATGAGACCGATACTGAGGCTCTTTAAGAAGATGAGCTCTGTCTGCAATCAAATCAATCTGTCTGCCTGTGATGCTTAATTCAGAAGGAATACTGAATACCAAATTATTCGCGTTTCGATTTTCATACGCAGAAGCGAATATTTCCGGGAAAGTCGCTTCGTTCTTCAGCAGTTTTGTGACGTATCCAATCAATATATGATCACAAAGCTCTTCGGGCTTAACAGTTTTGAAATCCATGTCTTTCTCCTAGAGAGTGTTTTTTATCGGACGCCAAGCCACAACTTCTCTTGTGACCGGGTGAAGTAAAGCATCTTGATAATCAAGGGGGAATGTCACATCATTGAAAAATGTTTCGTTCCAGTAGCCACGGGTTTTAAAAAGCTGATCGCTGCCTTCCGGGCGGTAGGCAAGCAAAACGACTTCAAATTGTTCCGGCAACGGATCGATCTGACCGGACTGAATCTGATCCCAGTCAATTTTTTTCCAATACTTATTAAGGTGACGGATTACGCAACGCACAGTTTCGCCTCCTCAGGAAGGGAAAAAAGTGTAGGACTAAGCGCCTTGGTTTTTCGATGGAGAATGCTTTCCGAAAGGAAGGCAGAGGCCTCTTTTGAAATGAAATCTTCTAAGTTTCTTAAGGGAAGAAAAACACAGGGCTCGATGCGCATTGGACAAGCGCCGAGCCCTTGAACAAGGAGATTAGTCGTGAAACGTAAACAAGTACGACTATTTCTGCTCCTTATCGTGTTGAGGGAATTATCCGTCAGAGCTGACTTTGTTGTCAACTTTGAAGGCTCTGTTTCCTTAACGATAATTGGAGCAGCAGCGTTATTATTCTTAATTAAGAAATAGTGCTCGATGCCGGAACGGTTGTTTTGTTCCGGCAGTTTTTTTAGTCCCGGTTCGGGGCTTCCGGCTGTTTTTTGTCTGAGGTTGTTCTGCATCACTTTCTCGATTACTGTTTTTTGCGGAACAACGGGAATCTTGTTCCGTGCAAGTCGATAAAAGAAATCTCTGTGAATAATTCAGATGTCTGAAGAGCTTCGAGGCACATACGGAATCCGTTCGTTCTTGAATCAATTTCCGGGCATTCTTTTCTGAATCCTTTAAGAGCTTTTTTAAAGAGTTCGTCGTCCAGACAGGAAATCAAATACTGTTTCTCTCCCATTGATTCATAAATGAACCTGTCCAAAGACTTTTTCTGCCGGCCTGATTTCATTTTGTCCCTCTGTAACTTTCCCAGTTGAAAACGACAAAAGTGTTTGTCTCAAAGATCCGATCTACTGTGCGTTCGTCCATGAACTCTTCCAAGGAATCTACCCCGCGCAGGGAAAGGTTGGAAATGAGGATCGTCGGCTTTAACTGTTCGTAACGGTCATTGATGATCGTGAAAAACAGATCTTTTTCTCTCGGAGAAATCTCTCGATTCGTACCGATTTCGTCGATGACCAAACAGTCCAACCCGGCCAGCTTCTTAAGGTACTTTTTCTGGGAATCATCCGTCGAGTTCCATGTTGCTTTGACGGCAGTAAAGATTTGATCCAGTGAGGTGTAGAGCCCGGCTTTCTGTTCGGCAATCAGCTCCTTCAGCAAAGAACAAGACAAATGAGTTTTTCCCGTTCCCGGGCGACCGGTCAAAAGCATTCCGCGACCTGTTTTACGGTTATCCTCGAAACGCTTCACAAAGTCCTGGCAAAGGCTTACAGCGGCCTTTTGCCCGTCGTTCGTCACTTCATAGGTTTCAAAGGTTTGGTCTGTGAATCTGGCAGGTATCAGCGCTTGTCCGAATGCAGCCTGACAGCGTTTTTCCGCTTCGCAGAGCGGACAGCCGTTTGTGTATCGAGTCCCCGAAGCATCCGTGATGGAGTAAACGTAGGAGGTTCCGTGAATCGGACAGGTTTTAAATGTCTTTTGGACGTTATCGGCATTGGATGTCATGGCGTTCCTTGGGTTGGTTAGTGTTCGTAATTCGGATCAAGGCTGTAGGAACCGTCGGGATTCTTGATTAAACCTTCCGTCCAATCTCTGACCGAATACTTCTTTGACTTTGAAACGTAGTTTGGATCGGGGCTCCAAGATCCGTCCGGGTTTTGAATCAGTCCTTCCGTGTAATCGCGCTCGGAACTTCTTTTCTTCGGTCGGCGTTTCGCGGTTACGGGTTCCCGTTCAAGTGCGGAAATCACATAAGCGATTGATCCCGCAAACATGGCGCCTTCCGAACGTTTTTGTTCTTTGCATCTGGCGATCAGCAGGTCAAAAGCCTCTCGGTCGAACCGAGGAAGAACGTCGGAAAGAAGCGCATTGAAGCGGGTTTGATTTCGGTCGGAGCGCGAAACCCATGCTTCGAGAAACTTTTTGTCAAGACCGGAGTCAACCAAAAGCGTTTGGGCTTCCTGAAGCGTCCAATTTTTTCCCGCTGAGAATTTTTCGATTTCGCGCGAATTTTGATTTTTAAAATTTTCAGTTTTTTCTTTAACCGATTCCGATACCGATTCCGATTTATTTTTATTATTTTTATTAATTAAAAAATAATCAGATATCGGATTAATCGGATTATCGGACGCGCATACGCACGCACACGCGAGGGACGGATCGTCTTCAGGCTCAATCTCCGGCGCAAGCTGCAAATTTTCTGTTTCTTCAACAAAATCAACGGGTTGTGATTCTTCGGTTGTAGCAAAATTTTCATTTGCTAGGGTTTTGCCAGAGGTTTGCTTGGTGTTTGCTACAACTTTGCTAGAACTTTGCTTGGAGTTTGCTAGCTCTTTGCTAGAAGTTTGCTTGGCATTTGCTACAACTTTGCTAGGATTTTGCCAGCCGTTTGCTACGGTTTTGCTAGGAGTTTGGTAGCCGTTTGCTAGAGGTTTGCTAGAGGTTTGCTTCAAATCTTCCGGTTCTTCGCAGAAAGCTTGCTGCTCTTCCTGCACTTCGCTAATAAGGATTTCCCCTTCAGAAACCAATGTATTTTGGTTTTTTCGATTCCGCGACTTCGATAAACCGCCTTTCATTCCGGCCAGAGCTCGGGCGACGCGTTTTTGAACTTCTTTTTCGATTAATTGCTCTATGTTTAATTGATGTTCTTTTCTCTTCTCGATTTGACTCTCTATCCTTATGTCAATGAAAACACCGCCTTTCTTCGTGAAAAATTTATTAAGCACTTTGCCCAACGTCTTTTCATGAACAGGGGTATAGACTGGGTAGAGCCCATCGATATCATCTTCTGATAATGGACTTCCTTTTAATGCGTAAGCTGAACGCAACTTAAAGAGGCAAGCAAGTTGAGGTTCCGGAAGCGATAAATAGTCCTGTGTATATTCTTCTGCTGATAGAAAGTAACAAGGACTTTCAAATTGATTGGATTTACTCATATTGCACTACCCGTTGCCTATAAAAATTATCTACCTCGATATGAGTAAATCATAATAGTAAAAACCGAATTTGTACACTACGTACAAATTATTTTTTTTTATGTTGTAAAATATTGGTATAGTGATTCCCCGGAGATATTTTTATGGCTAAAACTACTTTTTGTTGTATTTTGGTTGCTCTTGCCTGCGGTTGCGTTCAAGCAGCCGATTCTTCCATAACGGACCTGAAGTCTGCTAACTTTCAACAATTAAAGTTAGAGGCTTCCTCGTTGGAGTTAAACGAACGGCAATGCAATAAAGATTACCTTTGGGAATTTCGAAACAGACTGACAGAGTTGCAATTTCAAAAAGTTATTGACTTTAAAACCAAGTACTCAGTGGATCGCTTGGTAGAGAAACATCTCAAAAAATGTGTTGATGCCAAGCTCTACAAATAAAAGTCTGGGTGGTTTGAGGGGTTGGAGTACGGCTTACAGGCTTGTTCCTGAGCAAACGTATAACGCCTTAGCTAATATTTTTATTCTTGATAAATCCGTCAAACGTTGAGAAAAATCATCGGTCCGAATTTGATAGCCCCCTTCATAGTCAATGGAGATCAGACGAAGCAACTGTTCTCCGTTAACTTCTATCAGGTAAATACCCTCACGTGTAAAAGTATTAACTCCAAAATCAAGGATCAAAGCATCGCCAATCTTACATTTTGATTTCAAAGAGTTATCTTCAACGACTACAAATCGCAAATTTTCTTCAGAAGAGGCTTTTAAAACTGACTTGATAAAATAATCACTCAATTTCATTTCTCCATCGAAAAGTGTAAAAGTTAGATTCGATGGAGTGACGCTGTTTAAACGATAGCTTCTTATCCTATTGAAAGAAGATTTCAAAAAAATTTCAGATTCCTTAATTAGTTCAGTTTGAGGTTTATCGTGAACTACATCCATCCAACCCGGTGGAAGGTGTAGTTTCATTTCAATTTCTCGCGCAACCTCCGCTCCCATAACTCTTGGAGTTTTGGCGCTAGGTGGTTGAGATTTGTTTTTTATTTGGTTAAAGGTTCCGTCATACCGTTTTCTTCCCAAAGCAGAATTGAGATTAGCGACGGACTTATACATAGAGATCAGCTCTATTAAATTTTTCCGACGGATTTCATGCACATCTGTCATTTCTTCACCTCTTAGAAAGATATAACAGAAGCTGCTTTTTTGTTTATTCTTAGATGAACTAATGAAATTTGTACTTTTTGTATATTATTTGTACATGGTTATACAAAATCAGGTAAAATAAAAACAACAAAATAAGGTGTAGCAATGAATTTGAAAGACTATTGTTCGTTTCTAAAGGAAGCTGGGGTTGCTGATCCTAGACGGTATTTAGCAACCGAGCTGGGACTTTCTAAAGCGACGATTAACTCTTACATCTGCGGACGTCGTTTAATCTCACCCGAGAATTGCCTGACATTGGTCAACCTTTCCCGGGGACACCTAACTTGTGAAGAGTTACGTCCGGATATCCCGTGGAAGTTCGCTCAATTAGATAGAAGTAATGCCGAAACCGGCAGATTAAAAAAAGAGATTAAGCAGTATTTGAGCTGCCCCGGCGCAGAAGCATTAACCGCTTGAGATTTGAACTTGAAAGAGTTGAGGCAAAGCATGATAAACCTAGACTTCCACACAGCCGGTTTGCTTTTCGTCACGCTGCTATCGTTAATAGTGGCGGGTCATATCATTGTTTTGTCCCTAATTTGTTGTTTTTCCGGGTCGCTTGAAATCCAAGTAGTCATTCAGAAAGTCAACGCTTGCCTTCTGCTAACACAAGCAATTTTGGCGGCAGCACTTATAGTTCTATATATAAGCCGTCCCGATTCCATGTCTTCATCGGATCAGGCAAATGACAATAAGCTTTTTGAACCACAGACGCCTCCCCCTGTAGAACTTCATAGGAGAGGGCAAAAATGATGTTGTTTGCTGAACTTAACTGCGTTTCCAATTCGATTTCTTTTGTGCTTCCGGCTTTCAGAAGAGAGGCCAAAAGCAGCGACTTTAAAAACTCGTTGTTTACTTTGAACAATCCATTTTTTATGACTATCGACGTCAGCAGACAATCTCTGTCCCCCGCCTTGACTGTCACGCGTACCCTTGTTTCGGTATGCAGAAAACCTTCTATGGGCATGACATACAGTTTTAGACCTCTTTTGAAGGCTAATTCTTCTTCGCTTGCTCTAGCAGTACGCCATGATGCCCAAGCAGCAAAGACTGAAACGCATAAAGAAATGCAAGATATAACTATTGCAATTAAGTCGGGTTTCAATTTTTTCCTCCGGGTATTGGGTTTGGATTTTTGTCAGACAACTCAAATTTTACCCAGTACACCGGAGACCAATTTCGTGAGGATGGGATGATGGCGGAACAGAAATTTTTCTTCATCCTTCTTCTGTCCGGCCCTTGCTGTCTGGCAATTGCGCCTCTTTTCCTGTTTCCAAAGGGCGAAAGAAACTCTGTGTCCTTTACCGCACCCGGCCTGATGCTTGTCGGCATAGCTTTTGTCCTTATCGGCTGCTGCGGTTTTGTGGGACTGGACAGTTACGGGGGCTGATATGAACAGTTTTCAAATAATGAATTTCCTCGGACTCTCGATCAAGGAATCGAAACAGGCACCCACCCCCCATCTGTCCGATTCTTTAGAGGGTCTTCCAGCGCTAATAGTGCTTCTGAGCATCGAGCCCGTTACTAGGCTCCTTGGGTTAATTGATTTGTATGTACAACTCCTTCATTTTCAGAACATTGTCCGGTTATCCGGCGGCGCTGCTTTTTATTCCAGATCGGAGGCTCTATGAGTAACTTAAGCCTCAATCAATTAAGACCTCAGCAAGTCTGCGAACGCCTTGGCTGCGGTAAAACTCAGTTATATGAATTGGTAAAAAGCGATCCTACGTTCCCGAAACCGATTCAATTGTCAAAAAAATGGTGTTTTTGGTACGAGTGTGAGATAGATGCTTGGACGATAAAAAAGCCGCCGAGCAGCAAGGCATAAGCATTGAAGCGATGACGGAACGTTTAGCGAATGCAAGCGCTTTTTCCATGAAATTCAAAGAATTGATGGCAAGCTGAAAATGAAAATAAAAGTCTCAAATCCCAAAACATTATTAGCTTTGACAGCCGTCAGCGCCCTGCTGTCCTGCGCGGGTTTCAAAGTATTCGCCGATACGACGGACTATTCTCAGATTCCGGGTATGCCGAAGATCGAATTGATGACCGGCAACGACCGCTGGGGATGCGAAGTCCTGCTCTGTTTAGCTAATCCGAACGGACCGAGAGCGGTCAGCGAATGCCGTCCTCCGATTGACAAACTGTTTGACTGCCTTTCGTGGCGTCACCCGTGCAAGTTTCCTTCCTGTCCGATGGCCGGTGAAGGCAACTACGCTAAGCAGCTTTCAGACGGATTTGATCCCTGCATTCTTCAGGGGATGGAAGACGCGCCTGAAGGGTGGATCGTCGAGGGAAACATTAACGACAACAATCAATTCAAAACCGACCGTCGGAAAAATAAGATTTTGAGAAAACGCAATGCAAGCTACAACTGGGGCGGTGAGCATTGGTTCAAAGCAACCGAAGACTCTCCCGGTCATTGGGGCGGAACAAAGGCTTGCGTTAAGGGCTATCAGGGCACGGCCTATGAGAGCTACACCTGCTATGACAGCTCGGGAGAAAGCAGCAGCTCTTCCACTTGTTACCGACCTGTCCGTGTCTATGAACAGGTGAAATGGCAGAAGTATCAATCCAGACGAGCCATTGATGTCTTCATCAACGGAAAAAACTGGACACGCGTGCATTGGTAATTAAGGGTTAATTATGGTTGAAATCACGGCTTCCGATATTTTTTGGATCGGACAGATGGACAAAATTTCGATAAGTCTTGCCTTATTGGGGCTGTTATGCCTGTATTTAAGTGCACTGGCTGTTTATTGGGATTCGGTGAAATTCTTTACCTTTTCTCTTTTAGTCGGAATTTTGTCACTCATAGCTTGGGTCTTTATCCCAAGTTCTCAGACTTTGGCTGCAATGAAGGTTCTTCCGGCTGTTGTGAACAATCAGCGGATACAAGGAGTTGCTGAAAATGCCTTGGAACTGACAGAACAATTTCTTCAAGACAAACTGGAAAGTTTGATGAGCAAAGAAAAATCGGGAGCTGAAAAATGAGAATCAATAATGTGGAATACCCGAATGTTTCCATCCGAGTCGTTGAATCCAGACGCATTGTGGGTCTTACCGGACCGAAAGCAGTCCATCGGTATGAAGCAAGTATTAAAAAAGGCGCAGTTACCCAAAAAAGGGCTTCTGAAAACATAGCAGAACTTCAGGACTGGATTCTTTTGAAGGTCGGAGGCCGATTGCGGTCAGCGTAACAGTTTATGCCCGGAAGCAGACGGCCTTATTGACAGGCGCGGTTGCATCCTTGGCGGGACAATGCAGCCTCCGGGCACCAAACATTTTAATAGTCCCGCCCCGTAGAAAGAACGGTGACAGTAGATCTTTCAGCTCATAACAGTCTGCACAGAAAGTCCCGCCAGATTTTTTGAAAACGAGAGTTATGAACTACAGACAAATCTCAAGCTGCGGACTTTCCTTCTTTAAGGACGGTTCGGCTTTTTGCGCCCTTTTTCCTCCTCAGTTTCTTTAGGAAAAGGCTTTCGGTTTCCGAAAACCCTTTCCCAAACCAACTTCATTTCCTTAAGGAGGAAAAACAATGCCAGAAAAAATCTACATCCAGCGTCTCGCTCTTTACCTGAAGAGCGGAACCAATCTCGTCATTGATTTCAAAGTCGATGATCCGGGAACCACCTGCCAGCAAATTGAAGACCTGAAAAAAGCCCTTGATAAGCCTGAATCCGAAGAACCGGCTGAAGAACTCAAAGATAAAGCTCTTGAGTCGAAGAAAGAGTTCATTGAATTCAAAGGACAGCGCGAAGTTCATGTCCGCATTGAAGAAATAGCTGCTTTTGAAGTGCTTTCTCTGGTTCTGACACCGACTCCGAAAGAAACGGCCAAAGCCGAATAAAGAACAAATCCCGAGGGGGATCTATGAACAAAATCTTTAAAAAAGTTTGGAACAAACGCCGGGGTTGCTTTGTCGCTGTTTCCGAAGCGATGACGGCAGCAAGCCAGAACACTGGAAAAGCGGCAGTTATCACAGCCGGACTAGCACTAGCCCTTGCATCGACGCCTTCATACGCCATTTATAAGCATATTTATGCAGGGGAATCAACAGCCGGACAGAACCTAGACTATGCCGAACAGGATTATTCATTAAATCTGCACGGCAATTACACTGTTGGTGCGGGTTCCAATGTTTCTTGGTCCGTTCGAGGTAGAGCAGCTTTTAACATCGGGCCGGACAATACCGTTACTACCGTTAACGGAAATCTGTTACTTCATTCATGGAACAGTGGGGATTTAGGTCACTTTACTTGGGACAGATCAAATTCCATTCTGGTTAATAGCACCGGCTCCCTTTATATCGGTGACTACGACGAGATCGGCAATCTTACGCGCGGTGGTACAAACGGAAGTAACAACCTTACAGAATTTCGGCTGAAGGACTCTTCGTCCATAACTATCAACGGAAGAGGCTTCTCTAACACAACCTTTGTCCAAGAAGGCAACAGCGTTCTTTCTATCAACGGCTCCGGGATGGTTTTTGACGGACCCTTCCATATCAATGAAAATTCACGTGTTGACGTCCACAACAATCTTCAAACCCGCAGCAATACCTACATGACCGGGGGAACTATCAATCCATATGGTAATTGGATAAATACCGGTTCATTTAATTTGCAGGGCGGGAATGTCAATGCCGGAAACGGCAGCCTTATTAACAACGGAACTGTGACGCAAACCGGTGGAAACTTTTCCTCTAAGTTAACAGGCAGCGGCACCTATAACTATAACGGCGGTTCATTTAATGCCTCCAAAGTTTCGGGAGATATCATCGTCAATATCGCTTCCGGTCTCGGGGCTTCTACATCGAACTTTGAAGGCGGAAACATCAACAACCGAGGAACTTTAACTGTCAACGGCGGGTGGTACAAGAATCTCAACAATTACGGTACTGCAAACTTCAACGGTAATGCAACAATTGCCAAAACCACTAACTACGGGACTATCAATAGTTATGGTGCAGTTAATTTCACGGATAAGTTAAATACTTCCGGAACGCTCAACACACATGACGGGGTGTGGTCTTTCGGCCCTTCCGGCGTTTTGGCAGTAAGCGGTGGAATTGTCCAAACCAACAACATATTTAACGTCTTCGATTCATTAGGGACGACCGCTCAACAAGAACTTCATTATGTTGGATTGAATTCGGTTTTACCGCAAGAAGTTAAATCCAGTTTGAATGATTTCTTCACTAAGTATGCCCCCGGTTCAATTGCTCAGAAGCTAATTAATCATGCCTCGTTTACCGGCGGAAAAATCGTCATTACCGGCGTGAACCTTACCCAGACTCAAGCCGACGATTTGGCAAAGGCATTCAAAACTAAGTTTGGAAGTGCAACGACCCTTGAGTTCCAAGGCACGATAGCGGGCGTTTCACATGATGATAAGCTCACGGTCGCAAAAACCAACGAACTTTATGACAATGTTGAACACCTTCGCGATGTCATTTTCGTAGACCGCAAGCTCGAGGCTGAAAACGGAGCTGTGGTTGTTGGTAATTCCGGGCTGCGGAACAACACCGGCTTTACCGGTATCAATGAAGCAACCGGCACTACAATTCAGGACGGAAAAGAACTGACGTTGATCGGCGGCAAATCCGACGGATCAGGAAACCGATTCAATCTTGCCGAAAAAGTTATTTCTGCTGTAGGAGACGGTGCAAAACTGATTCTGGGCAGTCTCGGCATTAAGGATTCTTCCCTTTATCAGGGTCAGGCCGCAGAGGTCAACCTGTCCAACGGCGGAGAATTGAAGATCACTGCCGGTGATTATCTTGTAAGGAATCACTCCTCCGCCGGTGGTACGACGACGGTAGATAAAAACTCTACATTCCGCAGCGATAACGCGACATTCACTGATAAAGCCGTTCTTGAAAATAACGGTGAAACTATCCTCGGAGCTTTAAACGGCTGGAACAGTGCAGAAGTTCGCAACAATAGCAAGCTTACAGTCAACGGAAATACTCAGTTTGGCGGCCGGTTTATTAATAATGCCAATGCCAAATTAGTCGGAACAGCAGATATCGACGGAACTCTGCAAAACAGTCAAGGTGCCCGATTAATTGCAAATACCGTTAATGTGAACGGTACTCTGCGCAACTTCGGATATATGGAGGCGTTGGATAATTCCACTGTCTTCGGAACGCTTGAAAATCCGGGTGAAATTCGTCTCTTCAATACGCATATCGGTTCCAGAGGCTCGGGAGACATCGGAACCATCGGCAATACTTATACTCTGAAAGCAACCGGAAAGACTCAGGTTTCCGGCCTTCTCGCCAATGCACCCGGTGCAATCGCCGAATTTAGCGGTAATGATTCCGAGCTGGTGATTTTATCCGGAGGTTCCGTTTCCAATAACGGAACCTTGATCGCCGACTCACTTGTCGTCAATGAAGGCGGTTATTTCATTAATGGCGACAATGCTCAGAAAACATTCACCGCTTCCCCGCTGCGTCTCAGAGCCGTAACAAGAGCCGTTGCTAAAGCTACGGAACAATTAAAGAATCTGACAGTTTCCGAAGGGGGCACCAAGACGAATAACGGATTGGCGTATTACGGAACAGGCTCGATTGCGGGTGAATTTATCAATGCTGCGGGAGCAGAAGCCTACGGCGGTGTGTCGGATATTTTTGCTGACGGCAGCGGCTTAGGCATTACCAATACCGGTTCCATTAGGAATGCCGGAACATTTACTTTCGGCGGTTCTTTGAACAACTCCGGCTCCATAACCGGTGACGGGCTGATTGTTTTCAAACGCGCCGGTCTGGGGAATGACACGTTCACAAACGCCGGACAAATTAATGTCGGAAGCCTCGAAGCTGACAACATTAAGTATGTCCAGACGGCAGGCAGCCTTTCCAGTCCTTCAGGATGGTTCTCCAATTCAACGGTGGAACTTACCGGCGGTACGATTGAACACGCAGTCCTTGGTTCGGGCAACACCTACAATTTGGGTTCCGGCTCCGGTTCCAATGATGCAGCAACGTTTACGGTCGGCACACTGGACAGTTCTTCTGTCGTGAATATCAACCGGGGCGCCACGCTGAGAACCGAAAAAATTGCAATGACTGGTCATAAGACCACTAACTTGCAGGGCGGACGTCTTTCTACCACTCTCAATCAGGTCTTTGCCGATCTTGATTACCGCACGCTGAATCTTGATGCGGCAAACCCGGACGACAAAGTGGAAGTGTCGAGCAATCCTCAGATTGTGACCGGTGTAGGAAACGTTATTGATTCTGTTGCTGAAGGCATTGCTTTCAAGTGGGGCACAGTCGCGTTTGACGACGCCTCCTACAGCGCAGCACTGGCCGGGGATGCAGTAAACAAACTTGTAGCCATCGGAGACGTTCCTGCGGATCGTCACGGAGAGCTTGAAGTTGCGTTTAACGGCAAAGCAGCCGAGAGATTCAATGTTGATTTGGCTAATTCCATTAAGGCCACTGCGAACGGCGGACAGGCTTATGCAACATTTGCCAATGAAACGCTTTCTAACGAAAGCGCAGCCAATCCGGGCGCAACTTCTTTAGTTGTCGGCGTTAATGACCGTGCAGCCGTTGTTGTTCCGACGTCCGGCACGCCGAATGTTCTGGACCAAAACATGGGCTTCATGAATGTTACCGGCGTAACCGACGGCCTCTATATTAATAATGGCAGCCATTTTGTTTTGGTTGGTCAGTCTCAGCCCAATCCGAACCTTGCTCCTGTTGAATTGGCAGACGGAGCCGTTTGGGTTGGCGGCAATCGTAACGAAACCGGTAACGTCACACCTTCTAAGTTAACCCTTGGGTCCTACGGTTCTGCCACAGAAACAAAAGGTCACCTTGGGGAATTAAATATCGGAATCTCTCCTGCCAATCCAGCTCTGGGCGGAGCCGGTGGTCAGGTAATCGTCAAAAACGGTGTATTCACTGTTGATACCTTGAATAATGGTTCGGCCGGTTACGGCACAGACCGAGAAGGACTTGTTATCGGCAATGCTGAAGACACGACAACTCAACTGATTGTCGGCACCTATACGGCTGTTGACGGCAGCGCGATGAGCAATCACGGCATTTTCAAAGCCGAGAATATTGCTTCCCGCAACACCAACAATTCCTTTGTCAATCACGGAACCTTTGAGATCGGTTCTGCCGATGTCAGCGGTTACATTGAAAACGACGGCAAAGCCGACTTTAAAGAGCTCACCTTGCGTGAATACGGTACGGTCAACCGTACCGGCGGGGAATTAACAGCAGGGAAACTAACGGTTACAGGTAACGCTCTTGCCGGTGCTTCGGGAACATATGCCATTCGTGGATCGTTGGAAAATCAGGGCAAACTGTCCGTTACGGAGGAATTAACAGTTGCCGGTGATATGACCAACGGCGGCGAATTGGACATTGCAAAACTCACCGTTCAAGCCGCAACACCCGTTCAGGATGCAAAGGCCGGCAGCTTTATCAATAACGCGCTTGCCAAAGTGGACTCGCTGCTGACCGAAGCAGGATCTCTTGTCAGCAATGCTGCCGATGCCGTCTTGACAATTGCAGGTCTTAACGGAGCCTCCGAACTTAACGGAACCGTTACCAATGACGGAACTCTCAAAGTTGACG
>OGKA01000857.1_pt1 | contig 29871 bp, 24 predicted proteins | sample 1572211 | NCBI WGS metagenome assembly OGKA01 (sample SAMEA2582125, study PRJEB24529) | metagenome | biome: Human gut stool | place: China | collected 2011 | reverse complement strand
GTATTTTTCTGCATTTAGGCATTTTCTATTGACAAAATAGCAAAAATATGATAATTGAAAATAAATAATTAAAATAATAAATAAAGGATAACTAATAATTATATAGTTAAGAAATATTATGAGAAAAAAAATTAAAAAAACTAGATACCTTAAACTTTTATCAAAAATAATAGCATCATTTCCATTTTTATTGTTAGTAATTATTATTGGTACAATATTTTATATGATTTTTAATAACTTTATAATTAAGCAATTAAAAATCAATTCAAACAATAATGAATTAATATCGGCTATTATTTCTTCTGTTTCAGATTTGTTTTTAGTAAATGGTATTATGGCAATTCCTAATTTAAACAGCAATTTAAAAAAAGCTTATTTTTATTTAGAAAATAGAATATATATATTATCTAGTAGATTACTAAAAAACAATTGGATAAAATCAAAATTTATTTATGCATTTAATCCAACAAAAAAAGTTGCCTATAATTCTCAATCAATTGCCATAAAAAAAATCATAGAAAATTTCGAAAACAACAATAACAATCTTTTCTACATAACTGGTGATTCTTCTGTTGGTAAAACAAGTATGTTGATACTATTGTTTGAAAAATGTGCTGATGAATTGGAAAATTATAAAATTTTAAATAATAATACAATTTATTTATGTAAGTCTAATACGGAAAAACAATTAAAAAATTTTATAATTGATTATTCAATAGGAAAATATAAAAAAAATTATATTTTCATTGATGATCTTGGCGAATTTTCAGCAATTTCTCAAATGAAATTATGGAATGAAGTTGTATATCCGATTTTAAAAAATGATACATGTAATGCTAAAACTATCACACTAGTAACCACAGAAAATAATTCAATAATACGAAACAAAATAATTAACGAATTGGATGAAAATGCATTTTTAAAAATTGTAAAAGGTGAAAAACATCTGAAAAGCATTTCATCTAAGACTATGACTTTTTGCAAAAGGCACAATATTAATAATCTAGATTTACAAAGTTGGATAGAATGTATCTATTCAAATAAGGTTGGCGAAAATTTAATTGACTCTTTGTTTGATAGTAATTACTCATCATTAAGTGTATTATTTATGTGCCTTGTAATTGTCGGAAAGTATTCCAAAATAATAGATACAAAATCAGTAAGAAAAATATACAAAGAGTGCGGATATAATAGAATAAAATTTAATAAGAATTTAAAGCTACTTGTAAAATCAAATGTTATAACATTTTTTCCTTTTTATAAAAACTATATTTATATCGAACAAAATATTTTTAAACAGTTTGTGAATTTTTACAAAAACGATGATTTGTATTTAAAAATCATAAATATATTTGAAAGCAAATATATTATTGAGAATGATTCTGAAAAATGGTTGCTACATTGCGAAAGTTCGTTATTATCAAAAAATTATAATTTTAATTCAATATTATTTTCAAATGCATTTAATTCTGGAAATTTCAATTATTTATTATCTAATCTAAATGAATTGTTAATTGGTTCACCAGAAGGTGAAAAGTATTTACTTAAAGAATTAGCTTACTTAAATGAACGTGTAGGAAATAGAAATATAGCAATAAAATATTTAAAACAACATATAGAAAAAACATATGATATTATTGAAAAATCACAATCTTATTTGTTATTATTTGAAATAGAGCATCATTTTAATCAAGATATTTCCAAAATTAAAGATATTGCAAAATCGCCAGATGTTTTTTTACGATTACAAGGAAAATATTGGTTAGAACATATTAATATTGAAAAGGGCATTTTTAATTATGACAAACTATTTGATATTGTTAACAATTATTCCAACATAGATGATGAATCAAATAGATTAAATTATTATCATATATTAAGAAGAATGTATTCTGATCTTGCCAGAGTTTATTTTTTAAATGGTGAAATTGATAAAAATAAGTTTAATACTTTTGAAAAGAAATTAAAGCAAAGTAAATTATTAAACTATCACATCGAATTTGAAGATTATCTAAACTTACTTACAGTGGCACATTATTTGCATTATGATGTAATATTTCAAATGGGTTTTTATGGACATTTTATGCATGATTGTAATGACAAATATGGTAGTAATCCATGCTTACAAGATTTAATAAATAAAGCCATTAAGGAATATCAAAAATGTGAAGATAATTTCAAAAATTATGGTGATAAAGCTTGGATGACTATTTCAATCAGAAAAAATGAACTATTATTAACAACAAATATTCAACAAATAAAAATAATTGATGAATTAAATAATTTACGAAATATATTTATAAATAATGGGAATAATTTGCATTTGGCATTTATAGATATTGTATTATGTAAAGCAAAATTCCTTCAATATTATTTAAATGAATTTGAATTAGATGAAAGCGAAACTGTAAAAAAATGTAAAAATTTACTCAAAGAGGCAAAAGATATATCACAAAAATTCAATAATAAATACGGTTTATTTAGAGTTGATTTTATCACATGTTTTTTGATTTTTTTGAGGAGTTGCAAAATGGTGATAAAAATGCGAAAAAAATTTTCAAAAGTAAATTAGTTGAACTAAAATCGAATAATTACCATAGAGAATCCGAAATGATAGAGTATATATTAAAATCAAAAGAAATCAAAACTGATTTAGTTTGCAACTTTTTTAAATATTATCCAATTGTTCTTCAATAACTATATGAATTGTTCTTGCTTTATAATGCTTTTTAAAAAATCATCAGCAGCATATTCCAATGATTTTGAAAATCCATAATTATAACACTTACTAAAAAGTAATGCTAAATCAGATACATTATCTTCTCTTAAACCTTGCTGAATAGCTGCTCCAACTCCTAATCTAAGACCATAATTCAAATTATATGGCAATAATCTATAATTAGTTAAAAATCCTAGTTTCTCCAAATTTAGAAAAGTATTATAACAATTTTCCTTATTATTAAATGTTACCCAAATATGTTGTGTATGTATCTTTGTTGAATCTTTAGGTACGACTGGAAAATTATGATTATATAATTCTGTTTCAAATTTATCACTTATATTAAGCATGTATTTGCTGTATTTCTTTATATCATCAATTCGAGCTATTGATTGAGCAATTTTAAACATTTCACTTGGATGTGAATTTGAAATATAAGTTGCACTACCATTTTCTATTTTTTTCCAATACTCATCTTTATTTTTAGTTGCCAAAAACGCTTTTTGAACTCCTGGATAATTTTTGTGCGTTGATGATAGCAGCAAATTGAACCCCCATTCAAAAGGTGAAATATAATCTTTTGAGATAATTTGTGTAAGGTACTGTGAGCAATCGAAAATACAATATGGTATATTTGTGCCTTTTATCCATGAAAAATCCTCATAATAAAGTCCTTCACTTCTGTCGACAAATGCGTATTTAGGTTTATGATTTTTTATTAATTGCATCGTTTTATTCACGTCAATACAACGATTTAAATTATCTGGAATCATATTAATAACATTATAGCCTAATCGCTTTAATATCTTTTCTGTTGAATAATGTCCACCAGCACATTCGGGTAGTAGCAAAATTGTATCACCCACATTTCCTAATGACATAAATGTGATAATATGTGCATGTAAACCTGACAAAAAACGGATATCTATATCTTCTGAATTCAACACATTACACCAATTATTTTTATACTTATTTAATTGTAATGTATATTCATTTCTTCCAGCAAAAATTATTTTATTATCGTCAGTTCTTATATCATCCGAAACATAAAAGCCACTTATATTATTAAAATCCTTTCTCATATACATAGGAAAATTTTCTGTTGGATTCAGAATCAATTTGTTAGTCATATTCAATCCTTTCAACAAAGTATAATTATTAGTTATCCTTCATTAACAACCAAACATCTGTATATAGTTAAAAGCCTGTCGGTTAAAATCGGCAGGCTTTTTTGTATATATAGAACAAAAACGGAGGTGTTTTTAACGAAACAAACAAAAGTAATTGCAATATGCAATCAAAAAGGCGGTGTAGGAAAAACTACAACCGCCTTAAATTTTGGAGTCGGTCTTGCAAATGAGGGCAAGAAAGTCTTGCTTATCGATTGTGACCCACAAGGTGATTTAACAACAGCTTTGGGTTGGAGAGATACAGATGAACTTTCGGTTGCTCTTGCAGACAAACTCGTTGAGTATATCGAAGAAAGAAACAAGAACCCTGTAAACGGTATTCTTCATCATAAAGAGAATATTGATTTGCTGCCGGCTAACCTTGATTTGTCGGCACTTGAACTTAGTTTGGTCAATACAATGAGCCGTGAAACTGTGCTGAAAGGTTATGTGAATTCAATCAAAACTGCGTATGATTATGTAGTTATTGATTGTATGCCGTCTTTGAGCGTGCTTACGGTAAATGCGTTAGTTGCTGCCGATTCGGTTATTATTCCCGTTCAGTCGCAATTCCTTGCAGCTAAAGGTATGACACAACTTGTTAAAACTATAAGTAAAGTTAAAAGACAAATTAATCCGTCACTTAAAATTGACGGTGTTTTGCTTACACTTGTAGATGGCAGAACTAACCTTTCCAAAAGTACAAAGGAAGCTATCGTAAATGACTACGGCAAATATCTTAAAATTTTTGATACGCAGATACCTATGGGTATTAAAGCGGCTGAAACTGCAATAAGCGGCAAATCAATATTCGCTTATGATAAAAACAGTAAGGTCGCAAAAGCGTATGTGGACTTTACGAAGGAGGTGTTGAAACTTGAGCGAAAAGAGAAAAACAGACTTCAGTCTGAACAGGCTCGATGATTTATTTACATCACAAAGCGAACGAGAAAACGGACTTACTCCGACTATAAAAGATATTCCGCTTGAAAAACTTGTGCCGTTTCCTAATCATCCGTTTAAAGTGCGTGATGACGAAGAAATGAATAAACTTGTTGAAAGTGTTTCTGAAAACGGAGTGTTGGTTCCTGCTATTGTTCGTGAGAAAGATAATGGTGATTATGAAATCATCTCAGGACACAGACGAAAATTTGCAAGTGAGATAGCCGGCAAAAGCACATTGCGTTGTATCGTTTCAAATTTGGACGATGATGCCGCAACAGTCATTATGGTTGACAGCAATATCCAAAGAGAAAACATTTTACCGAGTGAAAAAGCATTTGCATACAAAATGAAATTGGATGCGATGAACAGACAAGGTAAACGCACAGACTTAACTTTTTCCCAAAATGGGAAAAAGTTAAATTCGGCAAATTTGCTTGCAAAAGATACAGGCGAAAGTAAAACACAGATATATAGATATATAAGTCTTACAAAACTTATACCAGAATTGTTGCAAATGGTTGATGAGGGTAAAATGAAAATGTTGCCGGCTGTTGAAATATCGTTTCTTGATAAAGAATGTCAGCAAGATTTGTTGGAAGCAATAGAAAGCGAATGTTGTACTCCGTCTCACGCACAAGCTATTCGTATGCACAAGATGTTTAACGACGGAGAACTCAACGGCGACACTATCCTTGATGTTATGTGTGAATTGAAACCTAATCAATAGGAAAGGCTCATAATTCCACATAAGACGCTGGAAAAGTATATCCCTAAATCTGTTGCTCCTGAGAAAAGGCAAGATTATGTATGCAAGGCTTTGGAGCATTACAACAAGTTTCTGAAAAGCAGAGCCGAAAGGGACAGCAGATAGCAGGAGTATATTTTTTCTATCCCCCTCTTTTCAATATACCCCCTTATTTAACATACAAACTTGCAGAAAAGAAAGAGCCTTATAAATCAAATAAAGGAATGATGTGTATGATTTAATAAACGCACCTTTGCCGAAATTACCAAAATGTGTTAAATTGGCGGTGAAAGCAAAGGAGGAATGCTTAATGAAAAAGTCAGTGATTTTGTGTATGGTAGCAGCTGTGTTAGTCAGCGTATTCGTAGGTTGTTCGGTTAAGAACAGTGATGTAAATGAAAATGCTGAAACAAGTTCTTTTTCTGCAAGTAAAGAAAGAACACTGCCAATTTCGACTGCTGAAAATGATACGAAAGCCGATACAACAACTACTGCTCCAACTACAAATGCAAAAATAACGAGCACAACTTCAAACAAGATTGAGTTGAGTGAAACAACCACGAAAAAAAAGGTTGTGTCTACAACATCAAAACCTGTTCAAACAACAAAATCTACAACACGGCATACAAAAAAAGCAACGACTACATCAAAACAACCAACAACCCAAAAAGCAAGTCAATGCAGTAATAACAATAATCACTCAATGAAATGCGGCAATATGGGCAGATGGTTTGACAGCAAATCGGATGTTAAAGCATATGTTGATTCGATAATGAAATCTTGGGCAGATAAATGGGAAAGCGGAGAAATATCCGATGATGAATATTTTGCTAACTGCCCACAAGGCTATGATTGCTGGAGCTGCGGTTACTGCGGTAAATGGACAGGCAATTTCAAATAAAAAATATCATAAATTTAACCTGAGAAGATGTAACAATCTTCTCTTTTTTTATGTCTGAAAACAGGCAGAAAGGAAAAGTTATGAAAGATAAATTCAAAAGTTTAGGCAAAAGAATTGTTGCACTTCTTTTGTCGGTATTAACAGTTACGATAATGTTTCCGTTAAGTGCTTTTGCAGCAACGGAAAACCTCGGTGCGGTGTCGGGTATGAAGAAACTTGACATCAGCGTTTCAAAACATTACGGACACGAACTTCATACTACGAAAAAAGGCGGTACAACTTATCCGCTTTTCTGTATTGAATACGATACAACCTCACCGAGTTCGTCATATCTTAAAGGCAAAAAAGCTATGGCAAGTGACACGGCAATTAAAGCTGCAAAGTGGATATTTGCAGGATATTATCTTGAACACGGCAACTCGATAGATTGGCAGGATATGGCTTACTGTCAGAAAAAAGTGTGGTCTATCTTCGGTTCTGATACAAGCTGGGATTTCAGCGACGGCGGATACAAAGCGTGGTGTGACAAGGCACAGGACAGAATGGACAACCTAAATAAAAAGCCGTCATTCAATAATACCAATGTCGGAACAGTTGTTGCGGGAAACAGCCTTACCGTTACTGATACAAACAAGGTGCTTTCCGATTATCCTGCATTCACAAAAAAAGGAAGCGGTTGGAGCATTACCCACAGCAAAAATTCAAATTCATTAACAATTAAGGTTGATAAATCTTGTACTGCATCAAGCTTTAAACTTGATAACGGTGAATATTACAAAGATGGTACAGGCGATGACGATGAACTTTTGCTTTACTATCCCTATGGCAGTGAATCATATCAAAAACTTATCTATTCGGCATATTATGACCCTGTTTCAATGGCATTTTCGGGTTCAATTACTCCACTCGGTGATATGAAACTTGTTAAAACTTCCGAAGACGGTATTGTAGCCGGTATTAACTTTACTGTCACAGGTGCTAAGGGGTTTTCAAAAACCGTCACAACAAATGCAAACGGCGAAATCGATATTTCTGATTTAACTCCCGGAACATATACGATTACGGAAGAAAACATTGACAGATATGTACCTAATCAATCGCAAACTATAACTGTTTCAAGCGGTAAAACATCATCGGTCAGCTTCTATAACATACTCAAAAAATTCAGAGTAACCGTTACAAAACAAGATTATGAAAAAGGACACGCACAAGGTGACGCAAAACTCAGCGGTGCAGTATATGGTTTATTCAAGGGTAATGACCTTGTTGCTCAATATACAACTAACCAAAACGGTTCATTCACTACCGACTATTATGTTTGCGGAACAGATTGGACGATAAAGGAAATTACTCCGAGTGAGGGATATTTGCTTAATGATACGGTGTATAAGGTAGGTGCAGACCCGAAAGATTATACAGTTGAATACAATAACGTTCCCGATATGACTGTTATGGAGCAAGTTATCAAGGGTAAAATCAGCATTATCAAACATACGGATGATGGTGAAACTCAAATCGAAACACCCGAAAAAGGTGCAGAGTTTCAAATCTACTTGAAGTCATCAGGTTCATTTGTAAATGCCGACAAAGATGAACGAGATACCATTGTTTGCGACGAAGATGGCTTTGCAAGTACAAAACTACTTCCGTACGGCGTCTATACAGTTCATCAAACTAAAGGCTGGGCAGGTCGAGAACTTATCACCGATTTTGATGTGTTTATCAATACAGACGGCAAAACATACAAATTCCTTATCAACAACAAGGATTTTGAATCGTATCTCAAGGTAGTTAAACTTGATAAGGAAACGGGTAAACGAATCCCATACGAGGGTGCAGCATTCGAGATTTACGATAGTGATAACCACAGAGTTACAATGCAGTACACCTACCCTCAAGTGACATCAATTCATACCTTTTACACTAACAAAGAGGGATATTTAATCACACCTGAAAAGTTGCCGTATGGTGATTATACTCTTAAAGAAGTACAAGCGCCGTACGGATATATTCTTGACGATACACCGATTCAGTTTTCTATCAGTCAAGAAAATTCATCAACCGATACAGGTGTTACCGTAGTTAAAGTTAAGGCACGAGATGTTGCACAAAAAGGTGTAATCAATATCACTAAAACAGGTGAGATTTTTTCATCTGTTGAAGAAAATAACGGTGTATATACTCCGAAATACAGCGTTGGTAATCTTAAAGGTGCGGTGTTTGAAGTCTATGCTGCCGAAGATATAACCACTCTCGACGGTACGGTAAGATATGAGCAAGGTACTTTGGTTGATACAGTCACAACTGATGATGACGGTGTGGCTAAATCTAAGGAACTTTATCTCGGTAAATATACAGTTATTGAAAAGACTGCACCTAACGGCTATGTTCATAATGCCGCCGAGTATGATGCCGAACTCACCTATGCAGGACAGAATGTTTCCGTTACCTCAACCGACCTTTCGGTGTATAACGAAAGACAAAAGGTCGCTGTATCACTTAAAAAAGAAATGGATGAAGATAAGACTTTCAACCTCGGTAAAAATAATGAAATCTCATCCGTTCAGTTTGGCGTTTACGCAAACGAAGATATTAAAGCAAGTAACGGCGATGTTATTCCAAAAGACGCTTTAATTACCTTTGCAAACTGTGATAAAAATGGAAGCATTGTCTTTGACTGTGACTTGCCCGTAGGCTTTAAGTGGTACGCAAAAGAAATCGCAACCGATGCGCACTATATCTTATCCGATACAAAATATGAGTTTGATACCGAATATCAAGGTCAGGACATAAAGGTTATTGATATTAAAATCAATAACGATAAAGCTATTGAAAACAATTTCATTTATGGTTCTGTTAAAGGCTTAAAAGTCGATAGAGAAACGCAGGAAGTAATCAAGGGAGCAACCTTTGGTTTGTTTAAATCAGACACTACCGAGCTTACAGAAGAGAATGCAATCTTAACTGCCGTTACCGATGAAAGCGGTATCTTCGCATTTAACAATGTTCCTTTCGGCGAATACCTTATCAAAGAACTCAAGCCTGCCGACGGCTATCTTGATAATGAAGATGTATTTACTGTAATAATCAAAGATAACGAGCAAGTGGTTGAACTTACTGCAATCAATGATAAAGTGCCCGAACTGAAGACAACGGCAACCGTTAATGGTAAAAAGGAAACAGTTGCAAAAGGCGAAATAATTATAAAAGATACTGTTGAGTACAAGCATTTAGTACCTAATACCGAATATGTTATCAAAGGCACATTGATGGATAAAGCCACAGGCAAGCCGTTCAAAGTTAAAGGTAAAGAAATCACTTCAACCGTTAAGTTTGTACCCGATAAGGCAGACGGCAAAGTAGAAGTCACCTTTACTTTTGACGGTTCGGCTATTAAAAAGGATACCGAGCTTGTAGTGTTTGAGACATTGTACCGTGATAATGTTGAATTAACTGCTCATGCCGATATTGACGATAAAGGTCAGACCGTAACGATTAAGCCGTATATTCCTCATAATCCGAAAACGGGAGATGATAGGAATATCAATCGTATTTTAGGTATTGCCGGTGCTTCTCTTGTCGGTATCGCAGGCTGTGTATATTTATTTATCAAGAGAAAGAAAAAAGGAGGTAAAAGATAATGACGGTCAAAACGATTGTGTCTATTGCGCTTGTTGTCTTTATTGTTGCAGGGCTTGTATTTCTTCAAGTCAGAAATAAAAAGAAAAACGATAATTAAACTTATTTGGGCGGTAACTTTGGTTGCCGCCTTTAATATATACGGAGGTAAAAATGGATACAGATTTCCAAACAAAAATGAAAGTGCTTTTAAAGCTGTTTAAGGCAGGCAAATACAGTGAGGCAGATATTTTGAATATGAAAACAGAAGAAATGCTTGATTTGCCGAATGTTTCTATTAAAGAAATTAAGGTTATATGTGCCATTAAAGAAGCTGTGAAAAAGCACACGCTTTATTCATATCTCGGAGGTAAACAAGATGAAAGGTGATGACTATGGCTACAAGGTTTGAACTCATTTCTGCTCTTTATGATGATGTTTCAAAGGATGTTATCCGTTCGCCGAGTAATTGGCAGGAGTTTTTGAAAAGTTCTTGCAATAACTACGGACTGCCTTTTAGTGAGCAACTTCTTGTTTATGCTCAAAAGCCTGACGCTGTTGCAGTTTTACCTATGGCAAGCTGGAATAGGAGGTTTGGCAGATGGATAAATAAAGGTGCTAAAGGCATTGCACTTTTTGATGTGTCAAATAAAAACTACCCAAGGCTAAAATATGTGTTTGATGTCAGCGATACACACGAGGGCGAGCATGCAAAAGAAGTCCCTATTTGGCATATGAAAGACGATTACACCAATAATGTAATTAAGACACTTGAAAACGTTTTCAGTGCAGTTGATAACCAATCCGATTTAGGCAGTGCCGTCATCTCTGCTTGTGAAAACGCTGTAAGTGACAGTTTATCCGATTATCTTTTTGAACTTTGCAATGCAAAACAAGACAGTTTTCTTGAAGATTTCTCTGATGATATTATTTCATCAAAGTTTCGTAAATTGGTTTCAAACAGCGTTTCGTATACGGTTCTCTCAAGGCTTGGTGTTGACGCCGATTTAATGCTTGATACGGAAGATTTTGAGGATGTTGTTAATTTCAATACACCAAATACTTTTAATGCCCTCGGTGAAGCAACAAACAATATTTCAAAAACAGCACTCCTTGAAATATCAAAAACCGTATTTGCACTTGAAAAAGAAAATCGCATATTTGAAAAAACTTCAACAAGTCCCTACAATAAAGATGAAAACAAAAACGAAAGGAGCAATTCAAATGAAGATAACATACACACAAGTCGGAGAACAGTTTTATCCGAACTTGATTATGCCGACAAAGACGGAACAAATGGGATATTACGCACAGAAAAGACAGGAATATCTCAAAAATCACAAGAAAGCGATATTCACAACTTTATTGACAACCTGCAAGCTGATGGAACACCTGATGTCGATTCAGGAGCAAGCACAGCAGATGGAAGAACAAATTATAACTCAGATGGCAAAAGCACAGGGAGTGACAGAGAAACTCAAGCAAACGGATATGATGACTTGGGTAGGAATGATGAACAATATCAAGAACTCGGCGAGGGAAACAGTCTTGAACGAACTGATTTACACAATGTAACCGATGAACTGCCACCGTTTGTTGACGAACAGGCTATCGGATATATGCTCAGCAATCCCGATGATGATTTGGTGCAAAGAAAACCTACAATCATCAAGACTTACCAAACTACCAAAAAGGATAATGAACTTATAAACTATACCAAAACGCTGTATCCAAGACGGTTTGACGAGTACGATAAATTCAATAAGCACTTTGGCTTTACATTAGCCGATAACGGACTTCTTATGTATGAGGGTAACTACAAAACCCGAACTAAGGAGTCCGTTTTTTCGTGGGATATTGTTATCAGTATCATTAAAGAACTTATCAATGACGGCAAGTATCTTGATACGGAAAAGGAAGAAAAAACGCAACTTGATTTGTTCAGCTTTTCTTATGATAACGAGCCTGTATATGATGAAATACCTCAAACATCACTTTTTACTGATTTTGGCATATCACAACAGATTATTGATGAAGCACTATGCTGTGGATTCAACGATAAAAACAGCAGAGTACAAATAGCTATGCACTTCAGACGGGACAGAGGTGTTGAGTATAACGCAAGAATGCTTAAATTTCTTTACGGCACTAACGGTGCAGGCTTTGTCTTTAACGGTGAAAAGGTATCCTTTTGGTATGATGAAAACGGTATTAGTATTGCTAAAGGCACATCTGCTAAAACAAGTACGGCAACACATCTCACTTGGGAGCAAGCGGCTGTTCGTATTCGTGAACTTCTTGATGTCGGCAGATATATGCCGCAGTATGAACTTGATAAGGTTGATGACTACGAACTCAATAAAGTTGCCGACAGGCTTACAGAATTTATCCGTGATTTGAGTGACGATTATCCCAATAAAGATAATTGTCTGCAATCAATACAAAAAGAAATTGACGGTGTTTTCGGCTATCCCGATATGGTTGAAAAAATTACCGATATGCTCAAGGATGACGAAAAGCGTGCTCAAATTTTCAAAGAGTACGACAAGCTGATGGATGACTACAATGCCGGTATGAAAATCGTTCGCTTTAATTATGCAGCTCAATATTCTATACCGTATATTGCAGAAATTATTGAGGGTATGAAACGAGAGCCTATTCCGTTTAAAGCTGAATCGGGTTATCTGCCTGACAGAAAAATGTTCATCTCACAAGATGAGATAGATAAGATTATCATAAACGGTAAAAACAGCCACGCTTACAGGCTTGAAACCTACACCTATTTTGTTAATCACCCTGATAAAGCCGATAGAATTAAATATTTAGGCGGTAATGACAGCGTTAATAAAACAACAAAAGGTATTGAATTCAGCCACGGCTCGGTTATGGAGCCTTATGCAAAAGTTCTTATTAAATGGAGCGATGTTGCAAAAAGAATCGATACTCTTATCAAGCAAAACAAATTCGTAACGCAAGAGGATATTGACGCTATACCCGATATATACAAAAACGAAATATCAAGAGATTTGGAATCATTCTTTGAAGGTTTATCTGAAAATGACGCTAAGCCTTATCCGAACGATATTGAACCATACAAGGTTTCAAGAATTATCAAGGCTCAACTTGATAACCCACAGGCACTTGATGATATTGAAAATATGATGTCAAATGCTTTGGCTCTTATGGATAAAGATGACAGAATGTATCAGTACCGTAAGCAAATCTATGATGACTTTATAGCTTACAAAAACGGCACATTCAAACTTTATGATTATCCAAACCTTGCATCAAAAGTAAAACAACCGAGCAAGTTTACTAAACCGGCAGAAAAAAGGAACGATGACAAAAATGAGATTTCTAAAAATGAAATTCAAAAAATCGACTTTGATTTAACGGCACATCCTGTTGAGGTTGTAGGCAAAAAGGAACGCTTTCGCAGAAATATGGAGGCTATCAAGGTTTTAAAAGAATGTGAAGCCGATAATCGTTTTGCAACACCCGATGAACAAATTATCCTTTCAAAATATGTCGGTTGGGGCGGTATTCCCGAAGCGTTTGACGAAAACAATTCGTCTTGGGCAAATGAATATAACGAACTCGTTGAAGTGCTGTCACCTGATGAGTACGCACACGCTCGTGAAAGTACATTAACGGCATTTTTTACGCCACCCGAAGTAATTAACGCAGTTTATAAAGTGATGGCCAAATTGGGCTTTAAACAAGGTAATATATTAGAGCCGTCTTGTGGTGTGGGCAACTTTATCGGTATGCTTCCTAAGGATATGCAAGGCTCAAAATTTTATGGCGTTGAGCTTGATAAAATATCGGCAAGTATAGCACAACAACTTTATCAAACTGCAAGTATTATTAATAACGGATATGAAAAGGTGGATTTACCCGATAACTTCTATGACCTTGTCACTACTAATGTACCTTTTGGCGATTTTAAAGTATCGGATAAGAAATACGATAAGCACAACCCGCTTATTCACGATTACTTCTTTATGAAGTCGCTTGATAAAGTCAGAACAGGCGGCATAATGATACTCATTACCTCTAAAGGCACTATGGATAAAGAAAGCAGTAATATCAGGAGATATATTGCTCAAAGAGCAGACCTTCTCGGTGCAATAAGACTTCCTAACGATACTTTTAAGGACAATGCAGGCACAGAGGTAGTATCGGATATTCTTGTTCTTCAAAAGCGTGACAGAATGCTTGATATTGAGCCTGATTGGGTACAGCTTGATAATACCGAAGACGGTATCAGAATGAATAAATACTTTGTTGATAATCCCGATATGGTGCTCGGTAATATGAAAATAGTTTCAGGCCGTTTCGGTCCGGAATCAACTTGTATTCCTTATGAGGATAGAAATCTTGAAGAACTGCTTGACGTGGCTGTTAAGAATATTCAAGGACAAATTACAGAGGTGCAAATCGGTGATGAATTTGAAGAAGATTTATCTATTCCGGCATTACCTGATGTTCGTAATTTTTCATATACTGTTGTAGACGGAAAGATATACTTTAGAGAAAATTCAAAAATGACGCCTGTTGATGTATCCGCTACTGCCGAGAATAGAATCAAAGGTATGATTTCCATTAGGGACAGTACCCGAAAACTCATTGAACTTCAAACCGATGATTATCCTGAAGAAGACATACTTGCAGAACAGAAAAATCTTAATGAACTGTACGATAAGTTTACGGCAAAGTACGGCTTAATAAACAGCAGAGCAAACAAGTCGGCATTCGGCGAAGACGCTTCGTATCACCTTATATCTGCTCTTGAAATACTCGGAGAAAACGGCGCTCTTGAACGAAAAGCAGATATGTTCACTAAAAGAACTATTAAACCTCATATTCCCATAACAGAGGTTGATACTCCTTCGGAAGCACTTGCAGTATCTATGGGTGAACGGGCAAAGATTGATATTGAATATATGAGCAGTCTTTGCCATAAGTCCGAAAAAGAGATTTATGATGAACTTCAAGGCGTAATATTCCTTAACCCTGAATACAATGCCGATAATCCTACTGCTCAAAAATACTTGATGGCAGACGAATATCTTTCGGGTAATGTAAGAGCAAAACTGCGTTTTGCAAAAGCTATTGCAAAGACACAGCCTGAATATCAAATCAATGTTGAATCACTTGAAAAGGTACAGCCTAAAGATTTAACGGCAAGTGAGATTGATGTCAGGTTAGGTGCTACTTGGCTTCCTGTTGATGTTGTTGAGAATTTTATGTATGAATTACTTGAAATTCCGTACTATTGCAAGTTAAATATCAAGGTGAATTTTTCGCCTTTTAGCAGTGAGTGGAACATTAAAAACAAAAGCGGTGACAGAGGAAATGTTAAAGCAAACAGCACTTATGGTACAAGCCGTATCAATGCTTATCAAATTATTGAGCAAACATTGAATCTTAAAGATGTCCGTATTTTTGATTATGTTATTGATGACGACGGTAAGAAAAAGCCTGTGCTTAATAAGAAAGAAACAGCTATTGCTATGGAAAAGCAAGACGCAATTAAACAGGCGTTTAAGGACTGGATATGGGATGACCCTGAAAGGCGTAACCGTTTGTGTGAAATGTATAACGAGAAGTTCAATTCAATCAGACCCCGTGAATATGACGGCAGTCACCTTATCTTTCCAAATATGAATCCCGAAATCACCTTAAGACCTCATCAATTAAACGCTGTTGCTCACAGCCTTTACGGTGGCAACACACTTCTTGCACACGCTGTCGGTGCCGGCAAGACTTATGAGATGATTGCAATAGCCGAAGAATCAATTCGTCTCGGCTTATCAAGTAAATGTATGATTGTTGTACCTAATCATCTTACCGAACAATGGGGTGCAGATATTCTCACTCTCTATCCGAATGCAAAGGTACTTGTGGCAACTAAAAAGGATTTTGAAAAGAAAAACAGAAAGCGTTTTTTATCCCGAATTGCTACAGGTGATTATGATTTGATAGTTATAGGTCATTCACAGTTTGAAAAAGTGCCTATGAGTATTGAAAGGCAGCAAAAAATTCTTCAAAGGCAACTTGACGAAATTATCGAGGGTATTTCCGAACTCAAATACCAAAGAGGTCAAAACTTCACCGTAAAGCAGCTTGAAAAGGCTAAAAAGAGCATTCAAGCAAAACTCGATAAACTAAACGACCAAAGCAGAAAAGACGATATTGTGACCTTTGAGGAGCTTGGTGTAGACAGATTGTTTATTGACGAGGCACATTATTTCAAAAACCTTTTCCTGTATACAAAAATGCGTAATGTTGGCGGTATAGCACAGACAGAAGCACAAAAGTCAAGTGATTTGTTTATGAAAACACAGTATCTTGACGAAATTACGGGAGGTCGAGGTGTAGTATTTGCAACAGGCACACCAATCAGTAACAGTATGGTTGAGCTGTATACAATGCAAAGATATTTGCAGTACAACATACTTTGCCGACACGATTTACAGCATTTTGATGCTTGGGCGTCAACTTTCGGCGAAACGATAACCGCCATTGAATTAACACCCGAAGGCTCAGGCTACAGACCGAAAACCCGTTTTGCTAAGTTCTATAACCTACCTGAACTGATGTCAATGTTTAAAGAGGTGGCAGATATTCAGACAGCCGATATGCTCAAACTTCCCGTACCTGAAGCTGAATACAAAAATATTGCTGTTAAACCGTCGGACATTCAAAGTGAAATGGTTAAATCACTTTCAGAGCGTGCAGAAAATGTGCGTAACGGCGGTGTTGACAGCAGTCAGGACAATATGCTCCTTATCACAAATGACGGCAGAAAACTCGCTCTCGACCAAAGAATGATTGACCCATTGTTACCCGACTTTGAGGACAGTAAAGTCAATGCCCTTGTTGACAATGTATATCGTACTTGGGACGAAACAACACCGAACAAGTCGGCACAACTTATCTTTTGTGACTTGTCAACACCTAAATCATCCAATGATTTTTCTGTGTATAACGATATTAAAGATAAGCTGATTAAAAAAGGTATTCCACCCGATGAGGTGCAATTCATTCACGATGCGAATACAGAAACAAAAAAAGCCGAGCTGTTCAAAAAGGTTCGTTCAGGTGAAGTCAGAGTTCTTATGGGTTCAACTCAAAAAATGGGTGCAGGCACCAATGTGCAAAACAAATTGATTGCCATGCACGATTTAGATTGTCCTTGGAGACCTGCCGATTTGGAGCAACGAGCCGGAAGAATTATCCGTCAGGGTAACGAAAATTCAAAAGTGGAGATTTACCGCTATGTAACAGAGCAAACCTTTGACGCATATCTTTATCAGCTTGTTGAGGGTAAGCAAAAGTTTGCTTCGCAGATTATGTCGAGTAAATCACCGGTTAGGTCTGCCGAAGACATTGACGAAACAGCTTTATCCTATGCCGAAATTAAAATGCTTGCAACCGGCAATCCCTACATCAAGGAGAAGATGGACCTTGACATTCAGGTGCAAAAACTTCGTATGTTAAAATCAAACTTTTTATCGGAAAGATATTCTCTTGAAGACAAGGTGCTTAAAGATTTTCCCCGTGATATTGCAAGATACACATCGAGAATTGACGGCTTTGTTAAGGACATAGCTACTGCAAAACAGAACCCAAAGAGTATTGCCGATACCTTTGTCGGTATGATTGTAAACGGTGTTAGGTATGACGAAAAGGCAGACGCAGGACAAGCTATAATTGATGTATGCAAGACATTATCTGACAGCAATACTTATCCTCTCGGTGAGTACAGAGGTTTCAAAATGGAAGTTCACTATGAACCGTTCAGTCATCAACACAGAGTTGAAATCAAAGGCGCAATTTCTCATCAAGGTGTGCTTGGTTCTGACCCATTAGGCAACATTACCCGTATTGATAATGTAATTGACGGTTTAGAAAAGGTTCTTGAAAATGAAAAAGCAGAGCTTTCAAATACTCAAAAACAGCTTGAAATTGCAAAAGAACAACTCCAAAAACCTTTTTCAAGAGAGAATGAACTCAAACAAAAAGAAGAACGGTTAAGCGAACTTAACGCACTTCTTAATGTTGATAAGAAAGAAAATGAGATTGTTAACGATGAAAATGAAATAGTCAATGATTCTCCTCAGCGAACTGAAGTTGATAGAGAAGCAAGGTGAACACAGCCGATTGTTTTAGAAATAAAGCAATCGGCTTTAGTAATTTAAGGAGATGATTAAATGCTTAGCGAAGAACAGCTTGACAATATGCTCTATGAAAAAATGCAGAAAGAGTATGATTCGTTTCTTGAAAAGATTAAATCCGAGCAGTCGGTAAAACCCAATCAAGCTATTGAATCGGCTTATGAAATCGTATATAAGCAAGACATTTTGTATTGCTTTGAAGATGACGATTTGAATTTAAGTTACAAAGAAAAGAAACACTTGATGTCAAAGAAAAGACCGCTTGAGTTTCTTTATCAAGAGTGGCTTATAACAGATTGTACTCATATGCAAATGATTCGTGATTGTATTAAGGACAGCACCGAGCACGATTTGGAACTGACTCAAAAGCAAAAACAAAAGAACGGAAAGGAGCGATGACCTTGCCATACTATTCAAAAGAAGTAATCAAAAAAGCAAAGGAAATGGACTTACTCACATATCTTCAAAACTATGAACCTGATGAGCTTGTTCACTTTTCAGGTGATACCTATTGCACTAAAGAACACGACAGCTTGAAAATATCAAACGGGCTTTGGTGTTGGAATTCAAGAGGTATAGGCGGCAAAAGTGCAGTTAAATATTTGACCGATGTTAAGGGATATTCTTTTATCGACGCAGTCAAAATTATCGTTGAAAAAGAAAAATTGCAGCCGCCGGTTAAAGCGATTGCACCTAAAAAGAAACGAGTATATAACCTGAAACTGCCACCAAAAAGTCCGACAGATGATAAGGTTAAAGAGTACCTGACCGGCAGAGGTATTGACGAAAGTATCATAGATTATTGTCTTGAGCATAACTTCATATTTGAAAGTTTACCGTATCATAACGCTGTTTTTGTAGGTTTCAATGAACAAAATAAACCTAAGTATGCGGCATTTCGTGCAACGGAGAACAAAAGAATTATGGGCGAATGTGAGGGAAGCGATAAGTCGTATTCCTTTAAATTGACAAATGATAATGCAAATATTCATCTGTTTGAATCTGCAATCGATCTTTTGTCTTATGCCTCTCTTGTTAAAATGCACGGTAAAGATTGGCAAAATGTTTCGATGATTTCTCTTGCAGGTGTGTATACTCCTAAAGAAAAAATTGAAGAAAGCAAGATACCTAAAGCACTTGTGACATATCTTAAAAGTCATCCGTACATTGAAAAGATATACTTGCATCTTGACAGTGACTATGCCGGAAGATTAGCCACAAAAACATTAAAAATCATTTTACCAACTGAATATCCCAATATTGAAATCGTTGACAACCCTGTTCCGAGAGGAAAAGATGTTAACGATTTTTTGCTTTTAAGTAAAGGTATGAAGCCTGTCGTATCTGAAAGGAGAATACCAAGTGAACGAAGAAAACCTGATAAAGGTATTGCTCGTTGAACCATTTGACAATCCAAAGATAATTACAATCGAAAACAATTATCAAGCGATTAGTGAAATTATCTGCGGTGATGTAGACGAATATATGCCGTTTGAAGATGATGTTGCCTTGCTTTGTAACGCCGACGGTAAAAGACTTTCTCTTTCTGCAAGTCATACTGTAACCGATATTGAAACAGGTAAAACAGAACTCATATACGGAAGTTTTATCCTTATAGGTGCAAGTGAATTTGATACCGAATACCATTCGTTAGATGATAATTTAATTGATAAATATATGGATTTATTCAGTAAATGAAGCAGCATAATACTATGCTGACTTGTCTTAGCGAGCAGTCCGTTTATACTCCTAATGAGTATAAACAGCTCGTTAGGGGTTGACCCCTAATACCCCCATAAATACAAACAGAAAGGACAAACATTATGAAAACAATTTTAATATCAACAGTAGCATTTATTCTTGGAGGTGTTTCAGGCATAGTTACTATGTGTTTGGTACAAATCAATCGTGTAAACGGTAACGAAAGATTTGAGGAGGATGACTTTGATGAGGAGAGATATTAAAAAGCAGTTTTGGTTTAATGAGAAAGAAGCCGGTGCACTTGAAGAAAAAGCAAATGCCGCCTGCCTTACCGAAGCGGCTTTGGTAAGACTTCTTGTTACAGGATTCATTCCTGTGTCTAAAGACAATGCAAAAATATATAACCTGACAAAAGAACTGTCGGCTATCGGTAATAATATAAATCAAATTGCAGTTAAGTGTAATTCACTCGGCTTTGCCGAAAAGGAAAGGCTTTTCAAAAAGGTTGATGAGCTTGACAAACTTCAATTTGAACTCGAAACGGAGTTTCTCTCACCAAAGGTTGATGAAAGATGGCGGTAAGTAAAATATGGGCTGTTAAATCAAGACTTGATAAAGTGCTTGACTATGCCGCCAATCCCGATAAAACAGGTTTTACCGAAGATGAATTGAAAGATGTAATTGACTATGCCAAAAACTTTGATAAAACAGACGGCGAAAAATTTGTGACGGGAATTAACTGTAATCCGAGAATAGCATATACACAGTTTCAAAATACAAAAATGAGATTTAATAAAACTGACGGTATACTTGCTTATCACGGATATATGAGTTATGCAAAAGGTGAAATCACTCCACAAAAAGCACACGATATAGGTGTTGAATATGCAAAGCGTGTTTGGGGAGATAAGTATGAGGTTATTGTCACAACTCACTTAAACACAGACTGCTATCACAATCATTTTGTTGTCAATTCGGTTTCTTTTGTTGACGGTAAAAGATGCAGAGAAAAAACTTGGTTCATTCTTCGTCACGAAATAGATAAGATTTGCAAAGAGCATAACTTGTCTGTTGTAGAAAACGGTATAAGAAATTCAGCACCTCAATATCTTACTGCAAAAGAACAAGCAGGAATGCCGACAAGATATAACCTTGCAAAAGAAGCATTTAATGTTGCAATCGAAAACAGTAAGAGTATAAAAGAACTTGAATACAATCTTAAAAAGCTCGGTTACAGTTCTAACTTCAATGTAAATCATAAGTATTGGACTGTGACACCGAAAGGATATGACAGACCTATCAGAACATATAGGCTTGGTGAAAAGTATTCAAAGGAAAATATTTTAAATGCTATTTTGGAAAATAACAGACCTGTAAAATATAAACCGTTTGTGCAAGGTCAGGGGCAATATAAACTTTCAACAAGAGGTACAAGACTACGCAAAGTCAAAGGACTTCGTGGCTTGTATTTCTATTACCTATATAAACTCGGTTATCTGCCAAAAAATAAGCCGAAAAGCATTTCAAGAGTTCATTATCTATTAAGAGAAGATTTGATGAAACTTGATAAATTATCAAACGAGGCAAGGCTCCTTGAACAGTATGGGATAAATACTGTCGAGGAGCTTTTCTCATATAAATCGAAAGCCGAAAAGGAAATCAAAATATTAACCGAAAACAGAAAGCAACTGCGAAATAAATCAAAAAGAAAGAATTGCTCGAATCTGAATGAGGTTAAAGAGGAAATATCCGAAATCGGCAAACGGTTAAAAGAATTACGCAAGAAAATTTTGCTCATTGACGATATTGCCGAGCGTTCAAATGAAATTGAAGAAAAATTAGAGCAAGCAGAAATTGATGAGCAAAAGAAATTGCAAAAGGAGGAAAAATATCGTGAATAACTCAGGCGACGCCGCCGAACAAGTTGTAAGACTGTCACTTGAAGGCTTTGAGGTTGTTGCAAAGGTATCGGGAGAAGCTGCAAAGAATATTGCGGTTCTTCTGCTTGCCGCATTAAAGCAGGAACAAAAAGCCAAAGGTAAGGCAAGACTTTCAAACCTGATTAAGTCCGGCAAAGAACTTAAAGTGTTTTCAATTCCACAAAAGGATTTGAAAAAGTTTACAGAGCAGGCAAAGAGATACGGTGTTTTGTATTCTGTTCTTAAAGACAGAAATGCAAAAGGTAAAAATGTTACTGTTGATATTATTGCCCGTGCCGAAGACGCATCCAAAATCGATAGAATTATCGAAAGATTTAAACTCGGTACGGTTGATAAAGGCTCTATTACCAATGAAGTTGAAAAGTCCGTCAGCGAAAAAACAAGCAAAAGCAACGAAGAAAAAACAAACGGCGACCTTATCCTTGAGCATATTGAGGCAAAGAGTACGGAGGAAACGGATAAGAACCCCTCGTTATCTCGGACGGAAAAAGACAGTCTGTCCGAGAGTTCATCGAAAGCTATCAATGATAAGGAAGCTAAAGACAAAAAACAGTCTGTTAAAGAATTGCTTGACGGTTATAAAGATGAGATTAAAGCCGACAGAGCAAAAGATATTGCAGACAAATCAAAAACGGTTGCAGATACCGTAGTGAAATCTGCTAAATCAATAAAGGAAAGGTAATTGATATGAGTTATGGTTACCAAAAAGGATATAACCCACAAAAGTATGCCGAAAATCGAAAGGCAGAAAAGGAAAGAACATATCAAATGATTGACGATACGGCGATCGAGGTGTCAAGAAGTCCCGATAAGCTCAAAGAATTTCTTGCAGTTCAGGCAAAATTTGATATGTATTCGGCGGCAAATACTTTGCTTATCTTTAAGCAAATGCCTAATGCCACACAGCTTAAATCTTTTGATGATTGGAACAAGGACGGCGTCCAAGTTCGTCAAAAGCAAAAGAGCATAGCAATTCTTGAGCCTGTTGAATATACAAAGAGCGACGGCACACCGGGTCTTGGCTATAATGTCAAAAGAGTGTTTGACCGTTCGCAAACAAATTCAAAAAGAGAGGCAATTCAAAAGACCGATGATTTGAAACATACTCTCAAAAACTTTGTAAACGCTTCGCCTGTTGAAATCGTTGTAGGCGAAATACCAAACTCAAACCTCGGTGCATTCTACAACTTTGAAACACAGCAAATTACACTCAATAAAAATCTTACCGATACAAAACAGATTTTTGAGTGCCTTGCTCAAGAGGTTGCATTTGCTCAGCTTGCCGACGGTAAGAAATCATATAGCCGTAGAGACGAAGGTTTTAAGGCAGTTTGCCTTGCATATATGATTTGCACCAAATACGGTGTTGATAAAAACGCTTTCGCTATTGAAAGCCTGCCGGATAATTGGAAAAAGGCGGACGCAAAAGATATTCGCCGTGAACTCTCCTCTGTAAATTCTGCCTACAAGGAAATTGTCAGCAGAGTTAATGATGAAATCTATCGCCAAAGGCAGGCAAAGAGCAAGGCAATGGAGCGATAATATATGAAAGAAGAACGCTACCATTTAGTTCTTGATGATTTTGAACAAGGCGTAGTTATTCGTGCTCTCAATGATTTACGCACAGATTTAATCAGCGATAAAAGAGAAACCGATGCCGTAGATGAAGTGCTGTTAAAGGTTTGCAAAGCACCTACTAAAAAGATAAAGGTGGTAAAGCAAAATGAGGAACGATAACAGAAAAGCAGAAATTATCGCTTTCGCAGTCTTTGTTGTACCTTTGATATATATGGGACTGAAGATTGCACCGTATATGTCAAACGGGTTAATATCAATTCTTAATAGCTTTGGTGAAATATTTGCACAACCGTTTAAGATAACCTTATGTGAGGACAGTTTAAAAGCTGTCCTCATTTTGCTTCTAATCTACGGTATTACTTTGTTGGTATATTTTTCTTCAAAGAAAAATTACAGGCGTGGCGAAGAACACGGCTCTGCAAAGTGGGGCAAAGCAAAACAGGTTGGTAAAAAGTATATTCAAAAGCCGATAAATCAAAACAAGATATTGACCGATAATGTCGCTATCGGTATGAACTGCAAAAAGCACAGGCGAAATCTTAATACAATAATCTGCGGCGGTGCCGGTGCAGGTAAAACAAGATTTTATGCAAAGCCGAATTTAATGCAGTGCAACACCTCTTTTGTTATTCCCGACCCAAAGGGCGAAATAGTTAAGGCTGACGGCAATCTGCTTGTAAAGAAAGGCTATGATGTTAAGGTTATTGATTTGATTGATATGGAAAAGAGCTATTGCTATAATCCGTTTTTTTATCTTGAAAATGACAGTGACATACAAAAACTTGTAACCAATCTTTTCAAAAGCACAACACCGAAAGGCTCACAAACCAATGACCCCTTTTGGGATACGGCGGCACAAATGCTTTTGCTTGCTTTAATCTTTTATCTTCACTATGAAGCACCAGAAGAAGAACAGAATTTTGCAATGGTAATGTATATGCTTCGTGCAGGTGCTATTGAAGATGATGAGGACGGCCCGTGCCTCACACCACTTGACCGTCTGTTCTACAATCTTGAAACCGAGAAACCCGAACACATAGCAGTTAAGTATTACAAGTCTTATCATTCAGGCTCGTCAAAGACGCTTAAATCAATTCAAATAACCTTGATGTCAAGACTTGAAAAGTTCAATCTTGAAAGCCTTGCAGCTTTAACCAAGACAGATGAACTTGATTTATCAACTATGGGAGAAAAGAAAACAGCCTTGTTTGCCGTTATTCCTGATAACGATACAAGTTTTAATTTTCTTATCTCTATTTTATATACTCAACTGTTTCAACAACTCTTTTATTGCGCCGACAAAAAGCACGGAGGAGCGTTACCGATACCCGTACATTTTCTTATGGATGAATTTGCGAATGTATCATTACCCGATGATTTTGATAAGTTACTCAGCGTAATGCGTTCAAGAAACATTTTCGTATCCATAATACTTCAAAATCTTTCTCAGCTTAAAGCATTGTTTGAAAAGCAATGGGAAAGTATTGTCGGCAACTGTGACCAATTTCTTTATCTCGGCGGAAATGAGCAGTCTACACACAAATATGTTTCCGAGCAACTCGGTAAGGAAACTATTGACACAAACACATACGCACGAAGCTTTGGCAGAAACGGTAATTATTCTACCAACTATCAAATATCAGGCAGAGAGTTAATGACGCCTGCCGAAGTGCGTATGCTTGATAATCGCTATGCAATTCTCTTTATCCGTGGTGAAAGACCTGTTATCGACCTCAAGTATGATATTCTTAAACATCCGAATTTGAAGTATACAGAAGACGGCGGAGCCAAGCCTTTCATTTACGGTGAAGAAAAATCTTCTGTTGCCTCAATCACTTTTACTTTTATTAAGAGTGATAAAAAGCAGGAAAAAGATAATATTGCAGACGATTATGATTTTGACTTAATTACAAAAGAAGAACTTGAACTGATGTTCAATATTTAGGAGGAAAACTTATGTTTAAATTCAAAACAAAAAAGAGTGATGAAGTTAAAACTTCACCACTCACTAAAAAATCAAATGCTGTTGCAAAGGCAACTATGTTTTTTGCAACGCTTATTGCAACAATGTTCTGCTTTGCCGTTACAGCTTTTGCAGATGATGACCCGCTTACGGTTGTAAACAATCTTTCAACCTTTATTTTTGGCCTTATCCGAGCAGTAGGACTTATCATTCTCGCCTGGGGCATTGTTCAGGTAGGCTTATCGTTTCAAACCCACGACCCGTCACAGCGCTCTAACGGATTTCTTACCCTTGCCGGAGGTGTTGTAATCACATTTACAAAAGAAATCCTTAATCTTATTACGGGATAAATTAGTTCAATATGATATCAACGAAGGCGTTTCTCACATAAACACAGGCAGTATAAAACGTTTATTTATATTTCTCCTTTCTGGCAACGGCTGTGCGTTGATGACTTCTTAATTCCTTTTCATTTATTCTATACTTCAACGAAAAATATTCAAAAGTTCAAAAAACTCGCTCGAAAAAGTTTATGCTTTTTGGTAAAACTCCCTTGAAAAAGTTTAATTTTATTGTATAATAAGAGTATATAAAGCAATAATATAAAGGGTGATGGACTTGCTAAAAAGAAAAATTGAACAGGATTTAATTAAATGGAAAAACACTAAAAATCATAAGCCATTAATTGTTAAAGGCTGCCGTCAGTGCGGCAAAACATACTCTGTAAAGAAATTTGCAGAAGAAAATTATAAATATGTGGTGTATATCAATTTCTTTTCAAATCCTGATTATGTGTCTGTATTTTCCGGTTCATTAGAGGTGGATAATCTCACAATGATGATGTCTGCAGTGTTAGGGCCTAATGTAATGTTTGTGCCGAATGAAACAGTAATCATTTTGGATGAAATTCAGGAATGTCCTGAGGCAAGAACAGCATTGAAATTTTTCAAAACAGATGGTAGATATGATGTTATCGGCACAGGCTCGTTGCTTGGAGTTAAAGGCTATGGTAAAGAACCTAAGTCAGTACCTGTCGGATATGAAACAGTAATAACTATGTATCCGCTGGATTTTGAAGAATTCTTATGGGCTAACGGAATTAATGAAATGTTGATTGAAAAATTAAAAGAGCATTTGATCGCAAAAACACCTGTTGAAGAGGCTTTGCATAACAGGTATCGCCAATTACTTTTGCAATATGTTGCAGTTGGCGGTATGCCTGATGTTGTTCAGACTTTTGTCGATACAAAGCAGATGAATATTATTCTTCAAATGCAAAGAGATATTGTTCGTTCTTATGAAGATGATATGGTGAAATACGCAAACTCAAAGGACAAATCATTAATCAAAGAGTGCTTTCAGTCCATACCGAAACAGTTAGCGAAAGAAAATAAAAAATTTCAGTATTCAGTTATTAAAAAGGGATCAACCGCATCCCGATTTGCGGGTAGCCTTCAATGGATTGAAGATGCGGGAATTATTACAAGATGCTATAATCTTTTTACTACAGAATTACCGCTTGAAGGTAATGCTAACGAAGACATATTTAAGGTGTACATGGTGGATACAGGCTTGTTTATCAGTATGCTTGAGGATGGCACTCAGTTTGATGTTTTAAGCGGAAATTTACTGGGATATAAAGGCGCAATTTTTGAAAATCTTATGGCAGACTTTTTTACAAAAATGGGTAGAAAACTTTATTATTTTCATAAAGATTCAGGACTTGAAATTGATTTCTTCATAAGATATAAAGGTAAATGTACGCCTATAGAAGTCAAAGCAACTAAAGGAAATACCAAAAGCCTGAAAACTGTTTTAAAAAACACAGAGGTATATCACCTTGACAGCGCAATAAAACTTGGTGATTATAATATAGGTGAAGAGAATAATATTTTAACCTTACCGCTTTATATGGGATTTTTGCTTAATGATTTTTAAATTAGGTAATGTAAAATCCTCAAATAACCAAATATATTACTACAAACAAATCTCAAACGGAAAATCAATACCGTTTGGGATTTTCTATTTTACAAAAGGAGATGAAATTATGTCAGATAACTGGGTAGTACGCAATCTTGAAAACGCTCTTGAAACTTGGAACGACAAGTTGACAGAGATATGGGGATTGCTGACCGCTACACCCGAAGAATTTAAAGGCGGTAAAATATGGAATGTCATACTCGATATTAACGGAGCATTGCAGGTAATCGGTACAGCTCTGCTTGTTTTGTTTTTTGTTGTCGGCGTTATGAAAACCTGCGGCTCATTTGCCGAAGTTAAGAAACCCGAACACGCATTAAGACTTTTTATCCGTTTTGCACTTGCAAAAGGTGCAATAACCTACGGACTTGATTTAATGCTTTCTTTGTTCAAAATAGTTCAAGGTACAATCTCAACAATAATGACTTCTGCTGGATTCGGACAAGCAAATGAAACAACCTTGCCGCAAGAAATGATTACGGCTATTGAAAACTGCGATTTCTTTGAAAGTATACCGTTGTGGGCAGTAACACTAATAGGAAGTCTGCTGATAACAGTTTTGTCATTTATTATGATAATGACTGTTTACGGCAGATTTTTTAAGTTGTATATGTATACTGCCATTGCACCGATACCGCTTTCAACATTTGCAGGAGAGCCGTCACAGCATGTCGGCAGGTCATTTATCAAAAGTTATTGTGCAGTATGTTTGGAAGGTGCAATTATTGTTCTTGCCTGTGTCATATTCTCACTCTTTGCAGCATCACCGCCGCAAGTTGATACAACTGCACCTGCGGTAACTATGGTGTGGAAATATGTGGGTGAACTCATATTCAATATGCTTGTACTTGTCGGAGCAGTTAAAACATCAGATCGTATTGTACGGGAAATGATGGGACTTTAAGGAGGTAAATAATGCAAATACAAATCAATAAAGAGTTTAGAGATTATCGTGAAAAGGTGTATTTCGGACTGAGTATGCGACAGTTGATATTTTCATTTCTTGCTGTCGGCGTTGCAATAGTATCATATATATTGCTTAAAGATAAACTCAGTACCGATACAATATCGTGGCTGTGCATACTGCTTGCCGCACCGTTTGCTGCTTTGGGTTTCGTAACATACCACGGTATGACTTTTGAAAAATTTGCCTGTGCGTGGATAAAATCAGAAGTCTTAATTCCCAAAAGGCTTGTTTTTAAAGCGGAAAGCAAAACTCATATTGAGAATAAAGAAATGATTAAACAAAAAGAAAAGGAGGTTTTCAAGAATAATGAAAACTCGCAATAAAATGAAAAAACTTGAACAGGAAAAGTTCGTTATACCCAAAACTGTTCAAAATGTTATCCCTATTAAAGCCGTCTACAAAGACGGCATTTTTCTTGTCGGTAAAAATATGTATTCCAAAACATTTCTCTTTACCGATGTTAATTACTATATCGCTTGTGAAAACGAAAAGAATGATTTAATGCGTCAGTATTGGGCAGTTATCAATTCTTTCGGAAACGGTGTTACCGTTAAGCTCACAATCAACAATCATAGATTTGATAAGGAAGATTTTGAAAAATCAATCCTTATGCCGTATTACTATGATAATCTTGATGTGTATCGTAAGGAATATAACGAAATGCTGCTTAATAAAGCGGCAACATCGGAGTGTATTGTTCAGGATAAGTATTTTACCGTTACGGTAAACAAAAAGTGCTATGAAGACGCACGAGCATTTTTTACTCGCATTGAAAAGAACTTGTCAACAAACCTTTTTGCACTCGGAAGTAAATGCGAGCCGTTAAATGCAACTGACAGACTTAAGATATTCCACAATTTCTACCGTGCAGGGAGTGAAGAAAACTTCAATCTTGATTTTGAACTTTTGCAAAATCAAGGCTGTGATGTCCGTGACTATATTTCTCCCGATTCTATGGACTTCAACAGCGACTATATGATGATTAACGGTCAGTATTGCAGAACTGTTTTTCTTCGCAATTACGGTACATTTGTTGATGATAATATCATAACCGAGCTTACTTCAATAAATAAAAACTTAATGCTCTCTATTGATTTTATCCCTATTCCCGTTGATGAAGCAAACAAGGATGTAGATAACATTTTGCTTGGCGTTCAATCGGATAAGGCGAACTTCAATCGCCGTCAGGCACAAAATCAAAACTACGGTGCTACCAATTATGACCTTGAGCAAAGAGAAAAGGAAATACTTGAAATCAGAAACGATATGCGTTACCGTGACCAAAGAATTTATGACACGATAATTTCAATGGTGATAACTGCCGACAGCAAGCAGGAACTTGATAACTTAACCGAAAGTATTTTTGCAAAAGCGTCCGAGAACAGCACGGCACAGTTTGCAACGCTTCGTTATCAACAGCTTGACGGACTTAATACTGTTTTACCGTTTGGCGTCAAAAGAA
>OGKA01000853.1_pt1 | contig 30023 bp, 24 predicted proteins | sample 1572211 | NCBI WGS metagenome assembly OGKA01 (sample SAMEA2582125, study PRJEB24529) | metagenome | biome: Human gut stool | place: China | collected 2011 | reverse complement strand
TGCCGGAAACGGTGGTCTTGGAACAGTGCTTTCGGGATGCGGAAGTAGGAGAACAACTCGCCCGACTGACCATAAAAGTAGTCCAGCGTCATTTGGTGTGACCTCGGATTTTCAACTGTATGGGTGTGTTCATGTGGAAAAACACCTCCTTTTTGTAATATGGAAGATCTTTTGGCATCCCATTTTTGAAAAAATGGATGGAAAAATGCGTTGTAGTTTGTCCCCCAAAAATGCAAAAGCAAAAATGTGTTGTTTTCTAAAAATATTACGAAAAGGACGAAAAAAAGAACGGCTGAAAAAATAAATGACGAAAATGTGTGATTTCTTGTGCTCTCTATTTATAAAGTGCAGAACAGGCTGCGATTAAGTCTCCCCGGAAATAAAATCTGATAGGACAAAGAAGAAAAAAGCTCTTGGCTTCTGTAATGGAGGCCAAGAGTTTTTTTGCATCTTGTTTTGTAAGCGGAAAGAGGTTCCAATAATAGAAAAGAAAGCGTACATCGGTCGAATAAGGTGGTGGATTTATGAATGGTTTAAAGTTAAAAGAAGAAGTATTTATGCACAAAAAATGATCGATAAAATTGTAAAAAAGGCGAATGGAATCTCTATGAATTTTATGTTAACATCTTATTACAACACGTGATTCCTCGGAAGCGTCAGTTGTACTTGTGAACAAAGGATAGTGCTCGGTAGAGTGTCTATACCTGCAGGTATAATTATGACTGCAGTCCGAGGCTTTTTCTTTATCCGAAACGGAGAGGGTGGGTGCTATGCGAATTGTTCGGAAAATCAATAACAGTGCCGCTGTTGCTCAGGACTCCCGCGGGAAGGAACTGATCGTGATTGGTAAGGGCATCGGGTTTCCGGCGGTTCCATACGAACTGACGGATATGTCGCGGATAGACCGCACGTTTTACGATATCGACCCGCGTTATTTTGAGATGATCAGTACTCTTCCGCAGGAGATTCTTCTGGCGAGTGCCGACATTACAGAAGATGCGCAGGTCGTACTGAATACGACCCTTAACTCCAACCTGCCGCTGACACTGGCCGACCACCTGAACTTTGCGGTGGAGCGCTTTCGCAGCGGGTTGAACCTGACGATTCCCATTGCCTATGATATCCGTCATCTGTACCCCAATGAGTTTGATCTGGGCGTAAAAGCATTGGATATCCTGAAGGAATACACGGGGGTCTCACTTCCGGATTCCGAAGCGGTCAGCATTGCAATGCATTTGATCAATGCTGAAATCGAAAACAGCGAGATCCATTCCCTCGTAAAGGCGTTGGAGATTCAGGAAGGCGTGGAGTCCATTGTGGAGCGGGAAATGAACCTGAAACTGGATAAGGACAGCTACAGTTACTACCGGTTCACGATGCATATCCGCTATCTCATCCAACGGCTGATGAGCGGTACTCAGAGCGAAACGGGGAGTGGCAGCATGGTAAAGATGCTGGCCAATGATTACCCTAAAACATATATCTGTGCTAAAAAGATTGCGGCTTTCTTGCAAAAGCAGGAGAATTGGTGCTGTAATGATGAGGAGCTTCTCTATTTGATGTTGCATATCAACCGCGTCTGCCAGAAAAATACATAAACAGCTTCCGTTGCTTGGAGCGGCACTCGCCATTTGCGGGACGTGATCCGGGGACAGAGCGCATCCGACCTGAAAACGCTTGCGTTTTCAGGTAGTTTGAAGGCGCTTTGTGCCCGGATCTTTTATTACATATTGAATGAACAGCGGTGCAGGGCCCGCATCGTTTTTCAGATAAAAAATCAGGAGGATTAGCCATGAAACAGGATGCATTCTTTCAAACTATCATACATCACATCGGTGGTGAAGGCAATGTTGCACGAAAACGTTTTGACGGAGAGCACCTGTATGTCACTGTGAAAGACAGCGGTATGGCAGATCTAGAAGAACTGAACCGTTTGGATGGGGTTTCCGGTACGGAACTGAACCGGAACATTCTGTCCGTTACCATCCAGGAAGATTTTTTGGAGGATGTTACAATGGCAAAAGATTTCAAACAGCTGGCGCAGAATATCATGACGTTGGCTGGAGCAAAGGAAAATGTTACTTCCGTATTTCACTGCATGACCCGTCTGCGCATGACGGTCAAGGACGTCAAGAAGGTAGACCGGAAAGCTATCAATGATCTGGACGGCGTGTTGGGCGTCACCTATCAGGGCGGTCAGCTGCAGGTCATCATCGGCAAGGATCTGCTGAAGGTTTATGAAGAGGTGCTGAAGCTGGGCTACAGCGATGGCGGCGCTGTGGACGAAAAACTGGACGGTGACCTGAAAGGCGAAAAGATTTCGGTTGGGCAGGCAGTGATTGGTTACATTTCCGCTGCCGTACAGCCTATGGTTCCGGCACTGATCGGCGGCGGCATGATCAAGGTGTTCCTGCTGCTAATCTCCAAGGTTTATGCTCCCTTTGCGGACAGTTCTACTTATACGCTGCTGAGCATCGTGGGCAATGCGGTATTTTATTTCATGCCCATTCTGGTCGCTTATGGAGCGGCCAAGAAACTGGGTGCGACCCCCACGTATTCCATGGTCGTGGCCGGTGCACTGGTCGCTCCTGAATGGACGGCTATTGTAAGTGCTGGCGATCCAGTCACCATGTTTGGTATCAATGTTGCCCTGAAAGGATACGGCAGTTCTCTGCTTCCTGCGCTGCTGCTGGCAATCGTTGCGTATTATGTGGAAAAATTCCTAAACAAAGTGATCCCCGGCGTGTTCAAGCCTATCTTTGTCGGTACGTTGACAATGGCCGCCACCTATGCCGTCTCAATCCTTGCACTGGCGCCTCTGGGTCAGCTGGCAGGTACCTATGTCACCGCCGCGATCCTGTGGTTGTATAACATTGCAGGCCCCATCACGGTTGCTCTGTTTACGGCTCTGTTCCCCTACATGGTCATGACCGGTATGCACATGACCTTGGGAGCTCCCATGATCCAGCTGCTGTCGGAAACTGGTTTTGATCCCCTGTTCCGCCCCGGTATGCTGCTGTCCAACATGGCAGAAGGCGGCGCTTCTCTGGGTATCGCCATCAAGGCAAAGGACAAGGCAATCAAATCCGAAGCACTGTCCGTTGCAGTGGGCTGCATCTTTGCTAGTGTGACCGAGCCGGCTATTTACGGTTTTAACCTGCCGCTGAAGAAACCTATGTGGGCTGTTTCCCTCGGCGGCGCCATCGGTGGTGTCGTGGCCGCTCTGCTGGGTGCCCATAACTACGAGTATGGTTCTTCCTCCCTGTTTGCCCTGCCGATCTTTGAGGATACCATCGTGGCTATGGTTATTGCAATCATCGTGACGATCGTAGCATCCTGTGTACTTACGATTCTCTTTGGCTTTGACGAGGAAATCTTGAAGAAACACTGATCTCAAAATTTTGTTCGCCCCGGGGAGCACATGCGTCCCGGGGCGTTGGAGGTATTATGAAACTTAAGTCCGATTTTTTGTGGGGTGGAGCACTTGCGGCTAACCAGTGCGAGGGTGCCTGGCAGGAAGACGGCAGGCTGCCTGCGTCTGCTGACTTTCTGCCGGATGCAGCCCACGGCAGATGGAATGCCATGCTGCATCCGGGAAACATTCTGGAAACGCGGTACGATTATTATCCTAGTCGGGAAGCAATTGATTTTTATCATCGATACAAAGAGGATATCCGCCTTCTTGCAGAGAGCGGGATCAAGGCGCTGCGTTTGTCCATTTTATGGACGCGGATCTATCCGACCGGGGAAGAGAACGCCCCGAACGAAGATGGCCTGCGTTTTTACGAGGAACTGTTTACGGAGTGTCGTAGGTACGGGATAGAGCCGGTGGTCACCCTGTGCCACTTTGATGTGCCGGAAGCCCTGATCCGGAAATATGGTGCCTGGGCAGACCGCAGGCTGATTGCACTGTATGAAAAATATGCTGCCACCGTGTTTGACCGCTACCGGAATCTGGTAAAATACTGGATGACCTTCAATGAGATCAACATGATCACCCACATCCCTTATCTGGGCGGTGGCCTGCTGGTGGACAAGGACGACCCGGAGTTTAACCAGATCGTGTACAATGCCGCGCATAACCAGCTGGTGGCAAGTGCCTGCGCGGTGCGGATCGGTAAAAAAATCAACCCGAATTTCCGAATTGGATGCATGATGGCGGCCGGAAGCTTTTATCCCTATTCCTGTAACCCCAATGATGTGATGGAAGCACGTATCAGTAACAACAAAAATTACATTTTTCCGGATGTCCAATTGAACGGCTGTTACTCCGGATTCGCTCGGAATTACTTTGCAAAATTGGGCATCACGCTGGACGAACAGCCGGGTGATGACGAACTTCTGGCTCAGAACACCTGCGATTTTCTGGGATTCAGTTACTATTCCTCCAGGCTGATCTCCACGGATCCGGAGCATCTGAAAAATGTGGCGGATGGCAACGCCATTACTACCCTGCGCAACCCGTATCTGCAGATCACGAAATGGGGACGTCAGATCGACCCGGTCGGCCTGCGCGTGACCATGAATGATCTGTATGATCGCTATCACAAGCCGCTGTTCATTGTGGAAAACGGTTTGGGCGTGGAGGATACTCTGGAAGTGGACGGTTCCGTCCATGACCCCTACCGGGTGGAGTATCTCGATGCTCATATCACCCAGATGAAAAAAGCCGTTCTGGAGGACGGCATTCCCTGCATGGGATATCTGGTCTGGGGCATCATCGATCTGGTCAGCGCGGGCGGCGGTGAAATGGATAAGCGGTACGGACTGGTCTATGTAAATAAACATAACGACGGCACCGGAGACCTCGCCCGCTACAAAAAAGATTCTTTTGGTTGGTATGCACAGAAGATTCGGGAAGAGTGCTATGAATAAAGCATATAAGCAGTATTTTGATCTGATATTTGGCTCCACACTACTGACTTTGGGTATCTACCTGTTTGTCACCCCCAATGGTATCAACTTTGGCGGTGTGATAGGCCTGGCTCAGATTATAGAGATTTTTCTGCGTAGATTCATTGCAATCCGCAGTGATGCAAACCTTGTTGGTATGATCAATTTCCTCATCAATGTACCGCTGTTCCTGATAGGATACCGGGTCATGAGCCGCAGGTTCTGCATCAAAACCATGCTCTCGGTAGCAGTGCAGACGTTGCTTCTCTCAGTACTTCCGCCGCTCAAAGCACCCCTTGTGGAGGATGTGCTGCTAAACAGTATCTTCGGCGCTATTCTCTGTGGTGTAGGTGTCGGCTATGCGCTGCGGGGCAGTGGGTGCTGTGGCGGCATGGACATTGCATGCATGTGTCTGGTAAAGAAATACCCGGATTTTAAAAGCGGACGGCTTTCTATTTATGTCAATGCGGTTCTCTTTTCGGTCTGCCTATTCCTTTTTGATTTGGAAACTACGATGTACTCCATCATCTTTGTGGCAATCCTGTATACGGTGGCAGATAGGTTTCACGACCAGAACATCAATGTGGCGGCCCTGATATTTACGGATGTTTCCACTGTGCAGACTGAAATCCTGCAGAAGATGGGACGCGGCGTCACCTTCTGGAACGGATACGGTGCGTACACCAACCACCCTAAGAAGATCCTTTTCTGTGCCGTGAACAAGTATGAAATCGGGGAGCTGCAGGAAATTATTCACGAGCAGGATCCCAATGCCTTCGTCACATTCTTTGTAGGTCCTCTGATCCATGGCGGATTTGAAAAAAGGCTATGAGATTGAGGATAATCGCATAGAACAAATGAAGCGAGGAACGCTCTGTAATTTTGGCACCCGCTCAGGCTGCGATTAAGTCTCCCCGGAAATAAAATCTGATAGAATAAGGTAGATAAAAGCTCTTGGCTTCTGTAATGGAGACCAAGAGCTTTTTGCATCTTGTTTTGTAAGCTGAAAGAGGGTACAATGATAGCAGAAGTATGCACATCAATGAGGTGATACTATGCTGAATGTCTTTTACGGTGATATGAAGGAAGCGGTGTACAATACGGCTTCTTATTTCAAATACGACTACGAGGAAAGCTGGATCATTGACCCGATGGTCAGGGAAATGATTCGGGATGTAGATAGCTCCACTGTGATTGACAGTGGTATCATCGACAGCCCGGTCTTGGGCAAAATTCCACCGACTGCTTTGTCTGGTGGTGTAAAGACCCTGATTTTGGTAAAGTTTGAGCCAGAGAAAGTGTTCAATGCATCGACTTGTGGTGACAACTGTGCAAAGTGGCTACTCAAAATTGCGGAGCAGGAAGACCGCACGGTGAATTTACGCCATTTGATGGACTTTGGCAAAAAGCCGTTTACAATAAAAGTGCTGAATACGAATCAAATCGTTCACAGTATGGAAGAACTGATCTTGTCCGCAGGTGAGTTTGTGTAAAGGGGCTGACAGAAATGAAAGGCATTCATAAAGTGGTCGTTGGCACAAAGTACCTGAAATATGAGTTTGAACTGCGACGCAACTTAACCATCATTCGCGGAGATAGTGCAACGGGAAAAACGACCCTTGTGGATATGATTCGCACCCATATGAACGATGGACAGCAAGGAATATTTTAGCTGGGAGCGTTACTTTACGGCGCTTCTGACGGAGAAAACGGCGGGAATATATCTGATTATACCAAGAAAACGCTGAATGAGGCCTATCTGAGGGATGGTGTGAAAAACGCGATTTTGAGAGCGTCTATATGAATTTTGCATGGACAACAAGATGTAGGCAATACCGCACAATTCTCGCCTAACGACTTAAGCACCGTTCCGGCGGCTGCGGTACGGCATCTGCCGCACCTCGCTCGCCGTATCGGCACTTAGAATTATGCGGTATTGCCTTTACCTTGCGAGGATGCTTCCGTTTTGATGGGGAACGACCCGGTGCGTCGTTTTTTTGTTTGCGGAGATAAAATGTTAAAAGTACTGATTATAGTACATATTATCTGCTATGCTCGGCACATAGAAGGTACACATACCGGAAAAGGAGCAAAAATGCGATGGACGTTGAATAAAACAAGGTTTTTGGTCGGTAAAACGGACCAGGAGAATACCAGCCTGTGGCTGCCGCTCTGGATGCACCTGTGGGATACGGCGGGCATCATGGAGCGGCTAGTCCGGCAGTGGCTCCCGGAAAGCGTAAAACGGGCCATGGGCTTTGAGCGCGAGGAAGCGTTGCTCGCGCATGCCCGGTTTCTGGGCGGGATCCATGATATAGGCAAGGCTACGGTAGCCTTTCAGGCAAATATCCTGCGCACCCTGCCGGAGGCGCGGCAGCGGCTGGAAACGTTGACGCCGCTGGACTGTCCTGAACAGAACCGCCGGGAGTCGCCGCATGCCCGGGCGGGCGAGGCAGTCTTGCTGTGGGATGACTGCCCCGGCGGGATCGCCTCCATTGTGGGGGCGCACCACGGCAAGCCCCAAAGCTGCGCGGCGGTCGATGACCAGTTGGAGTGCTGGGAGAGCAACTACTACCCCAAGGGACAGGAAAAGGTCTGGCAGGGCTTCTGGACAGAACTGCTCATGACTGTTTTGCAGGACTGCGGCTTTGACGACACAGCGGAGCTGGATGATCTGGACCCGCAGGAGGAAGTGCTTCTGACCGGACTTCTGATCATGGCAGACTGGATCGCCAGCAATACGGAATACTTTCCCCTGATCCCGGTGGAGGAATTGGGCAGCATGGAAGATTACCCGGCGCGGGTGGACAAGGCTTGGGAAAAGCTGGCGCTGCCCTTCCCGTGGGAGGCACAGCCGGGCATCGCAGACCCGCAGGAGTTTGCGGTGCGGTTCGGCTTTGCGCCCAATGCAGTGCAGAGGGCTGTTCTGGAGGCTGTGGATACCGCAGCGGAACCGGGCATCCTGATTTTGGAAGCACAGATGGGCGTGGGCAAAACCGAGGCGGCGCTGGCCGCTGCGGAGGTCATGGCCAGCAGGTTTGGGCTGGGTGGTGTCTTTTTCGGGCTGCCCACACAGGCCACGGCAAACGGCATCTTTCCCCGGCTGCTTGGCTGGGCAGACACGCAGTCTGAGGAGACGCTGCCGCAGGCTATAAAGCTGGCACACGGCATGGCAGAACTGAACGAGTGCTATTTGCGGCTGCAGGGGCGCGGGGTGCAGTTGGAGGAGGACGCGCAGGAAGCGCATCAGGTGCAGGTACACCAGTGGTTTCGGGGAAACAAGCAGGCACTGCTGGCAAACTTTGTGATTGGCACAGTGGATCAGCTGCTGCTGGCGGCACTTGCCCAGAAGCACGTTATGCTGCGGCATCTGGGGCTTGCGGGCAAGGTGGTCATTATTGATGAGTGCCACGCTTACGATACCTACATGAACTGCTATCTGGACCGCGCACTGGAATGGCTGGGCTGGTACAAGGTGCCGGTCATCCTGCTGTCAGCCACCCTGCCTGCCCGGCGGCGTGCGGAACTGGTCGAGGCTTACCAGCAGAAAAAGGCTGCCCCGGACGCCCCATGGAAAACCAGCTGCGGCTATCCGCTGCTGACATGGACGGACGGCGCAGAGGTAAAGCAGACGGCTATCCCACCAGACGCACCCGGTAAAACGGTGCAGCTGACCACGCTCACAGAGCCGGAGCTGCCCGCGCTGCTGCGCCGGAAGCTGGCAGAGGGCGGCTGCGCGGGAGTGATCGTCAACACGGTCAAAAAAGCGCAGAAGATCGCGCAGCTGCTGCGGGAAAGCCTGCCGGACAAAGAGGTGCAGCTGTTCCATGCGCAGTTCCTGATGCCGGACCGCGCGGCGCGGGAAAACCAGCTGATGGCACGTATCGGCAAGGGCTCTGCACCGGAGCGCCGGAACGACCTGATCGTGGTGGGCACGCAGGTGATGGAGCAGTCGCTGGACATTGATCTGGACGTTCTTGTTACAGAGCTTTGCCCCATGGATCTGCTGTTGCAGCGCATCGGACGGCTGCACCGTCACCGCCGCAGCCGCCCCGCCCCATTGCAGCAGGCCTGCTGCGCGGTGCTGGACACCGGGGAAGATGCCTTTGACGCAGGCAGCGAGGCGGTATATGGACAGTGGCTGCTCTGGCGCACCCGAAAGTTTCTGCCCCGGAGCATCCGGCTGCCGGAGGAAATCTCTCCGCTGGTGCAGCAGGTCTACGGCTGGGAGCGGGAAGCTCCCGGCGGGGCGCAGGGGGAGGAAATGCGCTGCGTATATGAGCAGACGCAGGAGAAAAAGAAAGCGCGCGCCGAGGCGTACCTTGTGCCGCAGCCGGAAACGCACCGGCTGGCGCAGTTGAACACGCTGGACGACTGGATGCAGAACGAGGGTGCCCACTCTGACCCGGCGGCGCGGGCGGCAGTGCGGGACGGCAATCCCTCGGTAGAGGTGCTGGTGATGCAGCGCCGGGCAGACGGCAGCATCCACTTTCTGCCGTGGCAGGAGGGTGGCAGCGCCGTAGCTGCCGACAGCCCGCCCCCGCCGAAAACGGCACTGAAGATCGCCCGGCAGAAGCTGCGGCTCCCGGCGGTGTTCGGCAAGGCGTGGAAGGTGGACGAGGTCATCCGGGAGCTGGAAGCGGATAACCGCAGCCGCCTTGCGGCGTGGCAGCTGTCGCCGCTGCTGCACGGAGAACTGATCCTGCTGCTGGATGAAAACCTGACTGCCCGGCTTGCGGGCATGGAACTTTGTTATGACCGTGAAAACGGCTTATATTACCAAAAGGAGGAGACGGATGAAGGAAATTGAATTCAACCTGCTGACCGAACCGTGGATACGGGTGCGGCTGCGGGACAACACGGTGCGGGAGGTGTCCCTGACCGAAGCACTGGTGTCGGCGCAGGATTATGTGGACCTTGCGGGCGAGATGCCCACCCAGAACGCCGCCGTGCTGCGGCTGCTGCTGGCGGTGCTGTTCACCGTGTTCTCCCGGGTGGATGCAAAGGGAAAACCCCAACCGCTGGCACAGAGCGATGATGCACTGGAACGCTGGAGCGCGCTGTGGCAGCTTGGGCATTTCCCGGCAGAGCCTGTCCGGGACTATCTGGAGCAGTGGAAGGACCGCTTCTGGCTGTTCCACCCGACACATCCCTTCTGGCAGGTGCCGCAGGCAAAGATCGGCACGGAATACGGCGCGGCCAAACTCAACGGTGAAATGTCTGAAAGCAGCAATAAACTCCGGCTCTTTCCGCTGTATGCGGGGCAGAGCAAGGAACAGCTGAGCTATCCGCAGGCGGCGCGGTGGCTGCTATGCGTGAACGGCTATGATGACACCTCCGCAAAGCCAAAAGGAAAGGGACTTCCATCCGTAGGAGCCGGGTGGCTGGGCAAGATCGGTTTCATTCAGGCACAGGGCGATAATCTGTACGAGACCCTGATGCTGAACCTGACGCTGCTGCGCGACGGCCGGGAATGCTGGGGCGAAAGCAAGCCCTGTTGGGAACTGGAAGCACCAAAGAGCGCGGAACGGACAGAAATTTGCTGCCCGGATAACCCGGCACAGCTGCTCACCCTGCAATCCAGAAGGCTGTTGCTGCACAGGACAGGGGAGAACGTGGATGGGTTCTGTCTGCTGGGAGGAGATTTCTTCCCTAGAGAAAACGTCTTTGCCGAACAGATGACCATCTGGCGCACGATGCCAATCAAGAAAAATGAACCGGTGGTGTTTGTGCCCTGCCGTCATGACCCGGCCAAACAATTCTGGCGGGAGTTCCCGGCGGTCTTTTGTCAGGACAGCGGGCATCGCCCGGGCGTTGTATGCTGGATCGAAAAGTTGCAGGAAAAGAGATTGAAACTTCTGGATCCCCGCAGAAAGATACATTTCCGCATCTCCGGTGTCCAATATGGCGATAAGGACTTCTTTGTAAATGATTCTTTCAGCGACAGCCTGACCTTTCAGGCAGGGATTCTGGATGAGATAGGGCGCCCATGGCAGAGCCGGATCGTCAGAGAAATCGAGCGCTGCGAACAGACAGCGGCGCTGATCGGGCGTTTTGCACAGGAGCTGGCAATTGCCGCCGGTGACCGGAATGAAAATGCAGGCGGCGCGGTTCGTGCACAGTTCTACTTTGCGGTGGATCAGCCTTTCCGGCAGTGGCTGCAGGCAATCGACCCGGAGCAGGACGACCCGGATGAGGCAGCACTGCGCTGGCAGACACGGGCGCGCAGCATCGCGGAAAAGCTGGGAAAGCAGATGGTGATGGAGGCCGGAAATGCCGCTCTGAAGGGACACCGCATTGTGGTGGATAAGGACAAAAAGACCGAGCGCACCATCCTGTATACCGCGCCAAAGGCCTATAATCGTTTCCGCACAAGGCTTTGGGAGATCTATCCCAAAACAGAACCATAAAGGGGGAATTGTATGAAAACACAGGACGTCAAACTGTATGCGGCGCAGCAGCTGCACAGGCTTCAGGCGCTGCCGGACAACCAGCGGCGGGCGGAACTGGCAAAGCTGCGGCGGGGCATCGGCCACGCACCCGGCGAGCTGCCGGAACTGTGGGGAAGTTTTTTGCTGGAAATGCCGGAAAGCTTTCAGGGCCGCAGTGCTCCATCGGCGGCAGAGTGGGCAGTCTACCTTGCCCTGACCCTGTATGCTGTGCATCAGCAGGGGAATGACCGCCCCATGAACTGCCCCGGCAACACGCTGGGGCGGGCTGTGCGCCAGCTGGCAGAGCGGAACAGTGCCGGACAGGACTGGACCGAGGCCAGTGTGCTCCGGCGGTTCAATGCGCTGGCTACCGCAGAAGAAATTACCGAGATCAGCCACCATCTGCGGGGCATGATCCAGTTGTTGAGTGCGGCAAAGGATGGCGGCATCCCGCTGGACTATCCGCAGCTTGCGGCAGACCTGTATGAATTGCAATGCACCGACCCGCGATATGCACAGACCCCCGCCAATGTCCGTCTGCGGTGGGGTCAGGACCTGTACCGCGACCCGAAGCCTGCACCGGATGAGAAAGAAAAGGAGAATTGATCATGAATAAGCGCCTGTATGTTGATTTCCACATTTTGCAGACCGTCCCGCCCAGCTGCATCAACCGGGACGATACCGGCAGCCCAAAAACGGCTGTGTACGGCGGTGTGCTCCGCGCCAGAGTTTCCTCGCAGGCATGGAAGCACGCCATGCGCGCAGCCTTTGCGGAGAACGCCCGGCTGGACGTGGGCAAGCGCACCAAAAAGGCCGCAGAACTGGTAAAGGCGCAGATCCTTGCACTGGCCCCGGAACTGGATGCAGACAAGCTGGCAAAAAAAGCGCTGGAGAATGCGGGCATCAAGAGCGATGACAAGGGCACCAAGGCGCTGTTCTTCATGAGCACTGCGCAGGCAAAGGCGTTGGCAGAGCTGGCTGTGGAGGGCTCTGCGGATAAAAAGCAGTATCGGGATGCCCTGAAAGCGGCACCCTCGATGGATATGGCGTTGTTTGGCCGCATGGTGGCAGATGATCCTTCTCTCAACTATGACGCCGCTGCGCAGGTGGCGCACAGCATCTCCACCCATGCCGTGCAGAACGAGTACGATTACTTTACCGCCGTGGATGACTGTCAGGCAGAGGACAACGCCGGTGCAGGCCATCTGGGCACGGTGGAGTACAACTCCTCCACCCTGTACCGCTATGCCACGGTGAACGTGATGGAGCTGGCCGGGCAGCTGGGTGCAGCGCAGGCTGCAGAAACGGTGCGCGCCTTTGGCGAGGCGTTCCTCTTCTCCATGCCCACCGGCAGGCAGAACACCTTTGCAAACCGCACCCTGCCGGACGCGGTATATGTGACCTTGCGGGAGGATCAGCCGGTGAACCTGTGCGGCGCATTCGAGCAGGCTGTGCCTCGCAGTGCGCAGGGTTACGCCGCGCCTTCCAAGGCGGCACTGGCACAGTACGCGCAGCAGATGTACGGCAGCTTTGCCGAGGCTCCGGCGCAAAGTTTTACCGTGGGCAGCGGGCTGGAGGTGCTGGCTCCGGCGCAGACGGCAAAGGCTATGCTGGACGCACTGGAAAAGAGTGTCCGGGACGCGCTTGCCGGAAATGAGGTGGGGTAATGGCAACGCTGTTGCTTCGGCTGGCAGCGCCTTTGCAGGCGTGGGGCGCGGACTCTAAATTTGAAACCCGCAAGACGAGCCGGGAACCCACCAAGAGCGGCGTGATCGGCCTGCTGGCGGCAGCTCTGGGGCTGCGGCGGGACGAGCGCGAAGCACTGCTCCGATTGACCGGGCTGCGGTTCGGCGTCCGTGTGGAGCGGGAAGGGCAGCTGCTGGTGGACTACCACACGGCAAAGACGCAGGATGAAAAGACCTCTTACGTGACCTACCGCCATTATTTGCAGGACGCCGTGTTTCTGGCCGGTATTGAAAGCGCCGACACCGCCCTTTTGCAGCAGCTGCAACAGGCGCTGCTGCACCCGGCGTTTCCGCTGTATCTCGGCCGCCGCTGCTGCCCGCCCACCCTGCCGCTCTGTCTGGGAGTACGCCCGGGCAGCTTGCAGGAGGTGCTGCAGGCGGAACCGCCCCTGTGCCCGGGACGGCAGAGCCGGATCTTATTGGATGCCGACCCGCTGGAGCCGGGCACGGCTCCGCAGCGGGATGTGCCGGTGAGCTTTGACCCGCATCACCGGCAGTACGGCTACCGCTCGGTACGGGAGCTCTGGCAGAAAATGCCGGACAGCCCGGAAAATACAGAGCATGACCCATTCCGGGAATTGTAAAAAGGGGGAGAGAGAATGTATTTATCACGGGTAGAACTCAATCCCACCCGCCGCAGCACCATGGCTGCGCTGGCGGCACCGCAAAAATTGCACGGCGCAGTGGAAAGCGCCTTTGCAGGGGAACGCCGCCGCAGGCTGTGGCGGTTGGATCGTCTGGGAGAGCGGCTGTATCTGCTGCTGCTCAGCGAGGATGCGCCGGAGCTGTCCGGCGTGGTAGAGCAGTTTGGCACCGGAGCGGCTGCGGAGACCCGCAGCTACGACCCGCTTTTGCAGCGGGTAGAGCCGGGCAGCTGCTGGCAGTTCCGGCTGACTGCAAACCCAACCAAAAGCTGCAAGGACACCCAGAACCCCGCAGCGCGGGGAACCGTGGCCGCACACTGTACGACACAGTACCAGAAGCAGTGGCTGCTGGATCGTGCTGCAAAGCACGGCTTTGCCCTGCGTGACGAGGAATTTACCGTGACCCGGGTGCAATGGCAGCGCTTTGCCAAGCACGGCACCCGCCCGGTGACCCTGCTGGCAGTGACCTATGAGGGCGTTTTGCAGGTGACTGACCCGGAGCAGTTCCGTGCACTGCTGTGTCAGGGCATGGGGCGCGGCAAGGCCTACGGCCTTGGGCTTATGACCGTTATGCGCGGAGGAAACTGAGATGGAGGAGATGCCGGGCATGATCCGGCCGGACTTGCAGGCACTGCCGCAGGTAAAAGACCGGATGACTTTTCTGTATCTGGAACACTGCACCCTTGGCCGGCAGGACGGCGCGATCACCGTTACAGACGAAAAAGGGATCGTTCAGATCCCGGCGGCAGGCATCTCGGTGCTACTGCTGGGACCGGGTACACGGGTGACCCACCGTGCCATGGAACTTATGGGCGATACGGGCGTGGGCGCTGTCTGGGTAGGCGAGCATGGTGTACGGTATTACGCCCATGGCCGTCCCCTGACCACCCATTCGCAGCTGCTGCTGCGTCAGGCAGAACTTGTCAGCAACACGCGCAAGCACTTGGATGTGGTACGCAAGATGTATCAGCTCCGTTTTCCGGACGAGGACATCTCCCGGCTGACTATGCAGCAGCTGCGGGGACGCGAGGGCAGCCGTGTGCGGCAGGTATACCGTAAAGCTTCCAAGGACACCGGCGTTCCGTGGAGTGGCCGATTGTACCGCCCGGAGGATTTTGCATCGGGCGATGCAGTCAATCAGGCGCTTTCTGCCGGGCACGCCTGCCTGTACGGTCTGGCGCATGCGGTGATCGTGGCATTAGGCTGCGCCCCGGGTCTTGGCTTTGTTCATGTGGGGCACGAGTGCTCCTTTGTGTACGATATCGCAGATTTGTACAAGGCCGAGGTGACCATTCCCATTGCCTTTGAGGTAGCGGCACAGGCTCCGGACGACCTGCCGGCCGTGGTGCGCCGCCGGGTGCGGGATGCCATGGTGGAGCATCACATTCTGGAGCGCATGGTGCATGATATCCGGTATCTGCTCCTGAATGCGGACGAGCAGGAACAGAAGTCGGAAGCTATTTATCTGTGGGACAACAAAGTGGGCACTGTGGCCAACGGCATCAATTATTTTGAAGAAGAGGGTGATGCAACATCGTAGTTCTCACCATGACGAACTGCCCGCCAAAACTGCGCGGAGATCTGTCCAAATGGCTGTGCGAAATCAACACGGGCGTTTATGTGGGCAATGTGAGCAGCCGTGTGCGGGATGCCTTGTGGGAGCGGGTATGCCAAAACCTGAAAAATGGGCAGGCAACGCTGGTATTCACAACGGCAGGAGAACAGCGGATGGATTTTCGCACCCACAATACCATATGGGAAACCGTGGACTTTGACGGGATCAAACTGATGCGCCGACCGCTGCCACAGGCCGAACAAAACCAGATCGACCTGAAACCCGGGTTCAGCAAAGCGGCGCAGCAGCAAATGGCGCGGAAAGCGGGCAGAACAAAGCCGGGCACAGGCGATTACACCGTGATCGATCTGGAAACCACCGGCTTGAAAGCCGCGTCCGATTCCATTATCGAGTATGGAGCGCTGCGGGTCCGGGACGGTGTGCCGGTGGAGGAGCTGACCATGCTGGTCTGCGGGGCAGAAAACGTCCCGGAGGAGATCACGGCACTGACAGGACTCGGCGCTGCGGAGCTGCGGCAGGGAACAGACCCCCGGGAAGCGCTGCAAAGTTTTTTGACGTTCATAGGCAAGGACCCTCTGGTGGGACATAACATTGCCTTTGATTTGGAGTTTCTGCGCATGGCCTGCAAGCAATACGGTTTTCCGATACCGAACAACCGCCAGACCGACCTTGTACAGCTTGCCCGCCGAAACCTTACGAGAATCGCAAATTATAAGCTGGTGACGCTGGCACAGTATTTTCAGCTGGCAGAAAAAGTGGAGCATCGCGCTCTGCCGGATTGCCGTTTGATACAACAGGTCTATTGCAAACTGAAGGAAACAGCGGTACAATAGCAACGGGAGACACGGTGCTATGGGATTTTTTTAGTCTTTTCCCCGCATACGCGGGGGTGATCCCCTAAGCCAGAAGCCTATGAGAGGCGGCATCCGCTTTTCCCCGCATACGCGGGGGTGATCCTTTCGGTTAGTGTTTTTTGCAGTCCGTATGGACCTTTTCCCCGCATACGCGGGGGTGATCCTTCTTGACATTCTTAGAAACCAAGTCGAAAAGCCTTTTCCCCGCATACGCGGGGGTGATCCGGGAGAGAAGGCACCAGAAAGCGTCCAAACATTCTTTTCCCCGCATACGCGGGGGTGATCCCAGGAGCCATGCAGCTAGCCGGAAAAGGACTAACTTTTCCCCGCATACGCGGGGGTGATCCCATTGTTTTTGCTTGTTTTTTAACGTATTATCGCTTTTCCCCGCATACGCGGGGGTGATCCTCCCTTTCCATTTCCGGTTCGTAAGTTTCGCTTCTTTTCCCCGCATACGCGGGGGTGATCCCGATGTCAGGCAACGTACCCAACAGCTACTACACTTTTCCCCGCATACGCGGGGGTGATCCCGGTTATGCGCATAAAAAAGGCCGGAGGGAAAGCTTTTCCCCGCATACGCGGGGGTGATCCTCCGGCAAGAGTAAAATACACCGCCTGCGGCGGCTTTTCCCCGCATACGCGGGGGTGATCCCAGTACCACCAATACAAGCGGCACAAGCGACGGCTTTTCCCCGCATACGCGGGGGTGATCCTAATATTATGCTTGATGGGCAACCACAGGCAACCTTTTCCCCGCATACGCGGGGGTGATCCCAGCCTGTCAACCCTTACGGCGGAATGGGCACGCTTTTCCCCGCATACGCGGGGGTGATCCTGATGCCCACCAATGCGCTGATCGTGCGCATCTCTTTTCCCCGCATACGCGGGGGTGATCCCCGGCTGGGAGTGCATTCGGCTGAGAATACTGCCTTTTCCCCGCATACGCGGGGGTGATCCCGGTGGTGCTTTTTATGTCGTATGCTGTTGCTTCTTTTCCCCGCATACGCGGGGGTGATCCGGTCAAGCCCATTGGTCGGCGCAGGGGCGTACACTTTTCCCCGCATACGCGGGGGTGATCCCGGACAACGAGCCGGTTTTCCGGCATCATGGCCCTTTTCCCCGCATATGCGGGGGTGATCCCAGCAGCTGAAGGCACAACGCCCCGCCGCCAAGCTTTTCCCCGCATATGCGGGGGTGATCCCAGGCCAGAAGGAGCCGGGGGCAGAAACCGCCGCTTTTCCCCGCATATGCGGGGGTGATCCTTCGCCGTTTTCGTCATTGAATTCTGCCAGTTTCTTTTCCCCGCATATGCGGGGGTGATCCCCCCAAGAAGCACAGGCAGCGTCAAACGGTTTGCTTTTCCCCGCATATGCGGGGGTGATCCCTTGAGCGCGTGCAAATAGGTGAAAAAGCGCGGCTTTTCCCCGCATATGCGGGGGTGATCCCAGCAGCCGCTGCCGCCGGTAACACACCCCCACCTTTTCCCCGCATATGCGGGGGTGATCCTATGTTGTTGCGTGGATATACTCAACAGCAAATCTTTTCCCCGCATATGCGGGGGTGATCCCAGAATACCGAAAGAAAGGAGCTTACTCAGGAACTTTTCCCCGCATATGCGGGGGTGATCCCCGCTGCGTGGTCGCAAAGGGCGACACCATGAACTTTTCCCCGCATATGCGGGGGTGATCCTCTGTCAGCTCGGCTACCAGAACGCACAGCTCGCTTTTCCCCGCATATGCGGGGGTGATCCCAGTGCTGCGGGCTATGCTGACATTGGAGACGCCTTTTCCCCGCATACGCGGGGGTGATCCCCGTTGCGTTCTGGGTGCCAAAGTCGCACGCCACTTTTCCCCGCATACGCGGGGGTGATCCCGTGGGCGTGAACTGCTGCGGCTGCTGCTAACCCTTTTCCCCGCATACGCGGGGGTGATCCCAAAGGGCTTTCAGCCCTTTACCCGACAAGGGTCTTTTCCCCGCATACGCGGGGGTGATTCTTGCCCCGGAAAAGGGGTGGACAAAAAAAATGTCTTTTCCCCGCATACGCGGGGGTGATCCTTCGAGGTGCTGCCAGACGGACAGAAGAAGCTGCTTTTCCCCGCATACGCGGGGGTGATCCAAGGCGTGGGAGGGCAAACCGAATGAATAAGAGCTTTTCCCCGCATACGCGGGGGTGATCCCATCACTTACGATGAAGAGCACCGTATTCAGCTCTTTTCCCCGCATACGCGGGGCTTGCGAAAAAAGAGCCACAGGCTCAACTGAAAATGAAATGATATTTCTGGAAAGGAGAAACCCTGTAATTTTGGCACCCGCCCAGGCTGCGATCAAGAACCCCCGCAAGTAATTGCGTGAGCGCTTGAAAAAGCACAAATAAAGCAAACGAACCGCCCCGGTTTCCGTAACAGGAAGCCGGGGCGGTTTTTGCATTGTAACTTGCAGGGAAAAGCGGAAATAGTCGAAACATCCTTTTTTGTACGGAAGGACAAGCAAACTGTCCAACAGGATCGCTATAATAGACAGACAAAAGGGCATAAACGCCATCAAAGGAGAGTGCACAATGAAAAAAATATGGATGTTTCTGCTGGGCGCGGCATTTGCCGCCGAACTGTTTCTGGTTGTCTGCATGGCAAGCAAAAGTGCATCACCGCGTCAGGTAATGTACACTTTTAAGGATGATGTATGGGATGTGATCTACCGGCTGAACCGCAGATGGAATTTGTGAGAAAAGCACTTGGCTTTTTGGAGGATGGACAGGCAGTCTGTCCATCTTTTTTTGTATACTGGGGTTGTGCAAAAGAGACAAAAATTTTTTTGTAATTCCGTGAAACGACAAAACTTCACACAAAGAATTGCAGCGATAGTTGTGTTGTGTTACAATGAGCAGAGAAGGAGAATGAACTGTGCGTAATAGTAGATTGGACCGTATACTCTATATCCAGCAGGTGCTGGTACAGGGCGGGGTGCTGAATAAACAGCAGACGGCTGACCGCTTCGGTGTCAGCGAAAAAACCATCCAACGCGACCTTGATACCCTGCGCAGCTATTTTGCAGACAGCGAGCCGCGCCGGGAGATCCTGTATAACTCCGCAAAGGGCGGCTATCTGCTGGATGATACACTTTCCCGCTTCCTCACCAGCAGCGAGATTCTGGCAGTGTGCAAGATTCTGCTGGAAAGCCGCTCCATGGTCAAGGAGGAAATGTTCCCCATTCTGGACAAGTTGGTGCAGGTGTGCACCCCGCTGGACCGGTTGAATCAGGTGAAAGACCTCATCAGCAATGAGCGCTTCCATTACGTCGAGCCGCAGCACGGCCGGAAGTTTATTGAGAGTTTGTGGGACATCGGCACGGCAGTAGAAAATCACAATGTTATGGAAATTACCTACTGCCGCACCCATGACGGCGAGACCCGTGTGCGCACCATTGAGCCAGTTGGCATCCTGTTCAGCGAGTATTATTTCTATCTGGCAGCGTTCATCGAGGGCATCGACAAGGATAAGCACTTCCGGAACCCGCAGGACAACTCCCCGACGATTTACCGCATCGACCGTATCCAGAACTATAAGACCCTCGACCGGCACTTTGCCCAGCGCTATACCGACCGCTTTCAGGAAGGCGAGATGCGCAAGCGCATCCAGTTTATGTACGGCGGCGAGCTGCAGACCATCCGCTTCGAGTATACTGGGCCAAGCCTGGAATCCGTACTCGACCGACTGCCCACTGCAAAGGTCTTGCAGGTGACAGAAAAGGGCTGGATCGTGGAAGCCGAGGTGTTTGGAACCGGTATCCAGATGTGGGTGCGGAGTCAGGGAGACTATATAAAAATTATAAATACATAGGGAGACTATCATCATGAGCAAAATTCAGGTGGAAGTACGTTTTACGGATAAACTGGAGTCTATCCGTGTGGGTGGGCAGGATATGGAGATCCCGAATGCCATCAAGACAAAATCTGTTGAAGAATGGTTTGAACCGGCGGCTGGCCGTGTGAATTGGGACGGTCTGGGGGCTGAGATTAAGGCTATGGATTTCAACGATGAGAAAAATGCCGTGTACAGCTTTCAGTTCAATGGACCGGAGGACAAAAAGCGAGAATTTATGAATTGCATGGAGTGCTTTTGTCTGGGCGAGGAAGCGCAGCAGGAAACGCAGGAGGAAACCGAGCAGGACTACCTGCAGGATGCCAGTGATTTTCAGCAGGTCGGCAATGCCGAGATGGCGTTTCAGAAGTACATGGTTGCGGCTAGTGAATACGGACGCCCAGATGCACAGCTGGAAGTGGCACGGTGTTACCAGAACGGTATTGGTGTAGAGAAAAATGCGGAAAATGCCGTTGTGTGGTATAAAAAAGCTGCCGAACAGGGCAATGCCGAGGCGCAGTGCGCACTGGGCGAATGCTATTATCAGGCGTTCGGTGTTGAAAAAAATGAAAAAGAGGCCCGCAGATGGTACGAAGCGGCGGCGACTCAGGGAAATGTGACGGCCCAGTATATGACCGGGCGGTTGTATATGGCACTCACGTACAATGTGGCGGCTGTAAAGTGGTATACAAAAGCGGCTGAGCAAAACTGCCCGGAAGCGCAATGTGAATTGGGCAAGTGCTATGAAACCGGAGACGGCGTCGGCAAGAACGAGGCAAAGGCTGTAGAGCTGTACCGCAAGGCCGCAGAAAACGGCAATGTAAAGGCACTGTATAATCTTGGGAGCTGCTATAAAAATGGAAATGGTGTGGAAAAAAATCCGGAAATGACGGCAATGTGGTACAGAAAAGCAGCCGAACAGGGGTTGGCGATTGCACAGAATGGCATTGGCTTCTGCTATGATTCTGGTTTTGGTGTAAAGGAAGATGCTGAAAAGGCGGTATTCTGGTACTATAAAGCGGCAGAACAGAATCAAGTGCGGGCGATTTTTCATCTTGGACGGTGCTACTACTACGGTCATGGTGTGGAAAAAAATAAAGATGAAGCTGTGAAATGGTATCGGAAAGCGGCAGATCTGGGCGATATAGACGCGCAGTATGAGCTGGGTTATTGCTATTACTATGGTCGAGGGATGACAGAAAACAAAGCAGAAGCGGTAAAATGGTATAAGAAAGCCGCAGAACAGGGATTTGCACAGGCACAGTGCACACTTGGCGATTGCTATTGCGATGGCTGGGGTGTAGATGAAAATGAAACGGAGGCGGTAAAGTGGTACAGAAAGGCCGCCGAACAGAATGACGCCGAGGCGCAGTACAAGATTGGTAAGTGCTATTACTATGGCTGGGGTGTAGATAAAAATGAAACGGAGGCGGTAAAGTGGTACAGAAAGGCCGCCGAACAGAATGATGCCGAGGCGCAGAATTGGCTTGGTGATTGCTACTACTATGGCTGGGGCGTGGCAGAAAACAAAGCAGAAGCAGTAAAGTGGTATCGGAAAGCTGCAGAGCAAGGTAATGCGGATGCGCAATGTAATCTTGGCTATTGCTATAGGACAGGAGAAGGTGTAGAAAAGGACAGCGCGAAAGCAGTTGAATGGTATCGTAAATCTGCGGAGCAAGGTAATTGTATGGCTCAATATAATCTTGGCTATTGCTATGACAATGGATATGGCGTGGCACAGAACAAAGAAGAAGCGGCGAAATGGTATCGGAAAGCCGCAGAGCAGGGGAATGCAAATGCGCAGAATAGTCTGGGCATTTGCTATGAAAATGGAGAAGGCGTGGAAAAGAACATCGCGAAAGCAGTTGAATGGTATCGTAAATCTGCGGAGAATGGTAATGCATTTGCACAGTACAATCTTGGCATTTGTTATGAGTATGGCCAGAGCGTGACGCTGTCGAAAGCAACTGCGGCAGAGTGGTATCACAAGGCTGCAGATCAGGGAAATGCAAGTGCACAATATAAGCTTGGCTTGTTCTATGAAAATGGATACGGAGTGACGCAGGATAAAGAACAGGCCATGCAATGGTACAAAAAAGCGGCAGATCAGGGCAACGAAAATGCAAAGAAAGCCCTTGACAAAATGCAGGGCGGCGGCCTTGGCTCTGCCGTCGCAGCAGGTGCGGCACTGGGTGGAGCTGCCCTGCTCTGGAAAATTTTGAACAGTTGACAGCAGAAAGGAAATACAAATGGCAAACGAGCTTGAAGTGCAGCAGGCGCAGCAGCTTTCTGCACAGCGGTCGCTGAATGACCTGACGGACCAGCTGACCCTTGCAGACCATCTGGTGTATAAAAAATATCTGACGGAACTGCAGAACTATGGCATGGTGAAGCTTTCTCAGAAGATGCTGGACGTGCAGAATCCCGCTCAGTGCATCCGAATGTTCCAGCTGAAGAAACTGACCCTGAAAAAGGGCGAAGATATGTTCCAGAAGCTTTCCACGGTGTATTATTCCAGCATGGCACAAGGCTGTAGTCTGGCGGTGATGATCGATGTGCCAGAAGGAAATGCCGGTGCCAATATCTATCTGGGCGTTCGCGAGGATCCCCTGAAACAGAGCATGAAGAGCCGCAAGCTGGAAATTTCCAGCAAGGCGTTGCAGAAAGTGCTGCTCTCCAACTTCCCCGGTTCCGATATAAAAGGCATCCCCCAGAAAGAGGGAGAAAAACTGTTGGAAGAAGCCTTTGGCGAAGAGCAGGAGGCGGTGGCCTCAGTGTCCTGTGTGGCAGCGCTGCGCGATAAGTCCAAAACGGAAGATAAAGCCTTTGTGCAGGGCATTGAGCGCTTTATGGATGCGATGGAAGGAGAAAAGTATACTGCGCTGTTTTTGGCAGAACCTGTTTCCAATGAAACGCAGGCGGCCATCCGCAGCGGGTATGAAAATCTGTACAGCACGCTTTCGCCCTTCCGCAAGAGTACATGGTCTTATACCGAGAACCAGAGCACAGCTGTGATGGAGAGCCTGTGCAGTGGAACTTCCCATACCATCAGCGATACTGTCAGCACGACTACAACGGACGGTACGAACCAGTCCTCTTCGGTGACGGACGGCACACAGAAAACGAAAGGGGTCAGCGGCGGTATCAACGGCGGTGTCGGCAGCAGCTTCGGCACCTCGGTCACAAAAATCTCGCCGGTGGCTGGCGGCATTGCAGGCATTCTGGGTCTGGGAGGCGTGGCGGCCTCGGTTCTGATCCCGGGCGCAGGTGCTGTCATTGGCCCGCTGCTTGGCACGGCGGGCAGGGCCATAGGAGGCATGACGCCAGCCAGAACGGCTTTCAACAGCATCGCCCGGAACATCGGAGGCTCCATGGGCGTAAACGCCTCGCGGGGTACCAGCCACTCTACCACCGAGCAGACCGGTACTTCGCACAGCACCTCCGACGGAACGTCCCATGGCATTTCAGACAGCACCAGCCAGCAGGAGAGCCACGGCACAACGGACACCCGCGGCACGGGCCGTACTCAGCAGGTGGAACTGTGTAATAAATCGGTGGAGGAACTGCTGGAACGCATTGAAAACCAGCTCAAGCGTGTAAAGGAAAGTGAAGATTATGGCTGCTATAACTGTGCAGCGTATTTCCTTTCGTCTACTCAATCCACAGCACTTTTGGCGGCCAACACTTACCGCGCATTGATGGTAGGCGAGGGCTCCTCGGTGGAGAGCGGTGCCGTCAATGTGTGGAAGAACAATGAGGCAGAAGTGGCACAGCTGCGGGAATATCTCAAGCGGTTCATGCACCCGGTCTTTGCTCGCCCACTATGGGAGAATGCGCCGGATAGTCTGCTTTATACACCTGCAACGCTGGTCAGCGGGCGGGAACTGCCGATGCATCTTGGCTTGCCCACCCGCTCAGTGCACGGCTTGCCAATTATTGAGCATGCGGAGTTTGGCCGCAATGTGCCGGATGAGGCGATGCCGGATAAGGACAAAATGAATCTGGGCAAGATTTACCACATGGGTAAGTCGGAAAGTGCAGAACTGATCCTGAATCGGCAGGCAATGGCTTCCCACACGTTCATCACTGGCTCGACCGGCACAGGCAAATCCAATGCGGTCTACCATCTGCTGGATGAGATCACAAAGAACGGGCAAACGACGTTTCTTGTGGTGGAACCGGCCAAGGGCGAATACAAGAACGTGTTCGGCAATTGTACAGATGTGCAGGTGTTTGGTACAAACCCCAGAGAAACGCCGCTGCTGCGCATGAACCCCTTTGCATTCCCTGAGAATATCCATATTCTGGAACATATTGACCGTCTGGTGGAGATATTCAACGCCTGCTGGCCGATGTATGCAGCCATGCCAGCGGTGCTGAAGGATGCTATTGAGCGCAGCTATCAGAAAGTAGGCTGGGATCTGCGCAATTCGGAGAGCGAGAAGGGAGTTTTCCCAACCTTCTTTGACCTGCTGGATATTCTGCCGGGCGTCATTGAAGAGTCGCATTATTCCAAGGATACCCAAAGCGATTATGTGGGCGCATTGTGCACCCGCGTAAAGTCGTTGACAAACGGTATTTATGGCAGTGTGCTTTGCGCAGAAGATGCGCTGACGGACGAAGCGCTGTTTGACCGCAATGTTGTTGTGGATTTGAGCCGTGTGGGTTCTATGGAAACAAAATCGCTGCTGATGGGCATCTTGGTGATGAAGTTACAGGAATACCGGATGTGCGGCAGCGGGATGAACAGCAGGCTGCGCCATGTCACAGTGCTGGAAGAAGCACACAACCTGCTGCGCAAGACCTCGGCAGAGCAATCACAGGAAGGTGCAAATCTGCAGGGCAAGTCGGTGGAAATGCTGGCAAATGCCATTGCGGAAATGCGTACTTATGGTGAGGGCTTTATCATTGCAGACCAGGCACCCGGACTGTTGGATATGTCGGTCATACGCAACACGAACACCAAAATTATTCTGCGCCTGCCGGACGAAGAAGATCGCAAGCTGGTGGGCAAGTCTGCCGCCCTGAAGGAGGCACAGATCGACGAATTGTCCAAGCTGCCGCTGGGTGTGGCTGCCGTTTACCAGAACGAGTGGCCGGAGGCGGTGCTCTGCAAGATTGAGGCGTATCCCATGCCGGAAAATGCTGTTTACCACAAGCCTTCAAAAATGCCGCATGAAATCAACGCAGAGTTTGTATTCGGACAACTGGCAGTGGGCAAAGAGCTGGAACCGCTGAGCAGTTCGGAGATGGAGCAGCTGAAGCTCTGGCTGAAACGCCATGAGATGATGTTGAAGCCGGAGGACGACCGCTACCTGGAACGGGTCTTTGCAGGCGGCGAACTGGATGTGGCTAAGACCCGGAAAGCTGTGTTCGATTTCTTTGGTGGGATCGATACAGTCGTTGATTACTGTGTCGTAGCCGAAAAATCGCTCACACCCCGTAAAGAATTTCTGGAACAGCTGCAGGGACAGTACGGCCTGAAAGCTGCTGCTGCAGACTGGGTGCTGAATAGCGTGATAAGCATGGGCATGAGCCTGAACCCGGATGCAAAGGCTGTAGAAAGTCTAAGGACGAATTTTGAACAGCAGGGAGGTCGTGTGCTGTGAGGCGAGAAATCTCAGAAGCAAAACCGATGGAAGCGAAAATGCACATTGGGTTGGATGATGTCGTCAAACGGTCATTTGAGCGTCTACAGAAAGGCGTGATAGAAAAGGCAGAAGAAAAACTGGATGCGGCTACGGAAAAGTCATTTGCAGAGCTAGAAAAAGAGCTGGAATACAAAAATAACGATGATGGAATGCCGTACCGTATGGAGCAGGATCTTTTGTCGGATGCAGAGTATAAAAGAAACGGATATGAGTATACTACCGATCACCTTGGAAGGCTGTTTACAGCCGAAGGAGACCTGCATCTGAAAGAGCATGATGGTCGTCTGCAAATTAAAGACAGCATCCATGACATTGGAAAAGGATATGAAAAAAGTACCGATGATCGAGGTCATGCAATTGCAGATCGCTTTGATGGGGCAAACGATTTGGAAAATCTCATTCCGCAGGATTCTGGACTAAATCGGAACGAATTCAAAAATTTTGAGAATAAACTGGCGCAGGAAGTGGAAGCTGGGAAAAAAGTCAATCTGAAATTGGAGATGCATTATCCGGGAGACTCCTTCCGCCCGGATGCCATTACTGCTGTGACAACGATTGACGGAAAGCAGGAAGTTAAAGTATTTCTGAACGATCAGTATTTATAAGTCCACTGCACTTTCAAGTTATTACAATCTCGGTCGATTGCACATACAATACAAGTATCACTTCACAAAACGGAGGGTACTTGTACTATGGTGGACTACGCCGACATCGGAAAACGCATCCGTGCCTGCCGCCTTGCAAAGGGCATGACGCAGGAACAGCTGGCCAATGAGGTCGGCGTGGTGGTCACGCACATCAGCCATATCGAAACAGGCAACTCCGTGCCCAGCCTGAAAACGCTGATCGACATCATTAACGCACTGGACTGCTCGGCGGACGAACTGCTGTGCATTGAGATCAAAAAAGCAAAGCCGGTGTTCGACAGCTGGATGACCGAACAGCTTGCAGATTGCTCCGCCGATGAAGCAAAGATCATCAAAGAAACGGTAGTCAGCCTGAAAAAATCGCTCCGAAAAGTGTACGGAAAGTCCTCTAAATACAGATATGACTAAAACTTCAAAAAGCTGAACGCTAGTTGGTGGGCGCTGAGCGTCTGAAAAAGCACCCCTAAAGCAAATGAACCGCCCCGGTTTCCGCAATGGAAGCCGGGGCGGTTTTGTATGCAGAAGGTGGGGGTAAGGGCAGTTCCTCCGACCTTGCGCTTTCTGGCATTTCAGGGAAAAATGCGCAAACAAAAAGCAGGCAGTGTCGTGGAAAGGAGGAGGAAAGCGACACTGCCTACTGTATAGGAACCCCTGAACATTGCGGCTTGGTCAGGAGGGATTTGGTAGTCTGTCCGCCGTTCTGGCTATTGCCTCGCATAGAAACGGGAGACAGTTTTTTATGGGCCTGCTGTGCGCCGCTGCTGCGGCCGCACCCGCAGGGAAATGTGCCTGCATGGGCTTTTGCGGGGAGAAGCTTTCGGAGGTTATGGGGGATGTCCGTTCCGTTCTCCCTGAATGCACCCTTATTATGCCAGACAATCGTGGCAATTCTTTGTGGTAAATTTGAACAGTTTGCAAATAAACGCCCTGCCCATGAAAAAAGACTGCTGAAAAGTCCGCGCTTCTCAGCAGTCTGAATCTGTAATTTTTTTGCGTTACACCCCAAAGAACTCCTTGGCGATGTCAGCGCTGCGCTTGGCGTCCTTGGCGTACCAGTCCGCGCCGATCTTCTCGGCGTATTCCGGGGTCAGCACGGCACCGCCCACCATGATCTTGCAGTCCAGCTGCGCGGCGTGCAGGGCGGCGATGGTCTCCTCCATGCTTTTCAGGGTGGTGGTCATCAGTGCCGAAAGGCCTACCAGATGCACGTCCTTTTCCCGCACGGTGTCCACCACCGTCTCCACCGGCACGTCCCGGCCAAGGTCCAGCACCTCAAAGCCGTAGTTTTCCAGAATGACCCGGACGATGTTCTTGCCGATGTCGTGTACGTCGCCCTTGACGGTGGCAAGGACGATGCGTCCCTTGCTGGCGCTGCCCTCGCCCTTTTGGGCAATGGCGGTCTTGATCTCCTCAAAGGCGCTCTGGGCGGCGCTGGCAGCCTGCAGCAGCTGCGGCAGGAACAGGGTGCCTTTTTCGTATTTGGCACCAACAATGTCCAAGGCGGGGATCAAGGCTTCGTCCACCACCTCCAGCGGCTGCTTTTCTGCCAGCAGGGCGCGGGTATGGGCGGCGGCGTCACCCTTCAAGCCCTTTTCCACCGCTTTCATCAGGGCGGCGTAGGGACCGGTGAGTTCTGCTTCGGCGGCACTGGCGGCAGGCACGGCCTTTGCAGCCTGTGCCAGCGCAGTGCTGGCGGGCACGCGGTCGGCAAAGCGCTCGATGTACTTTGTGCTCTGCTTGTCCCGGTTGGTCAGCACGTTGTAGGCGTACACCGCCGCCATCATCTCTTCGCTGGAGGGGTTCATGATGGCAAGGTCCAGCCCGGCGTACATGGCCATGGTCAGGAAGGTGGTGTTCAGGTAGGTGCGGCATGGCAGACCAAAGCTGATGTTGGACACGCCCAGCACGGTGCGCACTCCCAGCTCCTTTTTGCAGGCTTCCAGTGCCTGTACCGTGGCCAGCACATCCTCCTGCTGGGCGCTGGCAGTCAGGGTAAGGCAGTCGATGTAGATATCCTCCCGGGGAATGCCTGCTGCCAGCGCCGCCTCGGTGATGCGGCGGGCAATGGCTACGCGGTCTGCGGCCTTGGGCTGGATGCCTTTTTCGTCGATGGCAAGTCCCACGATGGCGGCACCGTACTTCTTGCACAGCGGCAGGATGGCGGCAAGCTTTTCCGGCTCACCGTTGGTTGAGTTGACGATGGGCTTGCCGTTGTACACCCGCAGACCCCGCGCCAGCGCTTCCACATTGGAGGAGTCCAGCTGCAGGGGCAGGCTGGTCACGCTTTGCAGCGCCTTGACCACCTGCTCCATCAGCACCGGCTCGTCTACGCCGGGTGCGCCCACGTTCACGTCCAGGATCTGCGCCCCGGCCTCTGCCTGACTGACGGCCTGCTCCAGCACATAGTTCATGTCGCCCTCCCGCAGTGCCCGCTGGAAGCGCTTTTTGCCGGTGGGGTTGATGCGCTCGCCCACCACCGTGATGCCGTCTACCGTGACCGTGTCCACCGGGGTGCACAGCACCGAGGGCATCCGGTGCGCAGGACGCCCCGGGGTGCAGCCTGCAAAGGTGCCGTTGAGCAGCTTGATGAACTCCGGGGTGGTGCCGCAGCAGCCGCCGGCAGCAAACAGGTGCAGCTCCCGGTAGGGCTTCATCTGCAAGGCAAACAGCTGTGGGGTGATATCGTAGCCGCTGCCGTCCGCCCGGGGCAGTCCGGCGTTGGGCTTGACGAACACCGGGAAGTTGCCGGGTACGGCCTCGGCCAGCCGCTTTGCCATGGGAAAAATCTCCTTGGGGCCCAGTGAGCAGTTGATTCCCACGGCGTCTGCTCCCAAGCCACGGGCGGTGGCGGCAAAGCTTTCCACTGTGCAACCGGTAAAGGTGCGCCCGCCCGCTTCAAAGCTCATGCTGGCCAGAATGGGCAGATGAGTATTCTCCTTGGCAGCCAGCAGGGCAGCTTTCAGCTCATACAGGTCGGTGTAGGTCTCAAAAAAGATCAGGTCCGCCCCGGCGGCTTCGCCTGCCTTGACGATGCGGGCATACTCAGCTACGGCATCCTCAAAGGCCAGCGTTCCGCTGGGTTCCAGCAGCTCGCCCAGCGGGCCCACGTCCAGTGCGGTCAGTGCACCGTAGGGTGCGCAGGCGCGCTTGCAGTTTTCAATGCCTGCGGTGATGACCTGCTCCAGCGTGTAAGCACTGCCTGCCAGCTTGTGGGCAGAAGCGCCGAAGGTGTTGGCGTTGACGATGCGGCTGCCCGCCGCAGCGTACTGCCCATGGATGCCCTCGATGAGCGCCGGGTCGGTGATGTTCAGCTCTTCCGGGCGTGCGCCCAGCTTGAGCCCGGCAGCTTGCAGCATGGTGCCCATGCCGCCGTCCAGCAGGATGGTATTGCTCTGTCTGAAAAGTTCATTCACTTGCACAGGTCTTTCCCCTCTTTCTGTATTCGCAGCGGGTGCGTAGCACACAATGGCCGCACCCGGCCAGTTGCCCCTTTACCGGGTGGTCGCTGACCCCCAGCAGGGCAGTCACGCTCTTGCGCGGGGTCATCAGGTTGGTGTCGGTGACGCACAGCCCGACCTTGCGCACCGTGTCCAGCGCCGCTGCCACCAGCGGCTGCACTGCGATGTCCCAATCGCCGTAGCCGGGCGAAAAGCGCCCGGTCAGGTACTTTCCCTCGGTCGCCGCCCACTGGCGCAGCTGCGCCTCGGCGGCCTCGGCGGCCTGCT
>OGKA01000846.1_pt1 | contig 30164 bp, 22 predicted proteins | sample 1572211 | NCBI WGS metagenome assembly OGKA01 (sample SAMEA2582125, study PRJEB24529) | metagenome | biome: Human gut stool | place: China | collected 2011 | reverse complement strand
ATGTTGCCAAAAGTAATTTTCTCATTGTTGTATAGGTCTTTAATTATCGTTTTGATACCGCAAAATTAGTGCTTAGAAACGATACCACCAAATAAAAACAGAAGTAATTTTTGATTATTTTTCATGCCTCTGCAGTTGTAATTTACAACTGTCAGAAACGTCAAAAAGTAAATAAAACAACCCGTATTTATTCGGGAAAGAAAGCAAACTATACAATATTCAGCAAAATTATGGAAGAAAATTGTCACTTTGTCAAATAGTTGACATATATCAATCCAACGTGTAACATTCCAAAATAACGACATTCCACTTTGTCATCAGGATGCTATTTGAAGTGCAGAATGAGCGGCAGGAAGTATCTCCTTGCCACCGGTTCTCCATTACGGACAGCCGGCTTCCATCCATACAGCATCTGAAGGGCAGAGGCTACGGCACGGTTCAGCCGGATGTTACGGACTGTCAGAAACACGATATCCTTCAGGGATGCATCCTTATCGACAATGAAAGAGACGTAAACCTTTCCGTCAGACACCGGACCTGTCTGGAGATCGGTATAGGGAATATTCCGGCCGATGGCTGCAGCAATGTTTCCTTCGAACTGCGGCTGTGACTCTACAGAGAGAGAATCGTCAGGCGAGGAAAGATAGATGTCCTTAGCAGGAAGCATTTCCCTGCTGGCAAGCGGTATCGGCTGTTTCAGCCACTTCTTGAAATTCTTTGAGAAAAGCACATCGATAACCGCATTGTCAACCTCCGACCATACACCTCCGGCATTGTCTGCACCGAGGTCGAAAAGTGTTCGCTGCCCCATCAAGGCAAACTGTCCCGGAAGCCTGTCCCAGTCAATCGAGTCGAAGGGGGAAGCATTCGAAGTGGTATCCAGCACTTCACAGAACTGGTAACGTATGCCGGCATTCTGCCACAGCCGTGTCTGGTTGAACACGTCTTTCTGTGTCAGCATCCGGTTGTTGAGCAGGTCGAAGGTAAAATACGAATGGTTCGAGACGACAACAGACGACTCATTGCATTTCTCCATCCGGGCAAGGAAGGAGATATACCTCCCCGGCTCCAGCCACAGACAGCGCAGGTGCATCTCACAATAACGCTGTATGAACGTCCTACCCTCCTCTATCGTCTGCTTTTCCTCGCCATGCGCTGACAGGAACGACCGCCGGCCGGCCTCATAACTGTCTGACGGCTGCCCGAAAAAGAACGTCGTGAGACTACGCTGCAATTCAGGCAGCAGGGAACCGTTCAGCCCCTTAGGCCATTCCATGTCCATGGAGATACAGGTCAATGTGTCGGCCTGCAGGCACAAATGGGTGGATGTCTCATAGAGCATGGCATCCCGGGAAGCGACGGCTGTCGACGGCTGTGCCGCTGCGACAAGGCTCACAGCCAAAGAGAGAAATAAGGAGAAAACTCTGCCGGTCATCGTTTATGAAAGATTGTCTGTCGTTTCTTCTGCACTTTATCTTCTCCTCGTAAAGGAATCCTCGAGCTGCATCTCGCCCGTAAAGCGGATGGACTCTCTTCCACTGGGGTTCACAATGAGCGAGGCCGCAGCATTGTCGAACACTTCCAATACGATCTGAAAGCTCTCATATTCGTTGCGCGTCGTCATGAAGATACGCCGTCCGTCCTTCATCGCCTCTTCCTTATAGCTCGTGAGCGGCTCCAAAAGATGCATGCCCCCACCCGATCCATAAGGCATCTGGTATACTCTGCCGATATAAGGGAGGGAAAGGCCGACCGAATCCCCGCTCACCTCGATGCACCAGTCGTCTGTCATGTAAACGGAAGGACCGCGCATGGGATACATCCGGTCTACGAAAACACGATAACGGCGTTCACCCAGATGGGCTTTCACGGCGGCTGTCCGCAACTGCTCCACCTGTTTCCTGGGGACGGCGTTGCCCTCGGAATCATAATAAGTCGTAGCACAGCCTACTGCCAGGACGGCCACGAAAAGGAACAAGAACAAACGTTTCATTATTCACCTCACTTTCTTTTGAATCGATAAGTATTCTTTCCTCTGTCTATTCTATCTTCTCTATCTTCGGCGCACCCATCTTCTCTATGGCAGGAGCTGTCTGCCGGGCAGGAGGGTCAGAAGAGGGAGCTGCATCAGGTGCAGGAGCAGGAACCGGAGCCTCACTGTGATCGTCCTGAAGGCTTCCACCGGCAGGCTTTTCCTCATCCGCCTTCGCAGCCTTTCCTTTATCTGCTTCAGCTGCCTTCTGCTCATCCGTCATCATGTCCTGCCTCGACAGTTTCGCTTTCGGCCAAAGGTAGTCGCCTACAATGTCTATCGTGTCTCTGTCGGCATTGCGTTGCAGTTCTTCCTCCTGAGCTTCATCGGTCAATGGGGTATCGTCCTCGGCCACAATAAAATTATAGGCCAGTCCCAGGAGGACAAGGACTACCAGTCCGCAAAGCATCTTGAAGGTCAGCGTACTGGTGAATTTACGTCGTGTGTGCTGATTTGACATCGTCTTGCTGTTTTCTTTCCAGTTAAGAATCTGTTTACACTTTCGGAAGAACAACTATCCATCTGTTCTCCTTCTCTCTGCAAAGATAAACATTTAAAAGGAGAATCTGACGAAAGGAAGATAAAAAAGTGAATCCAGAATCAGTATTCCGAATCATCCGAAAGGTATCTCTCAACAACAATTAAAAATAAGTTCTTAAAAACGTCAACCAAGTTTGAAAGCAAGACAAGAAGCAGTCACCCCCAAAACATTAAACTGCACAACCCGAAACATTAAACTACAATGGAAGACATCGTCCAGACTTTGGGAGCAATGTTCCCAACCGATTGGGAATACCGTTCCCGGTCACTGGGAATGATGTTCCCAAAGGCTGGGAATGATGTTCCCGAGCGGTCAAATCATTCGCTACCTGTGTAGAACCGAAATGAATACAGAGCTGCTTGTACTTTAAGAAAGAGTGCCTATTCCTTGATGCGGATACACGCATTGGCAAGGATGGCTGTAAGACCGCCGGTGGTAATACCGCTTGAAAAGATGTTCCGAATGACATCGGGCATCTTGTCGAGGATGCCGGGCACTAACTCCACGCTCAGGCCCATGGCAAAACTGATGGCCATGACGAGAACCGCCTTGCGTGTTATCTCCGTTGCGGCGATGATACGGATGCCTGCTGCTGCGACCGTACCGAACATCAGCAGCGTCGCTCCGCCCAGCACCGCATCGGGGATGAGCGAGAAAAGCTGGCCGACAACCGGGAAAAGTCCCAACAGCACCAATGCTCCGGCGATGAAATAACCTACATAGCGGCTGGCGACCCCCGTGAGCTGTATCATACCGTTGTTCTGGGCGAAGATGGAGTTAGGGAAGCTGTTGAAGACAGCGGCAAGGAAAGAGTTGAAACCGTCGGCAAGGACTCCTCCCTGCGCCCTTTTCAGGAAGACGGGACCCTCGACGGGTTCGCCCGATATAAGCGAATTGGCAGTAATGTCGCCGAAAGCCTCAACCGCCGTGACGAGATAGATAAGCCCCAGGCCGATGATCGACCCCACGTCGAAATGCAGTCCGTATTTGAAAGGAACAGGGATGTTCAGGCTTCCGGCACCGCTGATGCGTGAGAAATCAATCAGATGAAGCGCATAGGCGGCCACACAGCCTATCAGCAGACCCAGTACGATAGACCCCATACGCAGGAAACGGTTGGACGAACGGTTGAAGAAGATGATGCTCACCAGTACCAGCAATGCCAGCCCCAGGTTCTGCAACGAACCGAAAGTACCGCCATCGACCGCCGACTGACCGCCGCCGCAGGAAGTGATACCGGCCTTGATCAGGCACATACCGATGAGCGAGACGACGATGCCCGATACCAGCGGCGTAATGATCTTCCGGGTGTAAGGCAGCAGACGACTCACCACCATCTCGACGACCGATGCCACCATGCAGGCACCGAAGATGTAGCTGAGCCCCAGTCCGACATCCATCTTGCCGCCGACCACGCCGAGCAGACCTGCTCCGATGATCGGACTGATGAACGAGAAAGACGTTCCCTGGATGCAGAGCAGCCCCGTCCCGACCGGACCGAACCTGCGGCACTGGACGAAAGTGGCCAGCCCCGACACGAAAAGCGACATCGAGACGAGGAAGCCGGTGGTCTCCAGGTCGAATTTCAGCGCAGAGCTGATGATGAGCGGCGGCGTGATGATAGCGACGAAGATCGCCAGCAGATGCTGCAAGGCGGCAAACAGCGTCTCACGGAGAGGCGGACGGTCGTTCAGGCCGTAGATGAGTTCCTTGGACTTTTCCATTCTTTTACTTTTTAAATGCTATATATAATAAGGTGTACCATGCTTCAGGAAGCGGGAGGGGCTGGTATGCCACTTCAACGGCAGACGGCCTGCCACCCCAGAGGCAGACGGATTCATCCTGCAACGATAGCGGGCATGGAAGCTACCGAAACAAAAAAGGCGGGCACGAAGCCCACCTTGGTTTTATTCTTCTCTCAATTTGATTTCACAGTTGTCAAGCGACTCGATGATCGCCAGGCTCTCGCAGCGCACGCCTGCCGCCTCAATCACGTCACGCCCATGCTGGAATGCTTTCTCGATGATGAAGCCCATTCCCACCAGTTCGGCACCGGCCTGCCGGCAGAGGTCGATGATGCCTTTCGCCGCATTGCCGTAGGCAAGGAAATCGTCGACGAACAGCACCTTGTCGCCTTCGCCCAGATATTCCTTGGAGATGACGACATGGTATTCCCGCTGTTTGGTGAACGAGAAGACCGTCGTCGAAAGCATATCCCCCATTGTCGAGGGCTTCTTTTTCTTGGCGAAGACCACCGGGAGGTCGAGCAGGAAGCCCATCATGATGGCCGGTGCGATGCCGCTTGCCTCAATGGTGATGATCTTGTTGATTTCGGTTGACGCATAACGGCGGATGAACTCCACGCAAACCTGCTTCATCAGGTTAGGATCCATCTGATGATTGATAAACTTGTCTACCTTCAGGATACCGTTCGGAAAACATTTTCCATCCTTGAGGATACGGTCTCGTAATGCTTTCATTGTACAATTAATCGTTAGTCGGTTTCGGGAATTAATTGCCTGCAAAAGTACTAAAAAGATTGAACATAGCGAGTATGACACCCGCTTTTTTCACCAACTTCCCTGCAGAAAAGCACATTGACACCGACAGGTCACCGCAATTCCTAAAAGTTTTATTACTTTTGCAGCCGTTTGCCGGAAGGACAATGACTGTCCGGGCCGGCTTTTTATTCTTTTTTTATATGTACAAACCAACAATTCAGAAGCGCAGCATCCTGAAGTTCAAACACTTCTCCAACCACGGCTACTCGCTCTTCGCCGTTCTCGGCAAAGAGGTGCTGATTGGCGTACTGAGCGTCGCTACCTTGCAGCATGCTACAGCCAAAGGCATCAGCATCGAGGCTGACAAGGCCGAGACCGACTCGACTGCCGGCCGGAACGTGATGCTACAGGAAGTGAACGTGACGGGAACGCGCGCACCGCTGACAGTCAGTCAGCAGGCGAGAATGGTAACTGTACTGAGCCGTGAGGATATCCAGGCGGCGCCGGTACAAAGTGTAAATGATCTGCTGAAATATGCCGCCGGAGTCGATGTCAGGCAGAAAGGTCCTCTGGGAGCCTTGACCGATGTAAGCATCCGCGGCGGCAACTCCGAGCAGATCACCGTCCTCCTCAACGGCATCAACATCTGTGATGCACAGACTGGGCACAACGCCTTTGACTTCCCCGTCGACATCAGCGAGATTGAACGGATCGAAGTTCTCGAAGGCTCGGCAGCCCGCGTTTACGGCACATCTTCTTTACTGGGTGCCATCAACATCGTAACCCGGACACCGGAAAAGACAAGCCTTTCCGCCCATGCAGAGGGCGGTTCCTACAGCTACTTCAGTGCCGGCATACGGGGAAACATCGCATCCGCCAACCAGTGGAACAACCAGCTGTCGGCCTCTTACACCCGCAGCGACGGCTATCTCCGCAGCAAGGCCGGCAGCCTCAATGCGGATTACCGTACGGCAAAAGCCTTCTATCAGGGCAACTACACGGATGAGGACATGGCCGTGAGATGGCACGCCGGACTGAGTGTAAAGGACTTCGGGGCAAACACTTTCTATTCCGCACGGTATGACGACCAGTTTGAACATACCTTCAAGACCTTCACCGCTCTGCAGGCCGAGAATCTGCACGGACGCTTCCACATCCGCCCGTCCATCTACTGGAACCGCAGCATGGACCGCTTCGAGCTTTTCCGTGATGCCCCTGACAAATATCCGTTCAACTATCACCGTACCGACATCTATGGTGTGAACCTCAATGCTTATTTCGACTGGACGCTCGGACGGACGGCTGTGGGTGCGGAACTCCGCAACGAAGACCTCGTCAGCGGCAACCTCGGCGAACCGCTCTCCCGGCCGAAACACATCCACGGGACAGACCGTGACTACACCGTAGGACTGAACCGGACGAACATCCAGTTCATCCTTGAACACAACATTATCCTCGAACGTTTCACCCTCTCTGCCGGTCTGATTGCCGTCAGGAACAGCCAGGCGGATATGCCCATGCGTGTCTATCCGGGCATCGATGCCAGCTACCGCATGGGAAACTGGAAGCTGTATGCCTCCTACAACTCGTCGCTCCGTATGCCGTCGGTCACGGAACTGTTCTATTCCGTCGGCGGCTATAAGGCCGACAAGTATCTCCGTCCGGAAGAACTCTCGGCACTGGAAACAGGCTTGAAGTACGATGACAAGGGCATCACCGCAAAGGCAAGCCTCTACTGGAACCATCACCGGAACCTCATCGACTGGATTTCCGACGGCACCAAGGATGCCAATGGAGCACTGGTATGGAAGAGCGTGAACTTCGGGACGATCAACGACTTCGGTGTGGAAGCATCGGTCGACCTCAACCTCCACCAGCTCCTCCCCGCCCAACGTTTCTTCAGGAAGATAGGTGTAGCCTATAATTTCATCAACCAGGACAAGGCCGAGGAGAAAGGCAATGTGAGCAAATATACCTTGGAATACCTGAAGCACAAGCTGGTCTGCACACTCCAGCTCAACCTCTGGCGCAGCCTCGACCTCGGTCTGAACTACCGATTCCAGCACCGCATGGGAAGCTACATCGACACGAACAACGAGCGGCACGATTACAGAAGCTACGGCATCGTTGACGCAAGGATGAGCTGGAATGCACAGAAATGGGCGGCATACGTCGAGGGGAACAACCTCTTCGGAACGCATTACGTCGACTACGGAAATGTACCGCAGCCCGGTGTGTGGGTCGTTACAGGTATCAGCATCCATCTGTAAGCCTCTATCTTATATTGGCTTATGAGTCTTCCCAATAACCGGGGAAGAAGCCTTTTGCTTTCTACATTAATAAAAGGAGTGAGACTGTATCAAGACAATGACTTTGATACGGTCTCACCCCTTTGTGGTTGATACAGCCAGACGTATAATCACTCACATAACGTTGGACACGTACATACAACGAAACAAGCCCCATAAGACTAAAACAACGTATGAGAACAAGTAACAGCATTCTTCCGACAATTACTAAAATTAACTTATAGATATTTACGTATGTTAATTATCGGGCATCGGATGCGTAATTCCATCCCCTGAAATGTTATACTTGTAGTATAAAACCTAAAAAGGGGCAATTGTGTCCGGCCGGTTCATGGAACTTTCCCATATCCTCATCCGGGACAGAGGCACACCTAAAGCAAACGGTATCATCCGGAAGCAGAGAATACAACGTATTCCACTGACTACGATATCCCCTGACAGGTTTCACCTAAATCGAATAAGATTATCAACAAATACAAATTACGAATGAGAAAAGGAAAGATTCTACCAGTAAGTGTTTTCCTGTCTTGCTGCTGTCTGAATGCTTTTGCCAGCAGTCATGCCGGTCTGTCCGGCAACTTTGGCAAGAACGTTATTGCTGCAGCTGTAAAGGCGAATGCCTCAAAGATTCAGGGGACACAGCAGTCGGATGGTGATGTAAAGGTCACCGGAACCATCGTTGACAACACGGGCGAGCCGGTCATCGGCGCAACGGTCCGTGTCAAGGATACGCAGAACGGCACAACAACCGACCTCGACGGTAAGTTCGCACTCACGGCGCACAAGGGTGCGACACTTGTCATCAGCTATATCGGAATGAACACCGAGGAAGTGAAAGTCACCGGCAATGCTCCACTGACGGTTACGCTGAAAGCCGAGGCACACCAGATTGAAGAGGTCGTGGTAACAGCTCTGGGTATCAAACGCTCGGAAAAGGCATTGAGCTACAACGTACAGAAAATAGGCGGTGAGAACCTTACAACGGTCAAGAACCCCAACTTCATGAACTCTCTCTCCGGCAAGGTGGCCGGTGTGAACATCAACGCCTCTTCTGCCGGCATGGGTGGTGCTGCCCGCGTCGTGATGCGCGGTCCGAAGTCCATTACCCGCAGCAACCAGGCGTTGTACGTCATCGACGGTGTGCCGGTGAACAACACTTCACAGGGTGAAATCAGCGGCGGCGCATTCAGTTCGCAGCCGGGTTCGGAAGGCATTGCCGACATCAACCCCGAGGACATCGAGTCGATCAGCGTCCTCAGCGGTCCTGCCGCTGCAGCCCTCTACGGTTCGGCTGCCGCACAGGGTGTCATCATGATCACCACCAAGAAAGGCAAGGAAGGCAAGGTGAGCGTGACGGTCAGCAACAGCACACAGTTTGCCAACCCGTTTGTGATGCCGGAGTTCCAGAACTCCTACATCAACCGTGCCGGCGAGGTGAAGTCGTGGGGTGCCAAGACACCGTCAGCCTATGGGAACTATGACCCCAAGGACTTCTTCAATACCGGTACGAACGTACAGAACAACGTATCGCTGACCGCCGGTACCGACAAGAACCAGACCTACATCTCTCTGGGGACAACCAATGTAAGAGGTATCATCCCCAACAACAAGTACGACCGTTACAACTTTGCGTTCCGCAATACGACAACGTTCCTGAACGACCGGATGACGCTCGACTTCAGCTTCAACTACATTAAAGAGCACGATACGAACCTGACGGCTCAGGGCCAGTACTTCAACCCGCTGACAGCCGTCTACCTGTTCCCACGCGGTGAGAGCTTCGATGCCATCCGCACATTCGAAATCTACGATGAGTCGAGAGGCATCAATGTGCAGAACTGGAACTTCGGCGACGCATTGAGTATGCAGAATCCTTACTGGGTGGCAAAGCGCATGGTACGCTCCAACAACCGCAGCCGCTACATGGTCAGCGCAAGCCTGAAGTACAAGATTTTCGACTGGATGGATGTAGTGGGCCGCCTGCGCTGGGATGATGCCAACACGAAGCAGGAGGACAAGCGTCATGCTTCTACCACCAACCTCTTTGCCCACTCAAAATACGGTTTCTACGGATATGACAAGGTAAACGACCGTTCCCTCTACGGCGACTTGATGTTCAACATCAACAAGACGCTGGACGACTTCTCCGTATCAGCCAACCTCGGTGGTTCGTTCTCTCGCATCAAGTACAATGTAACCGGTTTCCAAGGCGGTCTGAAAGCTCCGTCCAACCTGTTCACACCGAACGCCATCGACTACGGTACGGCTACGGCAGACAACCGTCCTATTTATACTGACAATGCCCACAAGATCAACTCCCTCTTTGCCAACGTCGAACTGGGATGGCGCAGCATGCTGTTCATGACCCTCACCGGTCGTAACGACTGGGATTCGGCACTGGACGGCACCGACAACGTGTCCTTCTTCTATCCGTCAGTAGGTATGTCCGCCGTCATCTCGCAGATGGCAAAGCTCCCGTCATGGATCAGTTACATGAAGGTACGCGGCTCATGGGCATCGGTGGGTTCTGCCATCTCGCCCAACATCACCTCACCGTGGCGTTACGTCTACAACCCGGCATCCGGCACTTACAGCACCGTTACCTACAAGTTCCCGAAGAACTTCCGTCCTGAGCGTACCAACTCGTGGGAGGCCGGTCTGACGACGCGTTTCTTCAACAACGCTCTGACCCTGGATGTCACGCTCTATCAGTCGAACACCAAGAACCAGACATTCCTCCGTCCTATCACCGGCGGACAGGGATTCACTTCCGAGTATGTACAGACCGGTAACGTGCGGAACCGCGGTATCGAGCTGTCACTGGGCTACAACCACACATGGGGCGACTTCGCATGGAGCAGCAGCTTCACTTACAGTGCCAACCGCAACAAGATCGTCGAGCTGCTCAACGACCCGAACGAAGTCATCAACCAGGGCGGTCTGAATGGTGCGAACATCATCCTGAAAAAGGGCGGCACGATGGGAGATGTCTACATGACGAGCGACTTCAAGCGTGACGCCGAAGGCAACATCGCTGTCAAGGACGGCAATGTATCACAGGTGAACCTTCCCAACCCATCCTACCGTGGCTCCGTACTGCCGAAGGGCAATATCGGTTTCTCCAACGACTTCTCATGGAAAGGCTTTAACCTCGGTTTCGTTGTCACGGCACGCTTCGGCGGTATCGTCATGTCGCAGACACAGGCGCTGATGGATGCCTACGGCGTTTCCAAGGCTTCTGCAGAGGCACGCGACAAGGGTGGCGTAGCCGTCAACAAGGGTCTGGTTTCAGCCGAGAAGTACTACTCTGTAGTCGGTGGTGACAACCCCATCTGGTCTGAATACATCTACAGTGCAACCAACGCACGTCTCCAGGAGGCCCACCTCTCTTATACTTTCCCACGCCGAATGCTTTCCGGCATGGAGCTGACGCTCGGTCTGACAGCCAACAACCTGTTCATAATCTACAACAAGGCACCATTCGACCCGGAGGCAACAGCGTCAACAGGAACCTATTACCAGGGCTTCGACTACCTCATGCAGCCGAGTCTCCGCACACTTGGTTTCAACGTAAAACTGAAGTTCTAACTATCACACTGATTTAATCAATTCGAAATGAAAAAGAACAATATATACAGAGCTGTCACTGCCTGCACCTTTGCGAGTGCGGTACTATTCTCAATGCCGTCCTGTACGGATGGCTTCCACGAGGCCAACCGTCCGGGGACAGGTGCCTCTGCAGAGGATCTGAACCGTGACAACTACATGACATCCTCGTTTATCGTTCAGATGGAGAACGAAGCTTTCCCTGAGCAGGAAAACACCTACCAGATGAACCAGGACCTCATCGGCAACTACCTGGGCCGCTACATGACCTATGCCAACAACGGCTTTGCCGAGAAGAACTTTGCCCGCCTGAATGCTCCCAACGGATGGGTGCGCTATCCGTTCAAGGACTCCATGCCCAAGACGGTATCGGCCTTCAAGGAGATTGCACGCGTCACCAACGGTCAGGGACTGAACTATGCCTGGGCACTGATTCTCCGCGCACAGTCGTTCATGCGGCTCACGGATATGTATGGTCCGATTCCCATCGGGGCAGATCCCAACGACGGCAACGCCTACTCTTCACAGGAAGATGTCTACAAGAGTCTGATTGCCGATCTCAATAAAGCAACCGGAATCATCAGCCCGCTAGTGGCTGCCAACCCCGACCTTACCGTCTCTGCAGAGCATGACAAGGTCTATCAGGGCAAGTTTGCCAAGTGGCTGAAGTATGCCAATTCGCTGAAACTCCGCATTGCCATCCGCATCCGCTTCGTTGCTCCTGCACTGGCAAAGCAGCTGGGCGAACAGGCCGTACAGGATGGGGTCATCACGAGCAATGAGGACAACTGCACCATCGCTTACACACCCAACGGACAGTACAAGACCTCTGTTGAGTGGGGCGACAGCCGTGCCTGTGCCGACCTCGAATGCTATCTTGCAGGTTATAACGACCCACGTCTTGCCAAGTTCTTCAAGCCGACCGAGGAAGCAGGTCCACGTGCCATCATCGGCTGCCGGGCTGCTGCCAAGATCGGAAACAAGACCACAGCCGACAAAGCCTACTCTGCCGCCAACATCAACCAGAACAGCGAGGGCGTATGGCTCACCGCTTCCGAGATGGCATTCTGCCGTGCGGAAGGTGCGCTGGTTGGCTGGAGCAACATGGGCGGGACAGCCCAGTCGCTCTATGAGGAGGGCGTAAGACTTTCCTTCGAGCAGTGGGGTGCAGGCGATGCGACAAGCTATCTGGCCGACAACACGTCCACTGAAGCCGATTATGTCGATCCCATCAGCGAATACGGCGGCAATGTTAGTGCCGTAAGCAACATCACCATCAAGTGGGACGATGCGGCTACCGATGACCAGAAACTGGAGCGGCTTGCCACACAGAAGTGGATCGCCATGTTCCCGAACGGGCAGGAAGGCTGGTGTGAAATCCGTCGTACAGGCTATCCGAAGGTGTTCCCTCTGGCACAGCCGACCGACTACAGCATCCAGGTTGCCAACCGCATTCCCTTCGACATAGACGAGGCTACCAACAACAAGGACAACTACCTCAAGGCCGTACAGCTGCTGAACGGAGCAGACGACTACGCTACCAAGATGTGGTGGCAGCGCAGATAAAACATCATTCATCAACAAACATTCGATAGAAAATGAAGAATATAATCAAGATATTCCTGCTTTCCGCCTGCGCTGCAACGGCTTTCACAGCCTGCAGCGACTGGACAGAAACAGAGACAAAGAACGGAGCCGACCTCACCCACTCCAACAAGTCCGAGGCGTATTACGCACAGCTCCGCAACTACAAGAAGACCGACCATGCCGTAGCTTTCGGCTGGTTCGGCAACTGGACAGGAACAGGCGTGACGTATGAGAACTCCTTGGCAGGCCTTCCTGACAGCACCGACTTCGTTTCTCTGTGGGGCAACTGGAAGAACCCGACCGAGGCCATGCTCAACGACCTGCGGTTCGTGCAGCAGACCAAGGGCACGAAGGTGCTCATTTCCTGCCTTGTCTTCGACATCGGCGACCAGATCACCCCGACACAGACGGACAAGTCCATCACCTGGAAGGAATGGCGGCACAAGTTCTGGGGATGGGGCGACGACGAGGCTTCACAGATTGCCGCTACCGAGAAGTATGCCAATGCCATCTGCGACACGATCGACAAGTACGGTTACGACGGCTTCGACCTCGATGCCGAGCCAGACTATGCACAGCCTTTCGCTACAGAAAAAGAGCTGTGGGTCAACCCCAAAGTCATGGAGGCTTTCGTAAAGACCATGTCCAAGCGCATCGGCCCGAAGTCGGGTACAGGACGTATGTTCGTCGTCGACGGACAGCCTGAAAGAATCCCGGCAGAGTATGGCAACGACCTCAACTACTTCATTCTCCAGGCCTATGCAAGCTCAAGCAACTACGGCCTGAACGAACGTTTCGCCGTACAGGCAGACCACTTCAAGGATCATCTTACACCGGCACAGGTGGCCAGGAAGATCATCGTATGCGAGAACTTTGAAAGTTCTGCCGGTACAGGCGGTGCCAGGTTCACCCTGGACAACGGTACGGTCGTTCCCTCCCTGTGGGGTATGGCTTACTGGCGACCCACCTATGACGGCGTGTCCTACAGCAAAGGCGGCGTCGGCACCTACCACATGGAATACGAATACAACGTTTCCGGACAGACCGGCAACTATCCGTTCCTGCGCAAGGCCATCCAGATCATGAACCCATCTATCCATTAATCAAGACTATCAAATGATGAAATACAACATTTCAAAGCACGTTATGGGAGGACTCGCAGCAGCCTCCCTGATGCTGCTGACAGCCTGCAACAATGCGGAGTACTCTCCACTTTCCAATCAGGCTTACATCGCACAGACCAATACCAACGGCAACTCCAACGAAAAGGTAACCATCGGCAACACCGCCGTAACCACCTCTGTGAACGTGCGCCTGTCCGACCCGGCTACGGAAAACTGCACCTTCGAGGTCGTGACAGACGAAAGTGCGCTCGATGCTTACAACCAGCGCAACGAGACTTCCTACAAGGTTCTGCCGAAGGAGTTCTACAGCCTGTCAGGTTCTGAAGTGACCATTGAAGCCGGGAAGACAACCTCATCGGCCGTAACACTGACCATCAACCCATTGACACAAGCACTGAAGGAAAGCGGACAGAAGTATGCCGTCGCGCTTCGCCTGAAGAGTAAGGACGGGAAATATGACGTGCTGAACTCCGGCAGCACGATGGTTTACCTGCTCGACCAGGTCATCTACCAGGCAGTACCGACCATCAACGCATCGCACAACATCCACTTCACCATGCGCCAGGCATACGACCTGAACGAGTGGACACTGGAGTTCAACGTCAACATGAGCGAGCTGGGCAAGGGCCTGGGCGAGCTGAACAACCAGGCACTCTTCGGTGCATGGGGCAGCAACGGCGGTGAAATCTACACCCGCTTCGGTGATGCTCCGATCGAGGGCAACCGCCTACAGATAAAGACGCAGGGCACGCAGATGAACAGCAAGATGCTCTTCGATGCGAAAAAATGGTATCACATCGCCTTCGTCTGCACAGGAACGAAGCTCTACCTCTACGTCAACGGCGTACTCGACAACTCCATGTCGCTGCCCGGCAATGCGACCAACATCGCCAGCCCGATCAACTTCGGCAACACCGATTACCTCAGAGCCGATGTGAAAGTCAGCGAGCTGCGCTTCTGGACCAAGGCACGCACACAGGCACAGGTGCTCAACAACATGTACGCCTGCGACCCGAAGAGCGACGGTCTGGAAGCCTACTGGAAACTGAACGAGGGACAGGGCGACACCTTCGCCGATGCGACAGGCCACGGCAACACCGGCAAGTGCGTGGCTGTTCCTGACTGGGAACAGAATGTAAGAATCGATGGAAAATAAGTTTTAAAACAAGACCCAATCATGAACAAGAATATTATCAAGACAGTGCTGGCAGGCTCAATGGTAGCCGCCGCACTGACAGCCTGCCAGAGCGAACCGGAAGTGGGAAGCTCGCTCTACCCTACTGCAGAAGAGAACTACGACACAAAGGCCTATCTCTACACCGGTACTGGCGACGACAATAAGGTCACGCTATCAGGGGTGAAATCGGCAACGGATGTCACCCTGGCGAACGACAGTGCACTGATCTACGTACGCCTCTCCTCACCGGCAGACAAGGACGTTACCGTCAGCGTGGCTGCTACCGCCGAGAATGTCAAGACGCAAGGCAATGAGGAAGTGATGGGCACGAATGCCATCCAGCTGAACCGGACGACCGTCACCGTACCCAAAGGGCAAGTGACAGCCGCCGATCCTGTCGTCGTGAAGCTGAAAGCGGGCGACGACCTCAAGAAAATCCCCATGCTGAAGAACGGTATCGTTGCCGTAGCCATCACATCCGTTGACGGTGCAGCCGCCGGTAGTTCCTACAATACAGCACTGGTGGCGACCCGTTTCAGTTTCGAGAACATCAATCCCGCCGGCGAGCTGAACTACGACAAGAGCATCAGCTACGACCAGTACACCATGTCGACCAACCTCAGAGGAATGAATGCCAGCAAGCTGAACGACGGCAGCAAAAACACGTACATCTACACCTATATGTCCTACGGTCCGGTGTTCACCATGGCGTTCAAGAAAGAGACCCGCCTCACTGGCATCGGCGTTCTTTCTGCATTCACGTCCTACAACTACGGTGTCAAGGAAGTTGAGGTATTCACCAGCATGGACGGTACGAAATGGACAAGCCAGGGCACGGCTACGGCAGCAACCCCCTATAACGATGACAACCCGCTGCCCATCGTCTTCTCTGCACCGGTAACCTGCAAGTATGCGAAGGTAAAGATTCTCTCCTCCTTCCATACCAGCAGCAGGCCCCTCTTTGCCGTGAGCGAGATATGGGCGTTTGAATAAGCAAGCCCGAGATAATAGACCACAGGTGTATCAAACAGCCCGATGACCAGCCGGCAGGAATAGTCCTTCCCGTCCGTCTTCGGCACAGCCGCCACATCAGGCAGGCAGGGAATCTGCCCTGCAGACCAGATATCCCGATACACCTTTCTACATTCCTGAAAGCAAAGACTCCGAAGCACAAGACCCTCTGCGGTCTGTCTGCTCCGGAGTTTTTATTCCTTTTCACAACAGCGTGCCGCCACTTGTCGTACAGACAGATGTCAGCTGTATTCTATACAGGCCTTAGTTGGAAACTTATGCGTGTGTTAATGCGAAAAAATCATTCAAAAAGTTGCATCATATTGGATATATATATTCGCAATATATTAATTAATAAAACCACCTGGTAGTAGACAATTAAGTTAGTGTCCTTAAAGCACTATATAGAATAACTTTAATTTAGTAGAAGATATGACAGATGTAATTGTAATATTGCTGATTAGTTTACCACTGATTATAATCGGAAGAACGATCAACTCAGATTCTTCAATTAATTTTGGGACAAGAATTCCCAAATCCGAACTTAAGAGTGAAGAGGGTATCAGAAGATTGAAGAGAATAAAGATTGCACTGATGCTGGCAGGAGCCATAACCCTTGCCGGCGGTATATCATGTATCATTTTCGAGTGGGAAGAGCTTCTCTTTTGGATTATGCTTATCCCGGTAACGATAGCTGTCATTTATATGTTGTTACAGCTGTGTATGATCCAAAAGAATAAAAAAACATATACAGTTATCACATTGGTTTTCATTGGTTTCGTCATCATTCTCCCCCTTATTGATAATACTTCCAAAGACTGAAAATGACGACGATACTATTATCAAAAATGACACTTTGTTTATTGAAGGATTATACGCAAAAGAAACACCGATATCAAGCATAACCTATATAAACGGAAGTGCAATAGTATCTCCAATCGAAATGAGGACAAATGGAATATCATTTGGGGCACTTAATGTCGGTCATTTCCGAACCAAAGACCAAAAGGATGTTTTATTGTATTTACATTCTGACGAGACGAATGTGACACATATCAAGACAAGTAACAACGAAGGTGTCTTCATCAATTTCAAGGACCCGGCTAAATCTGCTGGCTTTTCAAATAAACTGAAGGGGTCATATCTTCATCAGCCTACCCCATTCAACTAACACTGTCCATCAAAAAAGCCCCCTCATCAAAGAAAGTATGCCAGCCTTGGCTTCTGCTGCAATCCGTCTGCATTCTGACAACAGATTGCAGGAGTGTGAGCCGTCAGCACGGATGGCGTTTACCAACAATACGATTAGTGTCAGGCGTCAACACATCAGCAGGATATCAGCTTTCGTCATTACCATAACATTTTGCAAGAGAGAATGCCGACTTATACAGAAAACATCTGCCAGCCAGCAATAATTCCCAATACGCTCTAAAAGGATAAACACTATTGTAAAAATGCGTTAATACGAAACAACTCTTTTCAAATGTTGCACCGACTTGAATATTATCAGGTAGGCTCTATACAGGCTTCTAATAATTTCCTTTCCTCTAAAGAAAAGTAAATTCTTTATTCCACTGGTCCATAAATCACAGTTTTTATGTAAATTTGCAAAATGAAACCTTGCTAAAGAAGCAATGGGAGAAAGAATAAAGATTCACAAATATAAAATCATAAAGGGAGAAGCATGCTGATAGACTATAAGAAAGTAAACATATATCAGGACGAACGGCAGATTCTGAAAGATGTAGACTTCCAGGCCGGACAGGGAGAGTTCATCTATCTCATCGGGCGTGTCGGCTCCGGAAAAAGCTCACTACTGAAGACGTTCTACGGCGAGCTGGATATTGACAGCGAAGATGCCGAAAAGGCCATCGTCCTCGGCGAGAAAATGCCTGACATCAAACGGAGCCGTATTCCGGGCCTGCGCAAGCAGATGGGCATTATCTTCCAGGACTTCCAGCTGCTGCACGACCGATCCGTGGCAAAGAACCTCAAGTTCGTCCTGCAGGCAACAGGCTGGAACGACCGGAAGAAGATCAGCCGGCGGATTGAAGAAGTGCTGGAACAAGTGGGCATGACCGACAAGAAAGACAAAATGCCCAGTGAGCTGTCAGGCGGCGAGCAGCAGCGTGTCGCCATTGCACGTGCCCTGCTGAACATGCCGAAAATCATTCTTGCCGACGAGCCGACAGGCAACCTCGACCCGGAGACAGCCGCCAACATCGTGAGCATCCTGAAAGACACCTGCCAGACGGGGACAACCGTTATCATGTCGACCCACAACATCAGCCTCCTGGACCGTTTCCCCGGCAAGGTCTACCGCTGCAAGGATGGCGGACTAAGCCGGATCACCGACAAGCATGAAGCCTGCGACCTGGACGAAGAGACAACGCCCATAGAGCCGATCATCGAGCCGGCACAGGACGAATAAGCAGACGGCGTACAGCGTAAATCCACATACAGAAAAGACAGAAGATGATGAAAGTAATGAAATTCGGAGGCACATCCGTCGGCTCGCCGGAGCGGATGAAAGACGTAGCCTCACTGATAACAAGGTCTGGAGAACCCACATTCATCGTGCTCTCCGCAATGAGTGGAACGACAAACACACTGATAGAGATTTCCGACTACCTCTATCGGAAGAATCCCGAAGGTGCCAACGAGCTGATCAACACCCTTGAACAGAAGTACCTCGGACACATCGAAGAGCTGTATTCCACAGAAGAATACAAACAGAAGACACGTGAGTTCCTCGGCGAGGAATTCAACTATCTGCGTTCTTTCACAAAGGACCTGTTCACCTCGTTCGAGGAAAAGAGCATCGTGGCACAAGGCGAAATTCTGTCTACCAACATGGTGGTGAACTACCTTCAGGAGCAGGGCATCAAAGCCACATTGCTACCGGCACTCGACTTCATGCGCACGGACAAGAACACCGAGCCCGACGGTCAGTACATCAAAGATCACCTGACCGCCATCATGAAAGAGAATGAGGGCTATCAGATCTATATCACACAGGGCTTCATCTGCCGCAATGCCTACGGCGAAGTGGACAATCTGCAGCGGGGCGGATCGGACTATACGGCATCGCTTGTCGGGGCTGCCGTCAATGCCGAAGAAATCCAGATCTGGACAGACATCGACGGAATGCACAACAACGACCCGCGCGTGGTAGAGAAGACCGAAGCCGTGCGCCAGCTGAACTTTGAGGAAGCTTCTGAGCTGGCTTACTTCGGGGCAAAGATTCTCCACCCCACCTGCGTGCAGCCGGCAAAATACGCCGGCATCCCGGTCCGGCTGAAGAACACGATGGATCCGGACGCTGAAGGGACCATCATCAACAACACCCTCGTGAAGGGCAAAATCAAGGCGGTCGCCGCCAAAGACAACATCACGGCCATCAAGATAAAGTCGAGCCGTATGCTCGGTGCGTCCGGCTTCCTGCGCAAGGTATTCGAGATCTTCGAAAGCTACCAGACCCCCATTGACATGATTGCGACCAGTGAGGTGGGCGTGTCGATGACCATCGAGAACGACAGCCATCTGGCGGAGATTGTCGACGAACTGAAGAAGTACGGCACCGTCACCGTCGATGCAGAGATGTGCATCGTCTGCGTTGTCGGCGACCTCGACTGGAGCAATGTCGGCTTCGAGACACTGGCAACGGATGCCATGAAGGACATTCCGGTCCGCATGATCAGCTATGGAGGCAGCAACTACAACATCTCCTTCCTGATCAGGGAGACCGACAAACAGCGCGCACTGCAGTCGCTGTCGGATGTCCTATTCAAGTAACAGAACCGGCAGCAGACCGACTTACAGGACACTCGTCCCGAAAGCGGACGCACGGCTTGTGGGCCCGCCACCAGATGACTTTACGGCCCTATGTTCCACACGTCCTTACGGATAGCCGCATATAGGATAACGCCACTATACGATACAAATCAGACAGATGACCAACAGATTTCCGACAGACAAGTTCAAGCATATCGATACCCCTTTCTACTATTACGACTGCAACCTCCTTCGGGAGACTCTGCAGGCGATCCATGAAGAAGTGAGGACACACGCAGACTTTATCGTTCACTATGCTGTCAAGGCCAATGCCAACGCAAAGGTGCTGAAGATAATCAGCCAGGCAGGAATGGGGGCCGACTGTGTGAGCGGAGGCGAGATACAACGCTGTCTGGACAGTGGCTTCCCTGCGGGCAGCATTGTCTATGCCGGCGTGGGGAAGGCAGACTGGGAAATCAATCTCGGGCTCGACCACGACATCTTCTGCTTCAATGTGGAGAGCGTCGCCGAGCTGGAGGTCATCAACAGTCTGGCTGCGAGGAAAGGGAAAGTGGCGAACGTATGCTTCCGCATCAACCCGGATGTAGGAGCGCATACACATAAGATGATCACAACCGGACTGGCAGAGAACAAGTTCGGAATCGCCATGCAGGACATGGTGCCGGCCATCCGGGAGGCGGAAAGGATGGCGAACATCCGCTTTATCGGGCTGCACTTCCACATCGGTTCACAGATTCTCGACATGACGGACTACCGCCATCTATGCAGCCGGATCAACGAAATACAAGACGGTCTGGAGGAGCAGGATATAAGGGCGGAGAACATCAATGTAGGCGGCGGACTGGGCATCGACTACACACAGCCGGACAGCAAAGCAGTACCCGACTTCAAAGCTTACTTTTACACCTTTGCCCGCTATCTGAAACTGCGGGAGGGACAGAAGCTCCACTTTGAGCTGGGACGTGCCGTCGTCGGACAGATGGGAAGCCTCATCACCCGTACGCTCTACGTAAAACAGGGAACGGCAAAGCAGTTCGCCATCGTGGACGCCGGCATGACCGACCTCATCCGTCCCGCCCTCTACCATGCCAGACATGAGATAGAAAATCTGTCGAGCGATGGACCGGAACAGATCTATGACGTTGTGGGTCCCATCTGCGAGTCAAGTGACGTCTTCGCCAAGGACATCCCGCTGAATACCGTCCACCGGGGCGACCTGATTGCGCTTCGGTCGGCCGGGGCATACGGCGAAATCATGGCTTCGCAATACAACTGCCGCCGGCTGCCTGTCGGCTACCTGTCTGACGAGCTTTAACAAAAACAATGCAACAAGTAAATGTTCACCTTTGATCATACAACCCTCCTCTTCTCGGCTGTGCTGTTGGCCGTGGCACTGCTGACAGCCCTGTGCAATCCTTTCTTCCGCAGAGTGAGGATATCAGAACACCGGGCAGCAACGCCCGAGGCTGATGGAGAAGACACAACGGAGAGAACAGACGAAGGAGAGAAAGCTGTCGGAAGTTCGGCTATCCCTATGCTTCCGGCCGTCTCCATCATCTTCACGCCGCATGACAATGCGGAGGAGCTTTCGAAAAATCTCCCATGCTATCTGGACCAGCACTACCCGACAGATTTCCAAGTAATTGTCGTCGCTCCGCAGAACGACCATGAGACAAGTGATGTGCTGAAACGCTTCGCAGGTAACAAAAGACTCTACACGACCTTCATTCCCGAGTCGTCTCGCTACATGAGCAGGAAGAAACTCGCCATCACGCTTGGCGTGAAGGCAGCGAAACACGACTGGGTGATGATGGCAGACATCTGCTGCCGCCCGCAGGGCGAGGACTGGCTACGGACGATAGCCGGCAACTGCACCGCCGGAAAGGAGCTTGTGGTAGGTTATACCCGGTACGAGGATAAGACACCAGGCTACCGCCGGTTCGAGCGATATTACCAGGCACGCTACTTCATACGCGAGTACCAGCACGGCAAGGCTTATGCCTGCCCTTTCAACGCCCTGCTCTTCCGCAAGAGCGTCTTCCTGGACGAAGAAGGATTCCGGGGAAACCTCAAGTACCTGCGCGGCGAGTTCGATTTCATGGTGAACAAATACGCCCGGGACAGCAATCTCGCACTGGAGAATGCTCCCGGGGGAACGCTCATCGAGGAAATGCCGACAGAGAAGACATGGATGGGCCGGCACCTCTTTTATATGGAGAACCGCCAGCACATGGAACATACTTTGCGGCATCGCTTCCTCCCATTGCTGGATCAGACGGCACTGCACGGCAACTACCTGCTACAGTGTACAGCCCTCGTTGCAGGCTTACTGTCTGGCTTCTGGACCGTTGCAGCTGCTGCCGGACTGGCACTTGTACTGACCCTTGTGCTCCGTATCCTCATCGGCAGGAAGGCACTGAGGCGGTTCGGCATGGACCTGCCGGCCTGGAAGGTCATTCCCTATGAGATTGCAATCGCATGGCATCACCTTGGCTACAAGGTCAGATACCATCGTGCCAACAAGTACGACTTTATTTCTCACAAACTCTAAATGCGCATCATCCATTACATAGACGGCATAGAAGCCGGCAAACTGCTGTCAGACCATTTCCTGCGACTTGCCACGGCACAGCAGGAATATGCCGAGGTCAGGATCGTCACGCGCCGGGACGACTTCAAGAGGGTGTCTGATGAATTTCATGCAGACATCGTACACATCCATGCCTGCTGGGATTACAAAGCCGCAAGATGTGCTGCTCAAGCTGTCGGAAAGGGCTGTCCTGTCGTACTGTCGCCCCACTGGGGACTTGACAGGCATACACGCATGGCAGAACGGAAACTCACGAAGCACATAAAGGCGATTCTCTACCAGAAGAGAATGGTGCAACAGGCTGACGCAATCCTCGTCTCCAGCGAACATGAGAAGAAGGACATTCTCCGGCTGGGATGGACAGAACGCATCGACGTGGTGGCTGACTGTGTTCTGGACAGGCAGCAGAGTGATGATGCAATGGCACATCAAGCAGTCGACTTCTACCGCAAAGTCCTCGACACACGCTATCAGCTTGCCATGACGGCCATGGAGAAAGATGCCATACCAAGCCTGCTGCATGCCGGATTGGCACAGGAAACGACACACAATCTTCTGTCCAGTGAACAGTTGCTGAACCTGCGGAGCCTGAATCCCGGACAATGGCAGCGCATCCTGCTCTATGCCGATGACGAAGGAGTCAGAGACATCATCGGCAACGGCATCAACCGTCTACAGCTCAATGCACCCGACATCGATACAACGGCCATCCGGCGGTACGCTCTGTCGGCATCCAAGAACACAAATTCTGTAGACGCAAAGGAACTGTCCGGCAGCCAGCCACTCATGCGTCAGCGGCTCAACGACAATCTCAACCGGGAAGAGACGCTGATCAGACAAATCGTCATCATGCTGGCAAACACACGGCAGGTGGAGCGCAAAGGAAGCCTGGCTCTGCGCCAGCTGGCAGACCTCTATACAGCCATCAAGTACAATGACTATGATGAGGACCGTCTGGCAGAGGTGCTCCGTCATCTGCGCATCTATCGCTACGCACGCCGCATCATCCAGCTCCTCGCTGAGAAGGTGCAACTGAAAGAGGGGTTCATGCCCTTCCCGCCGCTCAATGACAGACAGACAAGGCGTATCCTAAGAAAGAATTTCACCCAAAGACATTAGCACATGACAAACAAACATTACAATCTGAAGAAAGACGAGCGGTATCTGCAGCTGCTGGCAAAATCGTTCCCAAATATTGCCGATGCCACCACGGAGATTATCAACCTTGAGGCCATCGCACACCTCCCGAAAGGCACGGAGCACTTCCTTGCCGACATACACGGTGAATACCAGGCCTTCCAACACGTGCTGAAGAATGCCTCTGGAAACATCAAGCGAAAAGTAAACGAGCTCTTCGGCGACACCCTCCGCAGCACAGAGAAGCGCGAACTGTGTACCCTGATCTACTATCCGGAACAGAAACTGGAACTCGTCAAACACGAGGAAAAGGACATAAAGGACTGGTATCACATCACCATCTACCGTCTGGTAGAGGTGTGCCGCGACGTGTCCAGTAAATACACCCGCTCGAAGGTACGCAAATCCTTGCCGGCAGATTTCTCCTATATCATACAGGAGCTGCTGCACGAACATTCGGATGACAAGGACAAGACCGACTATGTGAGCGCCATCATCAAGACGATCATCTCTACCGGACGTGCCGACGACTTCATTACGGCCATCTGCGAAGTCATACAGCGGCTGGCCATCGACCAGCTGCACATTCTGGGCGATGTCTACGACCGCGGACCAGGTGCCCACATCGTGATGGACACCTTGCAGAACTACCACACATGGGACATCACCTGGGGGAACCACGACATCCTGTGGATGGGAGCCTGTGCCGGCAACGATGCCTGCATCTGCAACGTCATCCGCATCGCCCTACGTTATGCCAACATGGCTACCATCGAAGACGGATACGGCATCAACCTCATCCAGCTGGCCACCTTCGCCATGGACGTATACGGCAATGACCCCTGTGAAGAGTTTATGCCGAAAGTGTCGAAAGACAACCCGCTTGACGACCGCAACATGACGCTGACCGCACAAATGCACAAGGCCATCAGCATCATACAGTTCAAGATAGAATCGCAGATGATCAGCCGTCATCCTCTATGGAAAATGGATGACCGCCGCCTGCTCCACGCCGTCGACTACAAGAAAGGAACCATCGTCGTGGACGGAAAAGAATACAAGATGCGCTCCTGCAACTTCCCTACCATCAACCCCGAGCAGCCCGACCAGCTCACCGAGGAGGAACAGGCACTCATCGACCGGCTGCACCATTCGTTCACGTCAAGCGAAAAACTGCGCAGCCATATCCAGTCGCTGCTCCGCCACGGCTGTATGTACAACATCGTCAACCACAACCTGCTCTACCATGCCTCCATCCCGCTTACAAAAGACGGAAAGCTGAAAGAGGTGGAGATAGCACCCGGGGAGAAGCTGAAAGGGAAGGAACTGCTCTACCAGACAGGCATGAAGATCCGTTCTGCCTTCCAGTCGAACAACGACCTGCAGACCGAGGAAGAACACCAGGATGCCGTCGACTTCTTCCTCTATCTATGGTGCGGACCGGACAGTCCCCTCTTCGACAAAGCCAAGATGGCGACCTTCGAGCGCTATTTCCTTGCCGAGAAGGAAACCCACAAGGAAGAGAAAGGCTACTATTTCAGTATGCGCGACAACGAACAGATTGTCGACATGATCATGGACGAATTCCATGTACCGCAACCCAACCGCCACGTCATCAACGGCCATGTTCCCGTCCATGTCGTCAAGGGCGAGAACCCTATCAAGGCCAACGGCAAGCTGATGGTCATCGACGGGGGCTTCTCGCAGGCCTATCACAAGGAAACCGGAATAGCAGGCTACACCCTCGTCTATCATTCCCGCGGCTTCCAGCTCGTCCAGCACGAGCCGTTCACGTCGGCTGAAGATGCCATCAAACGGGGGACAGACATTGTCTCGACAACCCAGATCGTAGAGATGAACCAGCATCGCCTCCGCGTGGAAGACACTGACAAGGGTATGGAACTGAAGCTCCAGATTGAAGCGCTCAACGAACTTCTCTATGCCTACCGCTGCGGTTTCCTCACCGAGCACGAGCGGAAGACACCGCCTAAGGCATAAAAACAGATCAACAGAAAAACAGCGTAACAGCAGGGAAAAAGTATGGTAGTAGCCGATTCCACCAAGGAGATGCCGGCATCCATACTTTTTCCCTGCTGTTACGCTGTTTTAGAACCTGCACCTTAAATAAATACACCGGTTCGATAACACACTTCCCCAGACACGGAATCAATACCGTCTCATGCAGATGCAGTCTGAAAGCAACACAGAACAAGGAAGACCTGTACAACAGCTATTTGTGTCTGCTTTCTATTCCTATGTCCTACTTGGGAACAAGAATATATACACCGCCTTTGACCGTCGGGAAACTGATTTCATCATTGCCTGTGCATTCATAAACAAGCGGTTTCCCATCGCCTGCCGTCAACTTGAAATCATCTGCCACACCGGCATACTTCACCACACAGACCGTGCCCGCATGAGAGACTATCCGTATTTCCTCCGCCCGGGCTTTCGCCCAGGTAATGTCAACCGTGAAGTTGCCGACAGCCTTCAGCCCCTTGACAGCACCCTTGGTCCAGAAGTCCGTCGGCAGAGCAGGGAGAATAACGAGCTTGCCGTTGTAGCTCTGCAGGAGCATTTCGGCAATGCCGGCCGTATAGCCGAAGTTTCCGTCAATCTGATAAGGTGCGTGTGCATCCCAGAGATTCTCATAGATTCCGCCCGCCCGCTCGTCCACGTCCGTCGACCAGGTCTGCTGCAAGGCCCGCCGGATGAGGTTGTGACAGTGCAGTCCCTCGTGAGCACGAGCATTGAGGTTGATTTTATGACCGAGCGACCAGCCTGTTCCATGACCGTCTCCACGGGCAAGCAGCGATGTACGGGCTGCCCGGAACACGGTCTTGTCGCCGTCTTCACTGATCTGGCTGCAAGGATAGAGCCCCATCAGGTGGGAGATATGGCGGTGCGTCCTGTACTCGTCCACACCGACCCTGCCCGGGTTGTCAAACTGTGAAGTGTATTTCCATTCACGCAGATAAGTCTGTCCGTCAGCGGGATTGACCTCCGTATGGCAGCCGTCATCCAACCTGGCGAAACAACCGGCAAGCGAATCAAGGAACGTCCTCGAGACCACATCGTCACCAAGCACTTTGATGGCCTTGCGTGTACTGTTGAACAGATCCCAGACCAGCTGCTGGCTGTGTGCAGTGGCATTCTCCGTCGGTCCGTGCTCCGGCGACCACTCGTCAGGGCACTCGTAGGTGCCGTCCGAGGCCTTCACCAGTTTTCTGAGCCAGTAGTCGACAGCCGACTTCATGACCGGGAACGCCCGTGTACGCAGGTATTCCCTGTCCATCGTGTACATATAGTGCTGCCACAGATGCTGGCAATACCATGCATTGGCAACGGTATAGGTATCGGCAAAGGTGGTGCCGGATCCATAGATGTTATTCTCCGTAGGCAATGTCCATCCTGCATCCACATGACCCATGTCTTTCGCAAAGCGGTGCCAGGAAGGTCTCACGCAGGCTTCACGATAAATATAATCAAGGAAAGGACGGTGCAGTTCCGAGAGGTTGGTCGGCTCTGCAGGCCAGTAATTCATCTGCACATTGATATTGGCATGGATATCGGCGTGCCAGGCCGGCGTGTTGCTGTTGTTCCAGATTCCCTGAAGATTGGCAGGAAGAGAGACACCACGGCTGGAACTGATGAGCAGGTAACGCCCATAACTGAAGTATAGCTCCTCCAGGAAGAGGTTGTCATGCGGGTTGTCACGATAGCTGCTGATCAGCTGTGGGGTCGAAATGTCAGCCTTGCTGTCGCCGAGTGTGAGCTGACAACGGTCGAAGAGCGACCTGTAGTCGGCCTTGTGGGCAGCCAGCAGTGCGGCATATCCCTTTCGCTGTGCGCTGTCGACGGTAGCCGCTGCACGACCGGCAAGACGGCCGGCTCCGGCAACATACTCCGGTGCATCAGGGTCGAAGTCGGTCAGCCCACGGAGGAAAACCGTCATGCAGTCGGCATTGCTCACCTCGATAAGTCCCCTTGCATTTTTCCTGACCTTACCGCCTTCAGTCACGACACGTGCAGTACAGCAATAGCTTTCAGGCGTGGCAGCGCCACCGTCTTTCTGTCGGGCAATCTGCCCATCGAAGGTAATCGTAGCCTGATTTACCTTGTCCACCACATAACGTACATGCCCTCCGTTCTGGTCCATCAGCGCAAGCGTCGTGCTGATTTTCCCTCTCTGCGAGGCTGTGTAACGGATAACGATACAGCTGTCAGGATTGCTTGCGAAGTAAGTACGGCGGTACGCCACCCCGTCCATGCAGAACTGCACACCTGCCACGGCATTGTTGATGTCAAGGTAACGCACATAGTCCGTCACCTTCTTCATGCCGTGGCTGCTGATGAAGAGGTTGCCGAAGTTAAGATAACTGCCATAATCAGCCGTGCTGGTCAGACCGCCGAGCTTACCGCTCCATAGGGTCTTGTCGTTGAACTGCACGTCGTCAACAGCTACTTGCCCCATCAGGGTCGCCCCGAACTGGCCGTTACCGATGGGCAGACAGGAGGTCATCCAGTTTGTTGCTGGCTTGGTGTACCATAGCGTATATTTGTTTTCAGGCCTGAATGCAGCAATGCCTTCAACACGTACCGGCTCGTCAGCAGGTACAAGATGGGAAACATGACCTCCTTCCCTGCAAACGAACCCTGTCGTCTCAGGACTGTTCTGCCGGACGCAGTCCGCTGGTCTCTCTTCTGCAAGTGCGCCTGAACTCACTGCAAGAAGCATAGCCGCAAGCCAGATCTTTGTTTTCTTGTTCATTTGTAGATGGACATATCTTATGTATCGGATGGGGCTTACTCGGTCTTCGGACAGGTTCTTAGTTTTCAATTGGATGCAAACTTTTGTTTCTGTGTGACAAAGATACACCATTTTTTTGAATCTGCGACGTGTTAAAGAGGTCTTTTTGATAATCAGGTGGTCAAACTAAAACTCATGCCATAGGCAGAGGCAGCCAATCAGACTACAAGCATCTTATACCGAACTCACGTGGAAACGCTTCAATCCAATCGGTTGAACGGATTGTTCCCGACCGGTTGGGAACAGAGTTCCCGAGCGTTGGGAACACGAGTCCCAGGCGTTGGGAATGCGAGTCCCGGACGTTGGGAAAAGTGCTCCAGATGCAGTTTACAATGTTTGGGGTTGACTACCTTTCGTCCTGCACTTAAACTTGACTGACAGGGGTAAGCCCCTTTGCTATGTTCTGACACAACATAAACAAAAAAAGAAGGATACCGCCAGGGCAATATCCTTCCAATACCAATATTTCCGTACCAGGGCATCCGGTTCCCCTATGGAGAAGAGAAAACAGGATGCAGCCTTTCCTACAGGAATACACACCCCATACATCTGCAAACAGAAGTCCGACAAAGATGTACAGAACGGCATTCCTGCATCCAGAGACTACAACGTTCCGTTGTTAGCCTGGCGGACCATCTCGGAAGAAGCATAGAGATATACTTCCACACGACGATTCGCCTGGCTGATCGTCTTGTTCTCAATAGGGTTGGAGCTGCCAAAGCCCTGCACCGAACGAATCTGACGGCCGGTAACGCCCCGCCCCTTCAGGTAAGACGACACCGCCTCGGCACGACGCTGTGACAGCGGCAGGTTGATATTGTCGTTACCGGAAGCGTCAGTATAGCCCTGTATGGCAACGTCACAGTTGGAGTTACGCTTCATCAGGGCAGCGAACTTTGTGAGGTCGTTTTTGGCAGAAGCGCTTAATTTGGAACCATTCAATGGGAAGAGGATACCCGAATCGAAGGTGACCTTCACACACTCCAGTCCGTTGGCATCCGTCACTTTGTCGACACGGGCGTTGGGAAGAGTCTGGGCAGTCTCACGTGCCACCTTGTCCATGTGACGGCCGATAAGTGCGCCGGCACCGGAGCCGATGGCGCCGCCAATGGCTGCCCCAATCGCCGTGCTCTTTCCATTGTGACCTATAATCTGACCGACGATACCGCCGAGTGCCGCTCCGGCACCACCGCCAATCAACGTTCCTGTTCCCTGTTTTGTCTGACAACTTACGACAGTCAGTAAACACATCCCGGCTGCCATCATTTTCATATTCTTCATAACCAAAACTGTTAATTGATTAATAATTATCCTTTACTTTCCAAGGATTGGCCTTTGCAGCCGCACCTGCATAAATTAATTCATGCAAAGTTAAACAAATATATGCTGTGAGGCATCTATTGCCAACATTTTTTTGTATTTTTGCAGAAAATTAGCTGCACTCGACAAATGGAAGCGAGCTTCCTTTGCACTCGTTTGCATAATTCCTGCACAAAATTATCAATTCCCGGAAAAGGGACAAAAGGGAAACTCCTATAAGAAAACGGAAATCCCCTAAAAGTGCAGAACAAAGCAGAAAAAGACTTATGGCAAAAGAACTGAAACACATGACCAAGAGAGCAGAGAACTACTCTCAATGGTACAACGACCTGGTAGTGAAGGCAGAACTGGCAGAGCAGTCTGCCGTACGCGGCTGCATGGTCATCAAACCCTACGGCTATGCCATCTGGGAGAAGATGCAGGCACAGCTTGACAAAATGTTCAAGGAGACCGGCGTACAGAACGCCTACTTCCCGCTACTGATTCCGAAGAGCTTTCTCTCCCGCGAGGCTGAACACGTAAAGGGATTCGCCAAGGAGTGTGCCGTGGTTACCCATTACCGACTGAAAGCAACGGAGGACGGCAACGGCGTCGAGGTCGACCCCAATGCGAAACTGGAGGAGG
>OGKA01000834.1_pt1 | contig 30397 bp, 25 predicted proteins | sample 1572211 | NCBI WGS metagenome assembly OGKA01 (sample SAMEA2582125, study PRJEB24529) | metagenome | biome: Human gut stool | place: China | collected 2011 | reverse complement strand
GCAGCGGTCTGGCCGGGGCGCGTGCGCTGGCGGCGCAGACCGCCGCCGCGAACGGCTGGTACTATATGAACTGGCTTGCCAACGATGACAACCCGGAATATCACCGCCGGGTCACCGGCCCTGCCATCGTGCAAAGCATTGCCCGGCAGAATCAGAGCCTTGTGGACGCCATTACCATCGGGGTGGGCAGCGCCGGCACAGTGACCGGCGTGGGCGAGACCATCAAGGCATGGACGAACGATGTGCGCATCGTGGCGGTGGAGCCGTATGAAAATCAGGTGCTGGGCGGCGGGCTTACCGGCCCCCACGGCATCCCGGATATTGGCTACGGCATCGTGCCGGAAAACTACAACAGCTATGTGGTGGATAACGTTTCTGCCGTGGCCAGCCGGGACGCCCAGCGGGCTGCCCAGCAGGTGCTGCGCACCGATGCCATCCCCGCTTCGGTCAGCGCCGGTGCTGCCCTGCACGCCGCCGCCCAGCTGCTGGCCAACTGCAACAGCCGCGCGGCGCTGGCCATTTTCAGCGGACGCGCCAGCATCGTGTAAGCGGCTGCTTCTATCAATAGGAAAGAGGACGTTTTTCATGACCAAGGACATGACCAGCGGCGCCATTACGCCGCTTTTAATAAAATTTACCATTCCGCTGGTGCTGGGCAACCTGTTCCAGCTTACCTACAACGCCGCCGACAGTATCATCGTGGGCAAGTTTGTGGGCGAGGATGCACTGGCCGCCGTGGGCACCTCGAACCCCCTGATGACCCTTGCCATCCTGTTCATCAACGGGATGTGTCTGGGCGCGGGCATTCTGGTCAGCACCGCCTTTGGCGCGGGGGACACCAAGCTGGTGGAGCGGCAGGTATCCACCACTGCCATTGCGGGCACGGTGTTCTCTTTGACCTTCTCTGCCCTGTGCGTGCTGCTGGCAGACCCGCTGCTGCGGCTGCTGCAGGTGCCTGCGGCTATTCTGCCCATTGCGGTGAACTACCTGCGTATCGTGTTTGCGGGGCTGATCTTCACCTTCTTCTATAATTTTCTTGCCGCCACCATGCGTGCGCTGGGCGACAGCAAGAGTGCGCTGTATTTTTTGATGATCAGTGCGGTGCTGAACATTGGCGGCGACCTGTTTTTTGTGGAGGCACTGGGCTGGGGCAGCGAGGGCTGCGCCCTTTCCACCGTGCTCAGCGAGGCCGCCTGCTGCCTGCTGTGCGTGGTGTACATCCGCTATAAGGTACCAGTCTTGCAGCTGGGCAGGCGGTGGCTGGTGTATGACGGCAAGCTGCTGCGCAAAACCGTAAGCTACGGCTGGGCCAGCGCGATGCAGCAGGCCACGGTGCAGTTGGGCAAAATTACGGTGCAGGCCATCGTGAACACCATGGGCGTCAATGCCATGGCGGCTTTTACCGCTGCCTCCCGCATCGACGACTTCGCCTACACCCCGCAGCAGAACATCGGCCACGCCATGACCACCCTGATGGCGCAGAACCGCGGCGCGGGCAAGACCGACCGGGTACGGCAGGGCTACCACTGCGGTATGCGCATCGAATTTGTCTATGCGCTGTTACTTACCGGTGTCTGCCTGCTGTTTGCCGAGCCCATCATCCGGCTGTTTGCCGCCGACCCTGCTGTGGTGGACCTTGGCGTGCGGTTTTTGCGCACCATCTCGCTGTTTTATCTGATGCCCGCCGCCACCAACGGCATTCAGGGCTTTTTCCGGGGCATGGGCGATTTGAAGGTCACCCTGAACAGCAGTATGCTGAACATGGGCGGCCGTGTGGCTGCCGCCGCACTGTTTGTGCTGGTGATGAAGATGGACATCGAAGCCTTGCCCTTCAGCTACGCGGTGGGCTGGCTGCTGATGCTGCTGTATGAGCTGCCCCTGCTGGTGCGTTTTCTGCGCAGCAGCGAGATGTAAGATAAAAAACAATGCCGGAGCATCAACGCTCCGGCATTGTTTTTTTATAGATATGTTTTACTTGGTGCCGTAGATACGGTCGCCTGCATCGCCCAGACCGGGCACGATGTAGCCATTCTCGTTCAGGCGGTCGTCCTGTGCGCCCAGATAGATGTCCACATCGGGGTGTGCCTCGTGCAGAGCCTTGATGCCCTCCGGTGCGCCCAGCAGACCGATGAACTTGATGCGCTTTGCGCCGTGCTTCTTGATCTGGGTGATGGCGTCGATGGCGCTGCCGCCGGTAGCCAGCATGGGATCCAGCACCAGAACGTCACGCTCGGCGATATCCTGCGGCAGCTTGCAGAAGTACTCCACGGGCTGCAGGGTCTTTTCGTCACGGTACAGGCCGATAAAGCCCACCTTGGCAGCGGGCAGCAGGGTCAGCATGCCGTCCAGCATACCCATGCCGGCGCGCAGGATGGGCACCAGAGCCAGCTTGCGGCCTGCCAGCACCTTGGTCTTTGCCATGGTAATGGGAGTTTCAATCTCCACCTCTTCCAGCGGCAGATCGCGGGTAGCCTCGTAGCACAGCAGCGTTGCGATCTCGCCAACGAGGTCACGGAACTCCTTGGTGCCGGTCTGTTTGTTGCGCAGCAGGCTGATCTTGTGCTGCAGCAGCGGATGTTCAACGATCATCGGGGTCATAAAAACACGCTCCTTAATTTATATAGAACATTCTATCGGGTACTGATCTGTGGCCTTGTCCGCCCGGTGGGCGCACAAATAGCTTTTTTTCGCAGAGAAGCTTGCAGCGCAAGCTTCTCTGTGAAATTACAAAAATTTCAATCAGCGGTTTTCCAGTGCGGTCAGCTTGTCGATGCGGCGCTGATGACGGCCGCCCTCAAACTCAGTGTTCAGGAAGATATCCACCAGCTGGCAGGCAAGGCCTGCGCCCACTACGCGGCCGCCCATGCACAGGGCGTTGGCGTCGTTGTGGCGGCGGGTATACTCGCAGCTGAAGCTGTCGGAGCAGCAGCAGGCGCGGATGCCCTTGATCTTGTTGGCTGCCATGCTGATGCCCACACCGGTGCCGCAGAACAGCAGTGCCTTCTCGCACTGGCCGCTCACCACTGCGTCACAAGCGGGCACAGCCATATCGGGGTAGTCCACGCTGTCGGTGCTGTGGGTGCCAAAGTCGATATACTCCAGACCAAGCTCCTCCAGATGTGCCTTGACAGCCTCTTTCAGTTCAAATCCGCCGTGGTCGGCGGCAAGTGCGATGGGTTTTGCCATGGAAAAACGTCCTTTCCCTGTGAGTGGTCACAGTTCCGCTTTTATTGTTTGTTTGCTGCGGCTTCGGCAGCCAGACGCTCCGCCCGCTCCCGCTCCGCCTGACTGAGACGGTGGTAGTCCGGCAGCAGCGCCTCCGGCAGCACAGCCTGCCCGGCTGCGGCCATCTGCTTTGCCACAAGTGCTACGGCAGCGGCACGGCCGCCCCGCAGCGCCGGGGGTGTTTGCAGCACGCCCGGCACATTGCTGTATTTATTATAGCACAGACCCGCGCCATCACCAACAAAAAACAGAGGCTTTTTGCAATTTTCTACAAAATCCGCCAGATCTGTCACCGCCCGGGCGTCATCGTCCAGCAGGCGGGTGTGGGTGACAAGGTCAAAAGCTGCACTGTACACCTGTGCGCGGCGGGCGTCCAGTGCACAGAGCACCGTGCCCTCGCCGGTGTGGGCAGCGGCCAGCGCTTCCAGGGTAGACACCGGGGCACACAGCGTCTCACGCGGGAAGGCCAGACCCTTGACGGCGGCCAGCCCGATGCGCAGGCCGGTAAAGCTGCCCGGGCCTGCGTTGACGGCGTACAGGTCGATGTCCGCGCAGGTCAGTCCGCACAGCTTTAAGCAGGTGTCAATCATGGGCATCAGCGTTTCGCTGTGGGTCATGCCGCCGTCCAGATATACCTCGTACAGCAGGCGATCATCCTGCAGCAGAGCCACGCCGGCGGTCTTGCCCGCCGTATCCACGGCCAGAATATTCATACCGTCACCCCCTCAATGGTGATTTTACGGGTGGTATCGTCCAGACGTTCGATGTTCACCCGGATGGGGTTTTCCAGCGCCAGCAGGTCGGCAAAGTTTTCGCTCCACTCTGCCGCCACCACAGCGCCCTGATCCAGATAATCGTAGAAGCCTGCCGCACACAGATCGTTCTCGGTGGAGATGCGGTACAGGTCAAAGTGCGCCAGCGGGCGCGGGCCCCGGTAGTAGTTCACGATGGCAAAGGTAGGGCTGGACACCGGGTCGGTGCAGCCCAGACCCTCGGCAAGACCCTCGGTAAAGGCGGTCTTGCCCGCGCCCAGACCGCCGGTAAAGGCGATCAGCGCCCCGGGAGCCAGCACAGCGGCCATCCGCTTGCCCAGCGCCACTGTCTCGGCGCGGGAATGGGTGATATATTCTGACATGAAGGTTACCTCATCGTTTCAAAAAAGGGATGGCAGACACTCTGCCATCCCTAAGTATAATATAAAACGTGCAAAAGTGCAATGGTCAGGCGGCGGCAGGGGTCTGCTGCGCCGCTGCGCCGTTCGTCAACGTGCCGGGCGCGGTGAGCCGGGCAGCGGCATCACCCTGAATGATGGGATAGGACGCCGCCGAGTGGGGATGCCGCCCGGTATTCTGGTTGAGATACCACACGATGTCGTTTTCGCCGTAGACCTCAAGGCTGTAATCAATGGCCTGCTGCAAGGTCTCGCCCTCGATCATGCGGTTCACGGTCGCCCACAGCATACTGCGGGAGTACACGCTGTATACGTTGTTCACAAAGCCTGCCACGGCCTTTGCCCCGCCGGAGAGCAGCCCGTCCGAAAGAGCAGTGTCCACACGGCCGCTGCGTCCGTAGAACTCGCAGGTCTCCGAGAGCACGATGGTGCCGTTCAGCTTACCGCCCCGGTAGGCATTGCTGAAAAAGTCCCCGGTGACGGCGTAGCATCCGTTCACCTTGATGACCCGGTGGCTGAGCAGCTCCAAGCCGTAGCGCAGGTCGTTCCAGAAATCAGATTTTTCCAGCAGCAGGATGATGGGCGCGGTGGCCTGTTTTTTCCACAGCCAGCCGTACTCATAGGTATAGTACGCGCCGTGGGCACTTAGGATGGCAAGGTCGTAGTCTGCCATCCGCTTCAGGTCGGAGACGGTCACCATCATGTCTAGATGGGTGTCCAGCCCGTAGCCGTTCCAGTAGTCCTTCATATAAGAATAGTAGGGGTAGCGGTTACTGTTGACTCCATTATCAAAAGCATAGTAGATAACTGCATTGCCCACGGTGCCGTTCTCGGCAGCGAGCAGGGCGGGCGCATCCTCCAGCTCCGGTCCGGGCAGGGCGGCGTCCGCCTCGCTCTCGGTGTCGGTGAGCAGAATACCGCCCAGTGCGCCGCAGCTGTAAGCAAAGCTTACCATGCCGTTTTCTGCATCCACATAGATGCTGTCTTTTTTCACAAGCCCCTGCGCCGCCAGTTCGTCCAGCTGCGCCAGCGCAGCCACCTGACGCTCTTCCTCCGACATTCCGGCGTAAGCGGCACTGTCTGTCAGGGCGGTGACGGCGGCATCCGTCTGCTGCATCTCCTTTACCTCGGAAGCGGTCAGGGTCTGGGGGGTGCCGGTGGTTTCCTCCGGCGCGGCGGCCACTGCCGGGCACACTGCCGTAAAGGCCAGCGCAATGGCACACACCGCGCTGAGCAGACGGCGATAAAACGTATGTTCCATTTCTTCTTTTCCGTTCCTCTCCCCCGGCACACCGCCGGGGCTGTTGTGCGCAAGGCTGCGCCCACAGGTTCATTGTAGGATGCAACCGGGGCTTTGTCAAGCATCCCGGCAATGTTTTACCATTCCGTCACACCCGGCGCATTGCATTGGCGCAAAGGTTTGTGTATAATAGCAGTATGCTGGGTTTTTATCGCCTGTACACAGGCACGCCCCGGCAGACTGTTCTGACGAAAGGCGGTGCTTTCCTTGGATAGCATTCGACAATATTTTAAGCGCACCGATAAGATGTATCTGCTGCTGTGCATTTTCAGCAGCGTGATGGCGGTGCTGGCGTTGTCCTCGTGGGCAGCTAAGCAGGGCAACGGCTTTGCCACCGATGAGGTGACCGGTGCCATCATCGGCATTGGCGACTACCGCCGCGCACTGGTGCAGGCGGGCGCTGCCGCCATTGGCATCGTGATCGCGCTGCTGCTCTCCTGCGTGGACTACCGCAGCCTTGTAAAGGTGTGGCCGGTGCACGTTGTGCTGACGTGGGGTCTGGTTCTTCCCACGCTGGTCATCCGCAACGTGTCCATCGGCCCGCTGACCATCGGCTACAACGCCGGTGATACCGACAACTACTCCTGGTATAAACTGGGCGGCTTTACCTTTCAGCCCACAGAGCTGGCAAAGATCAGCTTTATCCTGACCTTTGCCATGCACCTGAACAATGTGCGCAGCCGCATCAATGAGCCAAAGGAGCTGGCAAAGCTGCTGCTGCATCTGCTGGTACCCATTGCCATCATCCATGTGCAGGGCGACGACGGCACCGCCATCATCTACGGCATCATCGGCTGCTGCATGATGTTTGCGGCGGGGCTGAGCTGGAAGTATATCTTTGCAGCCTTTGCGACGGCGGGCGCTGCCGTGGCGGTGGCCTTTGCCTTTTTCAGCGATAAGATCGGCAAAGGGTACCAGTGGTACCGCATTCTGGCGGTGCTGGACCCGGAAAATACCACCGGCTGGGCCCCCAGCGAGACAGTGTGGAAGAACATCATCTACCAGCAGCAGCGCGGCGAGATCGCGCTGGGCTCCGGCGGCATCTTCGGCAACGGTCTATTCACCGGCCGGTATTACAGCGTGCCCAACGCCCATAACGACTTCATCCTCAGCTGGATCGGCAACGTGGCGGGCTTTGTGGGCTGCTGCGTGGTGCTGGGCGTTTTGCTGGCGCTGGTGATCAAGACCTTTGCCACCGGTGCCCGCAGCGAAGATCTGCTGGGCAGCTACATCTGCGCCGGTATCGGCGGTGCCCTGATGGCGCAGATCGCCGTAAACGTGGGCATGAACCTGCGGGTGCTGCCGGTCATCGGCGTCACCCTGCCCTTCTACTCCGCCGGTGGCAGCTCGGTGCTTATGTTGTATATCTGTGTTGGTTTAGTACTGTCCGTATACTCTCACAACACTAAAAGCCTGTTCGGGTAAAGAAGATTCTAAAAAGCAAGGACGTGCAGCCCGCGGGCTGCACGTCCTTGCTTTTTAGGTACTTTTAAAACAAACGCCATATTTGAAAAACAAGATTTCCTTAAATCATGCCCAGAGCAAAGCGGAGGGCATTCAGGAGCGTCCCAGCTTTTTCAGCTCCACCACCGGCCAGCCAAGGGCGCGGATAGCGCTTTCATCGTGGGTGGCCAGCAGCACCGGCTTGTCCGCACAGCGCTGCCGCAGCAGCGCCGCCGCCCGCTGCAAAGTGTCCGGGTCCATGCCGGTAAAGGGCTCGTCCAACAGCAGGGTGTCGCTGGGTGCCCACAGCGCCCGCAGCAGCGCCACCCGCCGCTTTTGCCCGCCGGAAAGCCTGCGGGCAGGCAGCTGCAAGGCGGCAAGTTCCATTCCAATCTGTTGAAAATCGATTGTAATTTGCTCTTTGTACTGGTTTTCTGCCCCCGGCAGCACCAAGGTGACGTTCTGCACTGCGTTCAGCTGAGGACAAAGGCGGTCTTCCTGAAAGACCGCCGCCACCCGGCCTACGCCCTCCACGCTGCCGGTGGTGGGGCGTTCCAGCCCCATCAGGATGCGCAGCAGGGTGGTCTTGCCCCAGCCGCTGGGTGCCCACAGCACCACGGGAGCATCCACCTCCATGCACAGGTCGGTGAAGAGCGGTGCCGCGCCGAACCGCTTTGTCAGGTGTTGAAGCTTCAGCATTTTGCCCCCTCCTCTCCCAGCACTGCGCCCACGGCCTTATCCAGTGCAAGCAGGAACAGCTTTTCAAAGCCTGCGCTCAGCAGGATGATGACAAAGGTCCACGCAAACAGCTCTCCGGTGGAAAGGGTGATCTTGGCACGGTAGAGCGCATCGCCGATGCTGCCGTTGGGCAGGCCGATGACCTCGGCCGCCACACCGCTTTTCCAGCAGATGCCCAGCGCCACGCTGCACCCCTGCCGGAAGGCCGGCAGCACCGCCGGCAGCCAGATCGCCCGCAGGCGGCGGCCTGCAGGCAGACGGAACACCGCTGCCATTTCCAGCAGCTGCACGTCTGCCCCGGCAATGCCGGTGCGCACCGCGCCGTACAGCACCGGCAGCACCATTAAAAAGCTGATAAGCACCGAAAGGGCGCTGCCCCGCACCCAGACCAGCGCCAGAATGATAAAGCTTGCCACCGGCGTAGCCTTGACTAGCTGCATCACCGGAGCCAGCAGCGCGTCGGCGGCGCTCCACCGGGCGGCGCACACCGCCAGCACCACGCTGACCACTGCGCCCAGCACAAAGCCCAGCAAAATGCGCCCGGAGCTGAAGCCCACCCGCTGCCAGAAATCCGCCCTCGGCAGCAGCTGCACTAAGGTGCGCAGCGCCTGCACCGGCGATACCAAAAACACCTCCTGCCCGATGGCCATGGCTGCGGCCTGCCAGACCGCCAGCCAGAACGCCACCGCCAGCAAACGGTGGAAAAACTGCTTGTTCTGCTTCATAAACTGCCCTCTTCCCCTGCCTATTATAAGGTATAGTATACCATACCGCCCCGCAAAGGGGAATGACCTGTGCACCACCTGCGGCGGGTCGGCTCACGCTGTATATACTTTTATTCAATCGTCGTATGCTTGACATGAATTTGCATCCAGTGTAAACTGGATACACTATGCGGTGCAACTTTGGCACCGGCGCAGGAGAGAGGGGACAGTTTTGACGCAAGCGCTCAAGGGCCGCAAGCTGTTGCTTGTCGGTTTTACGTTATTTTCCATGTTTTTCGGGGCAGGCAACCTGATCTTCCCGCCCGATTTAGGCGCAAAGGCCGAGGCAAACCTCTGGCCCGCCTTTCTGGGGCTTGCTATCAGCGCCGTGGGACTGCCAGTTGCGGGGGTCATCGCGGTGGCGCGGGCAGACGGTCTGGATAAGCTGGCCGGGCGGGTGCATCCGGTGTTCGCACAGGTGTTCATGATTTTGATCTATCTGTCCATCGGGCCGTGTCTGGCCATTCCGCGCACTGCAAGCACCTCCTTTGCCATGCTCACCCCGCTGCTGGGCAGCAGTGCCGGGCTTCAACTGGGGTACTCCGCGCTGTTCTTCGGCGTGGCCTTTCTGGTGGCGTTGCACCCGGACAGGCTCACCCGCTGGCTGGGCAGGCTGCTCTGCCCCTGCCTGCTGGTTCTGATTCTGATTCTGTTCGGCGGCTGTCTGCTGCACCCGCTGGCGGCGCAGTACGCTGCGCCCACCGAGACGTATCGTTCCGCGGTCGTGTTACAGGGCGTATTGTACGGCTACCAGACCATGGACGCCCTTGCGGCACTGAACTTTGGTGCGGTCATTGCCATGAACATCCGGGCGCAGGGTGTTGCCCGGGAGCAGGACGTGCAGCGCAGTACCATCCGCGCCGGGCTTGTGGCGGGCGGGCTGCTGCTGGCAGTTTACGCCATACTGGGGCACGCCGGAGCACTGACCGGTGCCGCCGTGCCCGGCCTTGCCACCGGTGCCGAGGTGCTGACCGTGCTTGCCGAGCGGCTGTTCGGCAAAGCAGGGCTGGTGCTTCTTGCCGCCATCTTTATGCTGGCCTGTTTCAACACCTGTGTTGGACTGATCGCTTGTGTGGGGGAGTATTTCCACACCCTGCTTCCCCGCATCCCCTACCCTGCTCTTGCCGCCTTTTTTGCCGCTGCCAGTATGCTGATCGCCAATCTGGGGCTGGCAGAAATTCTGCGCCTGTCCATCCCGGTGCTCAACGCGTTATACCCGGTAGCCATTGTGCTGATTACGCTTTCCTTCGTGCCCGGGTTGGAACAGCGCCGCCGGGTCTATCCGCTGTGCATCGGCTGCACCGCCGTGCAGAGCATTGCCGCCGCGCTGCCGCTTGGCACACTTTCTGTCCTTGCCAACACCCTGCCGCTGGCGGCGTTGGGCTTTGGCTGGGTGCTCCCGGCTGCTACCGGGCTGCTGGCAGGCATCTTTTTAAGCTGCACTGAAGAATAAAGGAGATTTTACTATGATCCAGCCCATCATGCACGACCCGCTGTTTCTGGCGCAGAAGTCCGCCCCTGCCACTCCGGAGGATGCCCCTGTTGCCCTGGACTTACTGGAGACCCTGACCGCCCACGCCGACGGCTGTGTAGGCATGGCTGCCAACATGATCGGCGTGCTCAAGCGCATTATTGCAGTGGAGGCCGAGGACGGGTATCTGGTGCTGTTCAACCCGGTCATCCTGAAAAAATCCGGCCAGTACGAAGCCGAGGAGGGCTGTCTTTCGCTGGAAGGCGTGCGGAAAACAAAGCGCTACCAGAGCATCAAGGTGCAGTATCAGACCATGGACGGCAAACCGCGCATCAAGACCTTTACCGGCTGGACGGCGCAGATCATCCAGCACGAGATCGACCATTGCGATGGGATCTTGATTTAAGTTTTTTACCACGCACAAAGCCCCCGAGGGTGTGTCCCCCGGGGGCTTTGCTATGCTGTAACAGAGATGTCGCAATTTTAGCCCTTGACGCCACCAAGCGCAACGCCGCGGACGATGAACTTGGACAGCAGCAGGTAGACGACGATGACCGGCAGAATGGCGATGGCCACCATCATGTACACCTTGCCCATATCGAACTTCAGGAAGTCCGCGCTGCGCAGCTGAGCGATCAGGATCGGCAGGGTCTTTTTGTCGGCGGTGTCCAGCACCAGAGCCGGGATGAAGTAGTTGTTCCAGCTGGCCACGAAGGAGAAAATGGCCTGTACAGCCAGAGCCGGCTTCATGATGGGCAGCACGATCTTATTAAAGGTATAGAACTCGCCTGCACCGTCAATGCGGGCGGCTTCCACGATCTCCATGGGAAGGGAGGCGTCCAGATACTGCTTCATGAAGAAGAACACGGTGGGTGCCGCAATGCTGGGAACGATCAGGGGGATGAAGCTGTTTTTCAAGCCCATCTTGGAGATCAACTGCAGAAAGCCCAGTGCGGACACCTGCGTGGGCATGGTCATGATGAGCAGGATCAGGGCAAAGGCGGCCTTTTTGAACTTGAAGTTATAGGCGTAGATGCCGTAGGCCGTCAGTGCCGAGAAGTAGACGCTGAGCGCTGCCGAGCAGGCAGACACCAGCAGGCTGTTACGGATGCCGCTTATCACAGGGATGTTGGCGTCCGTAAGCACGTTGCGGAAGTTTGTGATGATGGACTTGCCCGGCATCAGCGAGAAGCCCTTCTGGATCTCGAAGTGGGTGCGGGTGGAGTTGATGATCAGCACATAGAAAAAGAACAGGCACAGAAAGCTGATCAGCACCAGCACCAGATAGCACCATGCACGGCGGGCGGTCAGAATCGCCTTTTCGGACTGGTTTTTAGGCGTATGTGCCATACTTATTTCCCTCCTTTGGCAGCAGCCTTTTTGGCTGCCTTCAGTTCCTTGCGCTGCGCCTTGGTCAGGCCGTCATCTTCCTTGGTCAGCGAGAAGTACACGACGACGCACAGCACTGCACACACAAGGAACAGCACCACAGATACTGCACCGGCCATGCCGTAGTTCTTGCTGAACAGGTGGTTGTTCAGGTACATGATCATGGTGGTGGAGGTACGGTCGGGGCCGCCCTTGCCGTTGGTCAAAATCTGCGGCACATCGAACATCTGCAAGCCGCCGATCATAGAGGTGATCATCACATAGACCAGAATGGGGCGGATCAAGGGCAGGGTGATCTTCCAGAACATCTGGTTCGGGGTGCAGCCGTCCAGCTCTGCAGCCTCGTACAGGGTGGGGTCCACGCCCATAATGGCTGCCATCAGCATGATGGTGGTGTTGCCGAACCACATCAGGAAGTTCATCAGGCCCACCAGACCACGGTTGCCCCACACGGTATTCAGAAAGCTGATGGGGGTCTTGATCCAGCCCATGCTCAGCAGCACTGCGTTCACCGGGCCGTTATCCGAGAACAGGGCGAAGAACAGCATGGCGAAGGCCGAGGCCATGATCAGGTTGGGCATGTAGATGACCGTCTTGAAGAAGGTCTGTCCCTTCAGTTTCAGCCGCAGGTCGGTGAACCATGCCGCCAGCAGCAGCGAGACGATGATCTGCGGGACGAAACCGATGATCCAAAGGATCAGCGTGTTGCTGAAATACTTGGGCAGATCGGTCGCGAACAGGGTGATGTAGTTTTTCAGACCCACAAAGTTGGGTCCGATGATCTTCAGACCGCTGCGGTAATACTCAAAAAAGCTGTAATAGATGGTGGATGCCAGAGGGATCAGCTGGAATACCGCGAAGATGATAAAGAACGGTGCAATGAAGATATAACCCCATTTCGCGTAGCTGATAGACCCTTTCTTTTTTGTTTTTTCTCCCATGAGATCTCCCTCCTGCCGGGTCACAGCAAAACCAAAGGGGCGGGCGAGATACGCCGCCCGCCCCTTTGCTTCAATTTTCAGTTCGGAGTAAAACCGCTTATGCGGGCCATACCACGTCGGTCAGCTCGGGGTACTTCTCCTTGATGGCGGTCTCGAAGTTTGCCTTGGCGGCATCCTCCTTCACGTTGCCGGTGAAGTAATCCTTGAAAGCGGTCTGGAAGCTCTCGTTCAGGCCCTGATCGTACGGGCCGGCGTTGGACATATCGATCTTGGTTGCAGCCTCTGCAAACAGAGCGATGTGGTTCTGGCCGCCGAGGAAGTCGGACTTGTAATCACTGTTGGCGATCTCGTTCATGGCCTTCTCGTTGTTGGTGTAGTCCTGTGTATCCATGGTGATCTGCTTCATGATGGCTTCATCGCAGGTCAGCTTCAGCATAACGTCCTTGATGGTCTCAAGGTTATCGCTGCCGGCTGCGCCGCAGATCCAGGTGCCGCCCCAGTAGTAGGGCTGAGGGCCTTCGCACACAGCGTAGTCGCCGTAGATGCCGTTGCCAACTTCTTCCTTGCCGCCCTCAGAGGTAGGAGTTGCCAGAGAGTTGCCCAGCAGGGTGAAGTTGATGCCCCAAGTGGAGTAGAAGAAGCCGAACACCTTACCGGTGGGGCCCTGATCGGAAGCCCACTGGCTGTCCCACAGGCTGGACTTGTTGTTGTAGCCCTTATCAGTGTACTCCTTGGTCTGATCCACCCACTTCATCAGGTTCTCGTCCACGGTAACGGTGGTGCCGGTGACCCAAGGTGCGGACACGTTGTTGGAGAAGGTGCGGTAAGCATCGTCAAAGCCGGACAGCATCTTGTAGCCCTTGGCAGCAGCCTTGGCAGCTACGTCGTTGAACTTATCCCAGTCGGACAGATAGGTCTGCACCTCGGCGGGGTCATCGGTGCCCAGCACCTCCTTTGCAATGCTGCGGCGGTATGCGAACAGGCCCGGGGTAGCCTGCCAAGTGGTGCCGCGCTGGCTGCCGTCCACAGAAACGATATCCTTGGTGTACTGGTACTGGCCGGCCAGATCAGAATCGGTCAGGCCGATATCCTTCTTGACATCCAGAACGTAGTCGGAATCCACATACTTCAGAGCGTAGTCAGCCTCGATCAGGAAGATGTCGATCTTGTCGTCATCGGCAGCGGAATCCTGATTCAGCAGAGCCTCGTCCAGCTTGTTCTGGTAGTTGTTGTTCTCGTTGGCGTTGATGGTCCACTTCACGGTGGTGCCGTCCTTCAGGGTGGTGGTGGACTTGTCGGCTGCGATCTCCTTGACCTCGGGATAGTAGTCGTTGAAGCGGCTCTGGAACTCATCATTCCAGCACCAGATGTTCAGCACCTTGCCCTCGGCAGCAGCGGGAGCAGAAGCGGCTGCAGAAGATGCAGGAGCAGCAGAAGAAGCAGCAGTGCTGCTGGAAGAGCTGCCGCCGCAGGCTGCCAGAGCAGCACCAACAGTCACGACACCGGAAGCGAGCAGGAAATTACGACGAGAGATCTTTTTCATAAGGGTAAACCTCCTTCATGGTTTTCCAATTAAAAAATTCATTCTCAAAAACTCCGCGCCGGGAGTTGTGGGCCTTTGTTAAAGGATGCGGACGGAGCCGCCGTCCAGCAGTTTGCCGGACACCCGGATCTGCTCCGGCAGGGTCACACGCGGATGCTCGATCAGCTCGATCAGCTTATCCGCTGCCAGCCTGCCAAGGGATTTGGTGTTCTGCTGGTAGGTCACCAGCGAGGGTTTGACCACCCGGGAGAGATAGATGCCATCGTATCCCATCACCGAGATGTCCTCCGGGATGCTCAACCCCGCTTCGGCCAGGGCGTTGTAGCCACCCAGTGCGGAAAAGTCATCCGGGAAGATGATGCAGGTGGGCCGCTGCGGCAGTGCCAGCAGTGCCCGGGTCTCCTCTGCGCAGCGATCCACATCGTGGTACACACCGCAGCGGACGTACTCCTCCGGCACCTTCAGCCCCAGCTCCTCGCAGGCTTGATAGAAGCCTGCCAAGCGGTTCTCGGTAACGGCGGTCTTTTCGCCGTGGATAAAGGCGATGCGCCGGTGTCCGCAGGCCCATGCCTGCTGTACCAGAGCCTTTGTGCCCGCCACGTTGTCTGAAAGGATCGCCATCCGGTTGTTGAACACATGGTCGATGGTCACCACCGGCACATCGCCGTTGACCAGCTCCACCACCTGCGGATCGTAAAAGTTCACACAGGCGATCACCACGCCGTCCACACCCCGGTAGTGGCAATGTTCCAGATAGCTCATGGACTTGCCGCTGATGTTGTGGTTGATGAAGGTGATATCATAGCCGCGCTTTTCCGCTTCTACCTTGAAGCTGTCCAGCACTGCGGAGAAGTACTCGTGGGTCAGGCCGCTCTGTTTTTCATCTACGAACAGAACGCCAAGATTGTAAGTGCGGTTGGTTTTCAGCGCCCGGGCCGCTGCGTTGGGCAGATACCCCACGCGATGGGCCGCTGCACGGATGCGCTCCCGCGTGGCCGGTGCGATATCCGGCTGGTCGTTTAAAGCCTTGCTGACGGTTGCGACGGATACGCCGCATTCTTTCGCCAGATCCTTCAGGGACGGCATCTTGTAGCCTCCTTCCGAGGATAGGAGCTGCGGGATGTTTCTCGCAAGTTCCTTAATCGTTTTCGCAACCTCAATATATCGCATTCTGCACCAAAAATCAAGCGTAAACGTAAAAGTTTTAGCTCAACTGCATCACTTTTGGCATTTTGTTCCAATATGACCTGTAAGAATTGTGCATCTCGATTCACTTTCGTTACATTTCGATTAAAACGAAAAATTTTTCGTTGCAGTTTCGTTATGGTTTTCGGTGCCGGAGGCCGTATGTATATATTACTTTTAAAATGGGGTTTCGGGTCTTTCGTTCGGCGTTCCGCCGGAGCACACAGCGCCGAAAGCTGCCGAAAACCGCCGGGGCTTCGCAGATTATTTTAAAATTTCCGTTGAGATTTTTGCAAAAAGCTCTTGCATTTTTGGGTGGGATACGGTATGCTTAGCGTGATGAGATTGCTTCTTTCGCAGCGCCTTAATCGTTTTCGCCATTGACGCACTGCCCGCCTGACAAGGCGCAGTTTTAAGGAGGAAGCATTATGAAGTTCGGATATTTTGATGACCAGAATAAGGAATACGTCATCACCACCCCGCAGACGCCCCTGCCCTGGATCAACTACCTTGGCAGCGAGGACTTCTTCAGTCTGGTCTCCAATACGGCGGGCGGTTACAGCTTTTACCGGGATGCCCGGATGCGCCGCCTGACCCGCTACCGCTACAACAACTCCCCACTGGACATGGACGGTCACCGGATCTACATCAAGGATGGCGACACCGTATGGAACCCGGGCTGGCAGCCCACCAAGACCCCGCTGGACAGTTACAGCTGCCGCCACGGTCTGGGCTACACCATTCTGGATGGCAAAAAGGACGGTGTGACCGCCCGGCAGGAGCTGTTCGTCCCCAAGGGCGATGCCTGTGAGCTGGACCGGGTGACAGTGTGCAACGGCAGCACCGTTGTCAAGGAGCTGGATCTGTTCAGCTATGTGGAGTTCTGCCTGTGGGATGCCGTGGACGACGGCTCCAACTTCCAGCGCAACTACTCCACCGGTGAGGTAGAGGTAGAGGGCAGCGTGATCTACCACAAGACCGAGTACCGCGAACGCCGCGACCACTACGCCGTGTTCTGGGCAAACTGCCCGGTGGACAGCTTCGACACCACCCGGGATGCCTTTTGCGGCGTGTACGGCGGCCCGGCAGACCCGCAGGCCGTCCGCGCCGGGCACTGCTCCGGCAGCATTGCCCACGGCTGGGCACCAGTGGGTGCGTTGCACATCCACCTGACCCTCGCCCCCGGCGAGAGCCACAGCATCCTGTTCGGTCTGGGCTACATCGAGAACCCGCAGCAGGAAAAGTTCATTGCCCCGGGTGTCATCAACAAGACCCGCGCCCACGCCATGATGGAGCGCTACGCTACGGATGCACAGATCGATGCCGCCCGCGCCGCCCTGCGCACCCACTGGGAGCAGCTGCTGTCCACCTACCATCTGGAGTCCGGCGAGGAAAAGCTGAACCGCATGGTCAACATCTGGCACCAGTACCAGTGCATGGTCACCTTTAACATGAGCCGCTCCGCCAGCTACTACGAAAGCGGCACCGGACGCGGCATGGGCTTCCGGGACAGCTGTCAGGATCTGCTGGGCTTTGTGCACATCATCCCCTCCCGCGCCCGGGAGCGCATTCTGGATATTGCCGCCACCCAGTTTGAGGACGGCAGCGCCTACCACCAGTACCAGCCCCTGACCAAAAAGGGCAACCGGGATATCGGCACCGGCTTCAACGATGACCCGCTGTGGCTCATTGCCGGTACCGCCGCCTACCTGCGGGAGACCGGCGACTGGTCTATTCTGGAAGAACAGGTACCCTTTGATAACGACGCCACCAAGGCACAGACCCTGATGGAGCACCTGCGCCGCAGCTTCAACTTTACCTGCACCCATCTGGGCCCCCACGGCCTGCCGCTCATCGGCCGCGCCGACTGGAACGACTGCCTGAACCTGAACTGCTTCTCCGAGCACCCGGGCGAGAGCTTCCAGATCACCGGCCCCAGCGAGGGTCCCGTGGCCGAAAGCGTTTTCATTGCCGGTATGTTCGTCAAGTACGGCCACGAATACGCCCAGCTGTGCGACCATCTGAATCTGACCGAAGAAGCCGCTGCCGCCCGCAAGCACATTGATGCCGTGGAGCAGGCCACCCTGACCGCCGGTTGGGACGGCGCATGGTTCCGCCGTGCCTACGATGCTTTTGGCAAGCCCGTCGGCAGCAAGGAGTGCACCGAGGGTCAGATCTTTATTGAGCCGCAGGGCATGTGCGTCATGGCCGGCATCGGCAAGGAGAGCGGACAGGCCGCGCAGGCGCTTGCCAGCGTGGAGGAGCGGCTGGACACCAAATACGGCGTGGTGCTGCTGCAGCCCGCCTACACCAGCTATCAGCTGAATCTGGGCGAGATCTCCAGCTATCCTCCAGGATACAAGGAGAACGCCGGCATCTTCTGCCACAACAACCCGTGGATCAGCTGCGCCGAGGCAACGCTTGGCCACGGCGACCGCGCCTTTGCAGTGTACCGCAAGACCTGCCCCGCCTACATCGAGGACATTTCCGAGATCCACCGCACCGAGCCCTACGTTTACAGCCAGATGGTAGCCGGTAAGGACGCCCCCACCTTTGGTGAAGCCAAAAACAGCTGGCTGACCGGCACAGCGGCATGGACCTTCTTCAACATCAGCCAGTACATTCTGGGCATCCAGCCCACCTTGGACGGCCTGAAGGTAGACCCCTGCATTCCTCACACCCTGTCCGGCTTTACCGTAACCCGCCGCTTCCGCGGTGCGGTGTACCACATTACGGTGGATAACGCCGCCGGAGTGCAGCACGGCATCAAGGCCGTTACCGTGGACGGCAAGGCCATCTCCGGCAACGTTCTGCCGCTGGCTGCCGCCGGGACTGAGGTAACGGTGCAGGTGACCATGGGTTAACCCGACTTTTTCTGCTTTTTCATATTATTCTCCTTTCTGTGACCAAAGCCGCCGCGCAGACCCCTGCACGGCGGCTTTGGTTTATAACGAAACAGTTTAACGATTGAAAATGCGCTCCGCGTTCGCTTTGCGCATAAATAGCGGAAGAATTATTTTTATTTGTAGTTCCGAAACGCCTGCGGGCGTTTCGGAACTACTTTTTCACGGGAAGGGTCGTAACGGTCAACTACATTTACAATTCAGACCTCCCTTTAACCATTGCAGCCCCTCTCGTGAAAATAGCATTTGTCGCGCTCCGCAGAGCTTGTCGGGGCAAAGCCCCTCCATCTGCTAACGCAGACCGCTCTGCCGCTTAAAAGCCCCACTGGGGCTTCCATTGCTACGCTACGCTCCGCAAACGCGGTCGCTCCAAACGCGAAATAAAAATAAAAATTCCGCTGAAGATGGCCAGAGCAACGCGGAGGCCATTCTAAATCGTCCCCTCCCCTCTTGCATTTTTGGGGAAAGAGGTGTAGAATACAGTCACAATCAAACACAGGGGAGCTCGTGCAGCGGGCTGAGAGGAAGTATAGCAAGCTTCGACCCTTTTACCTGATGCGGATAATGCCGCCGTAGGAAGTCATACCCTTTATGATTTTTTGCAGGAGGAGCCGCGCTGGGCTCCTCCTGTTTTTTTTGTACCTCTGCGGAGGTTCCGCAGCCGGCTGAGGGGGAGCGCCCTGAGCCTTGGATGAATGCAGCGATGGGAAGCCGTGTTCCGGCGTGAGAGGAAACCAGTAAGTTTCGACCGCACCTTCCGTACCTGTTCCCGCCTTGCGGCGGGCACGGGCTGTTTTGTTGCGGGAGCGCCGGTATTCATCCTGCGCTGCCGCAGATGGTTGAAAAGGAGCTAATTTATCATGAAGAATCTCTCTGTCAAAAAGCTTGCCCTCGCCGGTATGTTCTGTGCCCTGTGCGTGGTGGGCAGCGTGTTCAGCTTTCCCATGTTCGGCAGCAAGTGCGCCCCGGTGCAACACATGGTCAACGTGCTGTGCGCCGTTCTGCTGGGGCCCTGGTGGGGCGTGGGCGTAGCCTTTGTGGCTTCCCTGCTGCGCAATCTGCTGGGTCTGGGCAGCCTGATGGCCTTCCCGGGCAGTATGTTCGGTGCGCTGCTGTGCGGCCTTGCATACCACAAGACCAAAAACCTGATCGCCACCGTGGTGGGTGAGGTGTTCGGCACCAGCATTCTGGGCGGTCTGTGTGCATGGCCCGTGGCCATCTTCCTGATGGGCAAGAGCGCTGCGGATATCGCCTTCTACGCCTACATCGTGCCCTTCCTCATCTCCACCGCCGTGGGTGCGGTGATCGCCGGTGCTGTGGTGTTCAGCCTGCAGCGCTCCGGTGCTCTGCGCTCCATGCAGAACAGCCTTTCCTGAGTGGAGGTGCCGGGAATGCTCAAAACCGCCTTTGAGAACCTGCGCAGCCGCTGCCCGCTGATCCACAACATCACCAACTATGTCACCGTGAACGACTGCGCCAACATGGTGCTGGCCTGCGGTGCTTCCCCCATCATGGCCGATGATGCCGCCGAGGTGGAGGAGATCACCGCCATCTGCGGCGGACTGAACATTAACATCGGTACACTGAACAGCCGCACCGTCACCAGTATGCTGCTGGCGGGCAAAAAGGCCAATCAGCTGGGGCATCCGGTGGTGCTAGACCCGGTGGGTGCCGGCGCTTCCCATCTGCGCACCGATACCACCTTCCGCCTGCTGCGGGAGGTACAGTTCACAGTGATCCGCGGCAACATCTCGGAGATCAAGACCCTTGCCTCCGGCGCGGGCACCACCAAGGGCGTGGATGCAGACGTGGCCGACAAGGTGACTGAGAAAAATCTGGACAACGCTGTGGCCTTTGCCAAGGCTTTTGCCGCCCGCACCGGCGCGGTAATCGCCATTACCGGTGCTATTGATATCGTGGCCGATGCGCAAAAAGCCTACTGCATCCGCAACGGCAACGCCATGATGAGCAGCATCACCGGCACGGGCTGTCAGCTTTCTGCCCTGACGGCGGCTTTTGTCACCGCCAACCCCGGCCACCCGCTGGAGGCCGCCGCTGCGGCGGTGTGCGCCATGGGTCTTGCGGGTGAGATCGCCTATCAGCGGCTCACCCCGCAGGACGGCAACGCCACCTACCGCAATTACATCATTGATGCCATTTACAACATGACCCCCGAACAGCTGGAGAAAGGCGCGAACTATGAAGTGCGATAAACACACCATGCTCCTGTATGCGGTGACCGACCGCGCATGGGTGGGCAAGCAGACCTTGTATCAGCAGGTGGAAAGTGCCCTGAAGGGCGGTGCCACCTGTGTACAGCTGCGGGAAAAGCAGCTGGGCGATGCCGATTTTTTGCAGGAGGCCATTCAGATCCACGCCCTGTGCCAGCAGTACGGTGTGCCGCTGTTCATCAACGATAACGTGGAGGTGGCCTTGCAGTGCCACGCCGAGGGCATTCATGTGGGGCAGGACGATATGGCCGCCGCACAGGTGCGCCAGCGCGTGGGCGACGGTGTAATGATCGGCGTATCCGCCCACACGGTACAGGAAGCGCTGGACGCTGTGGCGCACGGTGCAGACTACCTTGGCGTTGGCGCAGTGTTCGCCACCCACACCAAGACGAACGTGAGCGAGATGCCCCGGCAGACCCTGCTGGACATCTGCAACGCCGTGGATGTGCCGGTTGTAGCCATCGGTGGCATCCACAAGGAGAACATTCTGCAGCTCAAGGGCACCGGCGTGGACGGCGTGGCGCTGGTAAGTGCCATCTTTGCCGCAAAGGACATCGAGGCCGAGTGCCGTGAGCTGCGTGCCCTTTCGGAGCAGATCATAAAGTAAGCTATCATCCCGCGGCAAACCGGGGGCACCACCTTGGGCCGCGTTACAAAATTCATGAAGAAAACCAACATGAAAAGCGTATTTTGCGCAGGTGCCGGCATCCAGAGCGTACTGTTTTTTCTGAATGACGGTTACCTGTCTGCCACCCTTGCCTGCGGGTCGGGAGTTTCTCCGAGGACCGTCCGCTGGGGTGGGACCCTGCTGCCGCAGGCAGTAGGGCGGGCGATGGAATGGCCCGATTCGTGTCCGAGGAGAAAGCTCCCGGCACACAGGCTCCCCCGCATCAATGCATGACCAGCACCCTGCTGTTCAGAGATAAACTGTCATTTGGAGGAACACAGCGTATGCAGACTTATACCACTCAGATGGATGCCGCCCGCAAGGGCATCATTACCCCGGAGATGGAGATCGTAGCCAAAAAGGAATACCGCACCACCGAGGAGATCCGCCAGTGGGTCGCCGAGGGCAAGGTAGCCATTCCCGCCAACAAGCACCACAAGTGCCTGAACCCCGAAGGCGTGGGCTCCATGCTGCGCACCAAGATCAACGTGAACCTTGGCGTCTCCCGCGACTGCAAGGACTACAACATTGAGATGCAGAAGGTGATGAGCGCCGTGAACATGGGCGCAGAAGCCATTATGGATCTGTCCAGCCACGGCAACACCCAGCCCTTCCGTCAGAAGCTGACCCACGAGTGCCCGGTGATGATCGGCACTGTGCCGGTGTACGATTCGGTCATCCACTACCAGCGGGATCTGGCAGAACTGACTGCACAGGACTTCATCGATGTGGTACGCCTGCACGCAGAGGACGGCGTGGACTTTGTCACCCTGCACTGCGGCATTACCCGCAAGACCATCGAGCAGATCCGCAAGCACAAGCGCAAGATGAACATCGTGAGCCGTGGCGGCTCTCTGGTGTTTGCGTGGATGAGCATGACCGGCAACGAGAACCCCTTCTACGAGCACTTTGACGAGATCTGCGAGATCTGCGCCGAGCATGATGTGACCATCTCTCTGGGCGATGCCTGCCGTCCCGGCTGTCTGGCTGACGCCACCGACGTGTGCCAGATCGAAGAGTTGGTACGTCTGGGCGAGCTGACCAAGCGCGCATGGGCGCACAACGTGCAGGTGATGGTAGAAGGCCCCGGCCATGTGCCCCTGAATCAGGTCGCTGCCAATATGGAGGTGCAGAAGAGCATCTGCATGGGCGCGCCCTTCTATGTGCTGGGACCTCTGGTCACCGATATCGCCCCCGGCTACGACCACATCACCGCTGCCATCGGCGGCGCAGTGGCAGCCGCCAGCGGCGCGGCCTTCCTGTGCTATGTGACCCCCGCCGAGCATCTGGCACTGCCCAACGTGGAGGACGTAAAGCAGGGCATCGTGGCCTCCAAGATCGCCGCTCACGCCGCCGACATTGCCAAGGGCATCCCCCACGCCCGGGACATTGACGACAAGATGGGCGATGCCCGCCGCGTACTGGACTGGGATGCACAATTCGCCTGCGCGCTGGACCCCGAGACCGCCAAGGCCATCCGCGACGCCCGCCTGCCCGAGGACGACCACAGCGACACCTGCAGCATGTGCGGCAAGTTCTGCGCTGTGCGCAGCATGAACAAAGCGCTGGCCGGTGAATACATCGATATCCTGTAAGCTTTTCCCGCGCTGAAAGGCGCTTCTTCCTCCGGGACTGCTGCACAAACCGTGCGGCAGTCCCTTTTTTGTAGGACGATTTAAAATGCCCTCCGCTGCCGAGCTGCGGCACATTCAGTGGAATTATTATTTTGCATTTGCTGCACTACGTTCAGTTTGGTCAATCTATTCTATCAATTTTTTAGATTTTACAATTCTTCTGTGCTGTACTATAATGAAGTAGTAACTTTATTTCTCAAAAGTACAGGAGGCTGTTTTCTTGATAGTTGATCTGATTGAAGCGTTTTACCGCCTGCTGTGGGGCGATTTGTTCACCCTGCCGGTGGCGGGCGGCATTGGCATCTCCTTTATGGTGGTGCTGCTGTTTGCAGCCGGTATCGGCTTTACCCTGCGCACAAGGCTGCTGCCGGTGCGGCTGTTCCGGGATATGATCGGCGCGGTGTGTGAAAAAAAGCAGGCTGCGGGCGGGCTTTCCTCCTTCCAGACACTGGTCATCTCCACCGCCACCCGGGTGGGCATGGGCAACCTTGTGGGCGTGGTGGCCGCTGTTTCGGCGGGCGGTGCGGGCGCGGTGTTCTGGATGTGGGTCACTGCGTTGCTGGGTGCTTCCACCTCCTTTGTGGAGTCCACTCTGGCGCAGAAATACCGCGTGCCGGACCCGCTGTACGGCGGCTGGCGGGGTGGCCCGGCCTACTACCTCCATGTGCTGGCCGAGCGCAAGCGGGGCAAAAAGCTCAAGCGCTCCGTGTGCGCAGCACTGTTTGCGGTGTCCGGTCTGATCTGCTGGTGCGGCATCAGTCAGGTCATCTCTAACTCGGTCAGTTCTGCCTTTGAAAACGCCTTTCACGTCCCGCCGCTGGCCACCACCGTGGTGCTTACCCTGCTGGCAGCGCTGATCGTACTGCGCAAGAATGCCACCGTAAAAAGCCTTGACTTCATCGTGCCGGTCATGGCGGTGTGCTACTTTATCATCACGGTAGGCATCGTGGTGCTGAATTTCCGGCAGCTGCCCGCCGTGCTAGCACGCATCTTTGCCGAGGCCTTCGGCCTGCGTCAGGTGGCCGCAGGCGGCTTTGGTGCGGTGCTGATGAACGGTGTCAAGCGCGGGCTGTTCTCCAACGAGGCGGGCAGCGGCTCAGCCCCCTGCGCCGCTGCCGCTGCGGAGTGCGACGACCCGGTAAAGATGGGTCTTGTACAGGCGCTGGGCGTATTGATCGACACGGTGGTCATCTGCAGCTGCACTGCTTTTCTGATGCTGCTGGTGCCGCAGGAGATCACCGCCGGACTGACCGGCATGAACCTTTTACAGACCGCCATGCAATACCATCTGGGCAGCTTTGGCATCGTGTTCATTGCGGTGATCTTAGCACTGTTCAGCTTTTCCACCTTTTTGGGGGTGCTGTACTACGCCCGGGGCAATGTGGCCTACCTGTGCGGCGACAACTGGTGGAGCCAGACCGCCTACAAGCTGCTGGCGCTGGCCATGCTGCTGGTGGGCGGCACACAGGCCTACACCGTGGTGTGGGATCTGGGCGACGTTGGCATCGGGCTGATGACCATCTTCAATATGCTGGCGCTTATTCCCCTTTCCGGCGAGGCGCTGACCGCTCTGAACGACTACGAAAAGCGCAAGAAAATAAAATAAGATCACAAAAACGGGCTGCTGCACAAGGTTCTGTGCAACAGCCCGTTTTGTAATATGCGAAAGCTTTCAGCTATGCTGCTTCAGGGCGCAGACGGCGATGCTCAGGGCGCTCCATGCGGCCTGATACATCAGCACCGTAGCGATGGACAGCTGCCAGATGCTGCCCGCGTAGGTCAGCAGCACCGCAATGAACACCGAGAAGCACACTGACACCAGCTGCACCGTAGTAGCGCTGGTCTCGGCATTCTGTGCCTGATCTGCAGCCTGCAAGCCGCCGGTCAGGCTTGCAAAGCCCCGGTGGTGGTACAGGCAGCAGTCGGGCTTTGCCGGGGCAGCATCGGCGGCTTCAATGGCCTGACACTGGTCGCCGTCCAGCACGGTGACCATGCCCTCCGGCAGATGGTAGGCCTCGGTGATGTGCCGTGCCGTCAGGCTGGGATCCTTGCTGGTGACCAGCAGACGGATGTTCTCCCTTTGCAGCGAGGCAAGGCTGCGTGCCACATTGCGGCCACCCACATAGCGCAGCACGAACATGGCGTGCAGATTGCCGGACACTGCCAGATACAAAATTTGCAGCTCACCGTTTTTGGAGTGGCCGTCCTCGTAATCCTGCTCCGGCAGGGTCACACCCTCCTGCTCCATGTAGCGGCGGGTGCCGATGAGGATGCGGTTATTGTCGCACCATGCCGAGAAGCCCAGCCCGGTGTGCTGCTCCAGATCCTTGACCGGGAACAGGATATCGGTGCGGTCCTCGATGATCTGGCTGAACAGCCCGCGCAGGGTGTCGCAGCTTTCGTTCAGCAAACTTGCCGCATACAGGATGGCGCGGTCGATGCGGCCGCCCTTGAAGATGCGGATATCCTCCAGCGTTACGCTGTCGGCGGTAAACAGGTCGTCGGCGTCCAGCTCAATGGTGTCGATGCCGCCCAGCTCCTCAATGGCCGCCCAGCCGGGCACCACAGCGCCCACAGCGGCAGCAGCTCTTTGCAGACGCAGCGCCGCCAGACCGGGCACCAGCACCGAGGAAAGGGGTGCGCCCATGCACAGCACGGCAGCCGCCGCAGCCACGGCGCAGTTGATCCCGCCGCCAAACAGCAGGAAGGCTACGCAGCTGAGCACTGCCGCCGCCAGCAGGATACAGGCCACCTTCCGGGCACGGCGCTCGCTGGCGCGCTCGCTGAGGCTCTGCTCCACAAAGTCATCGCTGGCGGTCTGCACCGGGCGGCTCAGCAGCACCCATGGGTCCTTCTGCTCCAGATCCCGGGCGAGGGCGCGGATCAGGTCTTTATCGCGGGTGCGGTAAGCGCCCCGCAGTTCGCCGCCCTCTGCTGCCAGCGCATAGCCGCCCTGCACGGCAGCCAGCATCACCCGGCTGCCCACCAGCGCCAGAAACAGCCCCAGCGCCGCCATACCGGTCAGCAGACCGATGCCCTCAGTGCTGCGGTAGGCGTTGGCATTCAGCATGGCCACCACCGCCTGCAGCAGCGCTGCCACGGCGGCCAGCGCGGGCATGGTGTCCGCACTGGGACGACCGCGCAAACCGGTCAGACCGTCCCGCAGCACCGGATAGCCCACAAACAGGCTGGCGGCAAACAGCAGCAGATTGGCGGCATAGAACGCCGCCGGGGCAGCGTCCGGGTCCAGCACCGAAAGCGGCGGCAGCAGACGCTCTGCTGTCAGCCCAAAGTGCAGCAGCACTACGGCCAAAATGCCCGCCAGCACACACCGCAGGGTCAGTTCTGCAGCCATGTGGTGCAGCTTGTCGGCGGTGGATTCCGGCACAGTTTCCTCGGCAGGGGCAACAGTTTCTGCTGCGGGTGCGTCCTCCGGCTGTGCCGGAGCCGCAGGGGCGGCAGCTGTCGGTGCGGGTGCCGTCTCAGCAGGAGCGCCGTCCTGCTCCAGCGGGAGCAGGGGCAGGCTCATAGTATCCTCTTTTTCCGGCTTGCGGGCGGCGGGCTTTTCGTCCTCTGCCGTGCCGAACATCTGGAAAATCGACTTTTTCTCCGGCTTTTTCGGCAGCGTTTCCGGGTCTGCCGGCGCGCTGGCAAACACCGCCGGCGGCAGCTCCTCAGCAGGCTCCTGTGCAGCCTTTGCCGGGGCTTTTTCCGGCTCTGCGGCGGGCTGTGCAGGCGCGGGCTGCACCTTGGGCTGCGGGGCAGGCTTTGCCTTGCCGCTCATGCCGTTGAGCATATCCTTCAGCTGCTGCATCTCCCGTTGTTCCAGCTCCTCCTGCGGCAGCAGCGTCTCCGGGGCGTTCTTCGCCTTAGGCTGCTTTTTGGGGGCCGCAGCAGGCTGCGGCTCCGGCTGGGGTGCAGGCTTTTCCGGCTGCGGCTTCGTGGCAGCAGCCGCCTTGGGTGCAGGCACCGGCTCTGCAGGGACGGCCTTGGCAGGCTCTAGGCTGGCGGGCTGCATCGGCATTGCCGGAACAGGGTCTGCGGTACGCAGTTCCAGCGCCATGTCCTCCTGCTCCTGCTCCGGCTGCACTGGCTTTGCATCTGCTCCCAGCAGGATCTCACCGGTGGGGATCTCCAGCACCGGCTGTGCGGGGGCGGGCGTCTCTTCCTTGTCGTGGCTGAACAGCTTGCCCAGCAGCCCGGCCTTGGGCTTTTCCTCCACCGGGGCAGGCTCGTCCCGGCGGGTCATCTCCTCGGGCAGATCGATCACACTGGTGCTGAAAAAGTTGCGGAACCGCTCTTCTGCCGAGAGCTCCCCCGCCTGCTTGCCCTTGCGTTCATTTGTATTGTTCGGCATCCTTGTCCCTCCCACTGTTCTGGATGGAGTTTACCGCTTGTTTTATTCTTCTACGGCACGCTGCGACTGGATCTCGTACAGGATGATGCCAGCCGCCACCGAAACGTTATAGCTGTCCACGCCGGTGCCGGGGGCAGCCATGTCCAGCCGCACCACACCGTCACACAGCTTCTTGACCAGCTGGGATACCCCGCTGCCCTCGCTGCCCAGTACCAGTGCGATGGGGCCGGTCAGGTTATTCTTGCGCAGAGACACGCCGTCCATGTCGGCGCAGTAGACAAACACGCCCTGCTCCTTCAGACGGCGGATGGTCTCGCCGATGTTGGCCACGCGCACCACCGGCAGACGCTCGGCAGCGCCTGCGCTGGACTTGATGACGGTGGGGGTGACGGATGCGCCGCCCCGCTTGGGGATGACGATGCCGTGGGCACCGCACAGCAGTGCGCTGCGCATGACTGCGCCCAGATTGTGGGGGTCCTCAATGCCGTCGCTCAGCACCAGAAAGGGCGGCTCGCCCTTGGCCTTGGCTGCGGCCAACAGATCCTCCACGGTCGCGTACTCGATCTCGCTGGCAAAGGCCGCCACGCCCTGATGGCTCTCGGTGCCGGTCATCAGGCGCAGCTTGTTAGGGTGCACCCGCTTGACCGTTGCACCGGCCTCCTTGGCCAGTGCCGTATAGTATGCCGCCACTGCCGGGGCCATCCCCTCGGCAATAAGCACCGTGTCCACACCGGAGCCGCTCTTGAGCAGCTCGGTCACCGGGTTTTTGCCGTAGATCAGACTCTCGCTCTTCTGCTGCGGCTGCTCTGCATCGCGGCGCGGACGGCGCGGCTGGTTACGTTCTTCCATCTTTTTTATGCTCCTTCCGTTCTGGGCGGGCTGCGCCGCACCGGAACGTTTTATTTTGTTTATGATAATCCAAGATAAAGTATACCATATCTCGCCCGGCTTCGCTACAAATTGCAGGGATTTTATTTTCTGACGCCTAAAATTTTTTCAGTAAAACGTAGCTTCCCCGCCGGACAGAGCAGCTGTAAAAATGTTTTGCCCGCCGCCCGGGCAGCACGGCGCATTTCCGCTGTTTTGCCAAAGCAAAAAGTTTTCCACAAAATGTGTCTATACATTCCGTAAACAGCTCACGATTTTTCCACAAGTTGAAAACTCAGTGGAAAGTGTGTAAAAGTCCAGCCGCAGCGCCTGTTTTCCGGGTGGAATTAAACAGTTTCCACCGGGTTTTCAACAGCAGGTTCCCCCATATCCTGGCAAAAGCCTTACAATTTGTAAAATTCAAGTCGGAATTATGACAATTTTTCGAACCGGAAATTGTCCGCTTTTGCAATTTCCTCCAACATCATTTTGACGAATGTTAAAATATGTTGAAAACCCGCGCCGCTTCCGCACAAGGCGGATGTTGCATCGTATATGGATTTTTGTCGCCATGCACGGAGTGTTCCTGCCGCAGCTGCATCAGCCGCTTTGTGCCGTGACTGTTCCGCAGCAGCTCTATGCAAGAAAAAGCGCCTGTTCGGATTGATTTTAGGCGCAGTTTGGGGTATACTAACTATGTGGGCTTGTTAAACCATGCACAATGCGGTGTGTGGCAGAGCCGGAACCCCGATAATTTTTGGAGGTAATGAATAATGTTGGTAAATGCAACCGAAATGCTGCTCAAGGCACGCGATGGCCACTACGGTGTGCCGCAGTTCAACATCAATAATCTGGAGTGGACCAAGGCAGTCCTGACCGCCTGCGAGGAAATGAAGAGCCCCGTCATTCTGGGTGTTTCCGAGGGTGCAGGTAAGTACATGACCGGCTTCAAGACCGTTGCCGCTATGGTCAGCGCCATGGTCGATTCCATGGGCATCACTGTTCCCGTTGCTCTGCATCTGGATCACGGCACCTACGAGGGCTGCAAGGCCTGCGTTGAGGCCGGCTTCTCCTCCATCATGTTCGATGGCAGCCACTACTCCATCGAGGAGAACGTGGAAAAGACCAAGGAGCTGGTCGCTCTGGCACATGCTCACGGTATGAGCATCGAGGCCGAGGTCGGCTCCATCGGCGGCGTTGAGGACGGCGTTGTGGGCAACGGCGAGATCGCTGATCCCGAGGAGTGCGCAAAGATCACCGCTCTGGGCATCGACTTCCTGGCTGCCGGCATCGGCAACATCCACGGCGTCTACCCTGCAAACTGGAAGGGTCTGGACTTCGAGGCTCTGGACCGCATCCACAAGGCCACCAACAACATTCCTCTGGTCCTGCACGGCGGCACCGGCATCCCCGACGAGATGATCGCAAAGGCCATCAGCCTGGGCGTTTCCAAGATCAACATCAACACCGAGTGCCAGCTGGTGTTTGCTGAGGCCACCCGCAAGTACATCGAAGAGGGCAAGGATCAGCAGGGCAAGGGCTTCGACCCCCGCAAGCTGCTGGCTCCCGGCGCAAAGGCCATCGAGGCCAAGTGCAAGGAGAAGATCGAGCTGTTCGGCTGCGCAGGCAAGGGCTAAGCTGAGGCTTGTATCGTAACCGGTACACCACCCAATAAAATATGCGTCCCCGCCGCACTGTTATGCACAGTGCAGCGGGGACGCTTTTTATTTTGAAATTCGATAATGCCCCACGATGTCGGTTCGTTTTTCCAGAATATCCTGTTCGTAAGCTGTCTGCCATGGGTCATTGTGGTGAATGATATAAGGCACTCCGTTTTTATTTCGCCGGTCGGACACGATGCCGATATGTCTTTCAAAGATCACAATATCGCCGCCCTGCCATTCCTCTATTTCTGAGACATCTGTGGTCAGGGCAGCTGCTGTGTGTGCAAAAAACACCTTCAGGTTTCGTACCCGTCGGAAATCTATATTTGCATCCGGTTCTTCCACCATATAATCCTGTGGCTGCTCCCGGATATCTGCGTCCACAAGCACCTGCAGATCATATCCCGCATTCTTCAACGCATATGCAACTACATCGGTGCAAACGCCATAACCATCGTCAGGATAACCGGTCTCATAATAGCGGCTTTTGTATTTTGGATGTGTGCTCACATAGGCCAATGCGCCGTTCAGAATATCCAACTGATCGTCTACGCCGTCATCATCCCGATCTACGCTGCTATGAAACTGCGATATCCTGCCCCGATAATCGTCCTCCGGCCGGATTGCCGTGGTGCGCTGATAATGTGTCTGCACATAAAATACGATGCTGCAGAACAGTAAAAGCGCCAGTACCGCTATATAACACTTTGCTGTATCCTTGCGGGTTCTGTCCGAACGCATATTCTCACTCCTTCCTGCTTTGAGGATACCAACTTTTTCCCTGTTCTGCAACCCCTTGGCATATATAGTGCAACAAAAAAGCCCTGAGATTTTCATCTCAGAGCTCTTTGTTAAGTCGGCGACTACCTATTTTCACAAGCCGTTTCCAGCTAACTATCTTCGG
>OGKA01000790.1_pt1 | contig 31509 bp, 38 predicted proteins | sample 1572211 | NCBI WGS metagenome assembly OGKA01 (sample SAMEA2582125, study PRJEB24529) | metagenome | biome: Human gut stool | place: China | collected 2011 | reverse complement strand
TATGAAATTATGCGCTTAAGAGGATAGACTTGCAACTGGGTTTTAGGACTGACCCCATAATACTCGATGTTTGACATTGCCTGAATCCGTCAGGTGCGGAAACAGAAAAAGCGGATGCTCTTCCTGTCGTCAAACATCGAGATTTCTCCACAAGGGCTAAATCACATGGAAGGCATCCGCCATATCTTCGTTGCAGTAGTCTGCAATATGGGCATAAAAATAAGCCCATCGAAATAAATAAGTTCGGGGCTTGATATCATCTCGCCCTTGTTTGAGAATAAATTCTCGACATTTGACAGTTGCAAAGATAAGGAGTTATTTTGTAACCGCCAAACAATAATGCAATTATTTTTTTGAAGTATATTATTTTTAATTATCTTGATTGACAGAAATGTCAGGAGAGTCGAGTTCTCCTCCCAATCCTCGATAATATTGATATGCCTTGATAATATTATTTATTTCTTCAGAGGATATGGTTCTCGTAGTATATTCTTCAAGGTTAGTAACCTTCATTTTAACTTTACTCCCGACCTTTAATGAGTCTAAAAACTCGGCAGCATAAGCTGATGGTATATCATAATAATTCCCTTTATAAGATTCGTGCGCCATATAAGACTGAATAATAATATCTACAATTTTACCATCTATATTGAATTTAAACATGATAGTTCCGTCAATCTTCTTTCCTTCTGAGTTTTGGATAACTAATCTGAATCTTTCGGCTTTACCATTCTCTATCTCAAAATATGACCACAAATAGTCTTTCCAAGGAGAATTTGGTTTGTTTTTGGGATAAATTATTTCCGGCATTCCACTTGAAAAAGAATCTCGTTCAATGAAATACTCCTTTTTTAGAATTGAATAGATAGAGTCAAATTGATGTCTTTGACTTTCCTGTGCAATTTGTTGCATAGTTTTACCTTTGTCACAAGCACATAGTGATAAGCATGCAGCGAAAAAAAATAGATATAATTTCATAAAAACTTTAGTTGGTATTAGTTGCAAAGATACAAAAAACGAATAGAAACGCAACGAAAAGTAAAAGAAAAAGCCCCCGATGTATCACACACCAAGGGCTTCGAGTCTTTTATATAATGAAAAACTGCGCTTCTCAGAAAGAAGCCGCTTGTAATTCCGCCTTGATTCCGTCCATACACGCAGCTAAGCGTTCATAGGTCTTCTCGCCAGCATTCTTGACACCGCTATTATACTGGCGCATCAAGGACGGATTGATGCCAGCTCTTTTGGCAATCTCGGTAACATTGAGAAAACTGAAGTAATTGAAAAATGACTGTAAGTCATATTTATAAACAAACTCAACGGCTGGCATGCTTTTGCCTTGTTCCTCCAAATCCTCTTTTGCCTCCTGATAGCAGTCCATCAAGTCCTGCTTTGCCTCTTCTACTGTAGCACCGCATGAATTGAGCCCTACACCAGCAATATCTTCAATAGTCCTACACCAGTAGTTTCCATCAGAAGCCTGCTCTACAATAATCGTAACCTTTTGCATTGATATGTCTTTTTAATTACTGATTCTATAAAAAAGAGTCCTTAAATTAAATGAATAAAGAGGAATTAGGAAGATGTTTAAAAGTTGTTGGGGTCAAGCCCCAACTAACTTTTTCAGGATCTTCTGCGCTGTGCCAGTGGCGACCTCGCTTGCATGTCGTGGCACATACTCGGATTTCCCTGTCGTAGGGTTCATCCATTTGTCGTGCTTCTTACCATGTCGAGACAGGATGCATCCAGCATCTCTCAGTCTTCGTTCCAACTCACTCTTTTTCATTATATAAAAGAACTCTTTGTCTTAATGACATTGCAAAGGTAGCAAAAAAGTTATAAACCACCAAGTAAATAAGTAGCTTTTTTGTTATATATCTAAACATTTTCGTGAGTTAACGAAATTGATAACTATTGATAACCACTTCGAGCATCTCAGAAATGGATACACCTTTTTTTATCGCTAATTGCGTTAACCGCTCCTTTGCTTGTTCGCTCACACGTGAGCTGAGCGGAACTTTACCTAAAAATTTACGTCCAGCATTCGGACGTGCGCCACCTCTATTATCGCTCATGTCTATTACCTTTAATTAAGAATTCAGCAGCCTTGCGCAACGAGTCTGCAAGACTTCCAGGCGTTACCTTGGACTCTTGAATTTCCAGTCGCCACCGTGGTCCTTTTCGACGATATATATAACACTTCGTTTCGTCTTCACTAACTTCATATCCGTAGGTCCGATTGAAGCACTTGCTGCCGTGGTGACGAGCAGCCCACTCTCCCATAGCACCCACAATGTGAGCAAGTTCTTCTGCGGTGGCAGAGCTGTCTTCTAAGAGTGTTACCTTCTGACTCTCATTAAACAAGCCGTCTTCAAATGTTATAACGACCTTGTTCTCCGTATCTGTCAGCACCCACCCATTAGTACGAGTGCTGCTCTTTTGTATTACGTACTTAGTCATAACTCTTTGCATTCTGTGTATTCTCTATCGTTAAACATCGCTGCAAGCCCTGATAGTTGCTTATATCGTAATAACTCGTCAGCGTCCATACCAATCTCTTTAAGGATCCACGCATCACTCATTCCCGCTTTCTTCAGTTCACCGACAATGTTCATCATTAGTTCTATAGAGTGGCTTCCTCTTGCTCGGTTGTGTCGGATCGTGGACGCCATTCTGTTACTGATGTCTTTATCTATAACTACAACGGGGAGCTTTCCTCCCTCCCGTTCATAGATATCCTTATGTGTTAACATAACGGTGTAACGGTGATACCCGTCCACAATCTCATATTTCCCATTAGGCAGCTTGTAACACACTATAGGCATAGTATACCCGTCTTCCTTTATACTCTCGTAAAGCAGTTTCATCTCGGGTGGTGCTACACTGTTAGGGTTGTAACTATTCGCTTGTATCTCTTCTATAGGGATAGCTTTAACGTTATATACAGGTGATTTCATAATTTCTTATATTTTTCTTTTATTGCTGCTCTTCTTTCCATCTCATTCTTTGTAAGTGAAAAGCCCATATACTTACAAAGGTGATCATTCTTTATAATACAGATGCACATTCTCTTATAGGTCGGGATGTCTTTGAAATTCTTTCCCTTATAGTCCTGCTGATATTCCATCCGCACGGGATTCTTAGTGGTGTTATAATTTGTATATTCTCCTACACTCATTTTAACCCCTGCATTTTTCAACCTTTCTATAGTTTCTTCGTCAAGACACCCACCCCTTTCTCTCCAAAACTTAATGCTTGTTGATAGCTTGTCAAGGTAGTTCTGCTTGATGCCTGTGGGAAGTGTGTCAAGTAAGAAGTACATATACTGTTCCCACGTGAAGTGCTTTGGTTTCGTTATCTTCTGCCACCCCATTGCGGTTGTTCCTCCGTATAGTCCTGCAAAGTTTACACCGTTGACACGTCCGATGAGTCGTCCCCACGTATCAGGTTCTATCACTTGATAAAGGTGTATTGCTTCCATGCCCTCACTTAAGAACGGCGATGCAACACGCTGCTTATGTAGTGGAACGCCTGCATAATAGAATAGGTCGTATAACTTATTGTAATCCCATTTGTTTTTTGCGTTTGCCGTCCAAACATCCTCCACAGTCCAATCGTGAATCGGGTACGCCGTAACACACTTCTTTGCCGTGTTCGTCCAAGCATAGCCTTTCCACGTCTTGTAGTTTCTGTCGCTATGTACTGCACGCCAACGATTGAGGCTCTCTCCCGTCCTAATACCTATCAGGCAACATACGCTCTCATATTTAGCGGCTAACCACTCCCCGAACTCATCCTGGAAATCGTAGTCCCATATGCTTTCAGAGAAGAAAGGGAAATCTTTGCCCGTCATTGCGTTAACGGGAGGTTCTTTTACCCATAATTCTTTTTTACTTTCTTCGTATGGTCGCCAATATGACTGAAACATACTTGTACTCGTGGTCACTTTAAAAGGCACACATACGTGATATATATCTGCGACTTCGTGGAAGCGCCCGAGGGTGCGTTCTACATACTCCGTTGTCATTACATATTGCGCCTCGTAGTCCATATGGAAGATACCAAAGCGTACGTTACGTTCCTTTGCCACCTTTGCGCATAGCTCTAACAGTACGCCGCTATCTTTACCACCGCTAAAGGACACGTACACATAGCTGAAGTTGTCAAATATGATGTTTATCCGTCTTAACGCTGCTTCGTATACATTCATAACTCTTTCTTTATATCCTCAAGGCTTTTCTTCTTAAAATACTCCGTCATTGAAATCTTCTTTTTTATATTGCTATCTATCAAATGTTCTAAGCCTACATTTCCAGTCAGGTCATAGTATATACAGTCCATTGGTTGCCCCGTTCTGTATATACGGCGTGTAGCCTGGATGCGTAGAGCATAGTCCCATACCTTATCAAAGAATATCATGTAACGGTAACTTTGAAGATTAAGCCCAAAGGCTTCCTTTTGGTAAGAAAGTACTTTGCTTTTGGGATATTCATTTTCGCACGCCACACGGCTATCTATATACTTACAGAAGATGATCGTTTCCTCTTGCTTTATCTTGCGGAACAATTCATTTACTTTCTCGAACTTATCCGCCGTGCAACAGTAGGCATGCTGCATCTTCTGTGTCATTTCCAGGAATATGTTGTTATTGCGATACTCCATCATCTCATCATCAAGGAATCGGGCTTTGATCTGCTCGTACTCGTCTCTTTCTTCATCCCCTACTTTGTATCTTACCTCGTTATAATATTGGGAAATGTTCAGCTTTAAATCGCACTTATAGACATAGTTCCTAATCAAAGAATAAAGGTAATCTATATTTTCATACCCGTTAATAAATTCACGTGTAATGGCTTTGCGTCCGAGTCTTTTCGTTACCACGGTGTAGTCACAGAATGTATCCTTAAACTTCTGATAACTCATGTTTAGTATTCGGTGGTCTAAGAACTCCATCTGTGCCCATAAGTCAAGCAGATTCTTACTTAACGGTGTACCATTCAGTACGAGTTTGCACTCCGCTTCCTTTGACAAAGATAGTAGTCTTTGTGTTCTTTTGGCTTCCTTGTTCTTTATCTTCAGACTTTCGTCTACTATCAAAAAGGGGTTCTTATATTCGCCTAACAGATTATGCACGTTCAGAAAGATTCTATCTGACATCCCTATGCTCTCAACTCCGTAGTAGTACATGTCCACGCCTATACCTCCCCACTTATTAATCTCTTTTTCGAGGTTCTTAAGCGTCCGCAAAGGGGCAACCCAAACGACTGCATCACACTGTGACGTCTTCACAATCTCCATTGCAGCCCTTGTTTTTCCTGTGCCTGCTTCCATGAAGATAGCACCAACCTTCCAATTCAGAAGGTTGGTTATACATTTAGTCTGATCAGTCGTTAACATCGCTTCAGATCTGATATAGTGTTATCGTTTACGGGTTTCTCCTTTGTAGGCGTGTGACGCTCGTACGTTACAGTAGGAAGCATTTTCCCACTTTCATCAAACCACCGCTGCTTCTTGTTACTATACAGAATATTCTTCTTACCTAATATCCAAGATGCAACCCAATAGGCTTCACTTTTCTGAACTTCGTAGTCTTGCCCGAATACACAACTTTTAGGGAGTATATCCTCACTGCCATCAAAGGAGCGTACTTTGTAAGCCTTATCCGATATGGGGATAAGGCTCTCAACTTTCACGGATATGCAAAGTGTCTTTTTCATATTCGTAGGCATTTATTATTGAATTTCGATGAAGCTAACAAATCTATCTGAATCACCGCAGGAGAATGTCTCTCCGTCATATCCTAAATAAATGTAAGTTGGGGTATTGTCTTTTCTCAGGATCATTAAGTTGTTCTTTAAGGTGGTCAAATGCTCGGGCGTCATGTATGATTCCCAATATTCTGCACGGTTCTGATGCCCTTTTTCGTTTGGGAAACAATCTTCTTTGGCAATATACTTGTAGTAGTCGTATTCGCTTACAATGTCGCCTACCACAAAGTTGTCTATAAAGTCTTGCCCTGCATATCCAAAAGCGATAGTTTCTATGCGTTTTCCTTTTAGTTCTTTGGCTTTTTTGAGTGTAAGATCCTGCATCTTTCCCTCTTTGTACAAAGCTCTTAGTTCTTTTAACGTTCTCATAAGATTTACAGTTTTTACGGTGTGTCTCACCTTCTTTAATTGTACACTGCAAAGATACAAAGATTATTTGATACCTGCAAGCGTTTTTCAAATTATTTTCGAAGAAAGTTTTTTTTTCTCAATATTTGACATAAAAAAGCCGTAACAGCTCAGAAACTGCTACGGCTACAAAGAAACGAGCATCGTGTTTTATTTTTCAACGGTCACGAAGCCGTTGCTAATTAGGTCGGCAAGAAAGGCATCGGGGCTGTCGGTAGAAACAAGATAACCCTCGAGTTCTCGTAAGCGGTGAGCGAAACGCACCATATATTCTTCGTCCGTGCCTTCGCTATCGAATCGACTGCCTGTGCGAAGCTGGTGAAGGAAGTCTGCTGGAGAGGTGGCGACAATTTTGTCGCCATCCTTCAGTCTGTAGGTTGTTAACATGCTGCTAATTTTTTAGTTCGTAATCTGAAGTATAACCTTTCGCTTTCAGTAAGGAAAGGAATATTCTGCAAGGTGATGTTGTTTTTCACCTTGCCTTGCTTTGCAAAGGTAATCATTTTTGCGAGAAAATGAATCCAAGCAGACATTTTAGTGAAGTTCGTTGAACCTCCGTGCTGGCGGAACTCTACCGTGCGGTGGCGTGCGTAGGCTTCGAGGTTTACCTTGTGGTAGCGGTTGTGGGCGAAAGCTGCTCTAAGGTCGCTGATATTAGTAGCTCGGTTGATGGTTGCCTCTGTAATGGTGGTAAGTCCCTTGCAGAAGCGGTTGTTGCGACGGCTTAGAGGCATAAAGTGGTCGATAACCTTCTCAAGGCGTTTGTAAGTAATAATAAGGTTCTTCCAAGTCTGAAGGTCGAACTCTGCAGCGTCCATGTGAACGTGAAGTCCGCAGGAATCGTTAACCTTAGCGTTGCAGAGGTCGAGCACCCAGCAAACCTTTTCCAGTTCCTCAAGTCCTTGCTCACCGTGGAGAATAGGGCTTACAAGTTCGAAGGTATTGTTTCCTGAAAGGCTGCTGTCGGTAACCAATTTCCAATGGTCGGTGTGGTCGGTGTGGTTGTAACCCTCAACCTCTACGCTGATGCCTGCTGCTGTAAGTTCTCTTGCGAGGCGTTCACGTGTGCAGTTGTAAGCTTCTATCTCAATACCGAAGTTGCGGTTGAAGGTGTAGTCGAGTTGTGGAAGAACTGTTGCTGCTGCCTGCGCTGCGCCCTGTGTCATTCCCTGCATCATGCGCTTGTAGACGTTCTGCACGAATCCGTAATTACCACCTGCTACAAGGTCAGCTACCTGTCTGCGTGTAAGTCCAAGGGTGAGGAGCTTCTGAATCTTAGAAGTCTTTGTTCCGTTCTCGTTGAGAATGTTCTGAATTTGCTCGTTCATAATCTTTGTTTTTTGAATGTTCTTTGTTTCTAATTGTACTGCTAAGGTAACACTATAATAGGGTACACGCAAGTAATACCGTCTTTATAATCAGCGATTTATAAGTAATTATCTATAGCTAAAGAACGATACGAAAAGAGCCGGCGCAATCGCTGCGGCGGCTCGAGTCAACCTAAACAAACCTTATGAAACTAACAACTAAAACCTATGAAACCTTTATCTGATCAGCTGAAGATACCGTGCGTAGGTGAGCCGTGTGTGAGGGTTACGGCTGATGATGTCCATGCGCACCTGCCTGCAGCCGAAGCGGAAGAAGAGAAACCGCTTGGGAACGCGGTGGACGATGATGTCGAGAGTGTCGTTGGAGGTGAGCGAACCGTGAAAGATGGAGTCGGCAATCGTTCCAGACAGGGACACCCACGGGTCATTCCATGACAGCTGCAGCTGCTTCGACGGGGGCAGGGCTGGCAGCGGACTTGCTGGACAAAGGACGGTGTCTCTTAATGTGTCATGCACCACCGTACGGAATACCCGTGTCTTAAAGTCTACGTGTGTTGCTGTAGCCGCTGTAGCCGCTTCGGATATGCGGGAAGCCTTTATCCCTGCAGCCTTGGCTACCTGCAGCAGCGTGTCGCCGCTCTGGCGAAACTCTGACGAGCGAAGCGTCAGTGCTGGGACGGAAGCCTGACTGCTGCCTGTGTTCGTCTGTTTGATTTCCACTTCTCCATTATGGAGGAGAAGGCTCTGGTTCTCCTTCAGCCGGTCACGGTCGGCTTTCATGTCGCTGTATGCGCGGAAGGCAACCAGCGCAAGGCCGGCGAAGACCACCATGAGGACGGCGGTGACGACCTGCAGTCTGCGTCTTATCTGTGTGAACATAGGCTACTGACAAATTGAACGTACTGTCTTGATCATCTGCAGCATCTGCTGCTGATAGACTGGTGAGGTGGCATACTTGCTGCCCTTGTTGTCGCAGATGCGGCGGGCGAACTCCTCTGCATCGTGGCGGTAGGGCCAGGCATCGGCATAACCGGGCTTGCGGAGCAGGCGGGTATGTTCCTGAAGGCACTCCTCAAGGGAGTCGAAGTCCTTGAATAGTCGGTAAACGGTGTAATACCATCTGTTGCCGGTCTTGCACTTGGCGATGGACACGACCTTCTCGGGTGCGGTGAATGTGCGGTTAGGTGTGTTGAAGTACTCATGGGTGAGGATAAGGACGGTATGCCCTTTCCAGTTGCTGCCACGAGTGATACCGAAGAGGTTGAACTTTCCTATGCGCGACTTGCCCCATCCGCTTTCGAGGATGGCCTGCGCCGTGACAAACTCGGGGGCGATGTCAGTAGCCTTCTGGGCTGCTGCATAGATGCTGCGTGCAAAATCACGCTGTGCTGCTGTTGCCATGATCAGTCTTTTTTGATGTATTCGCCTTTGTCATTGAAGTCTTTCAGACGGCGGACGAATGAGGTGGGAAATATGGGATAGATAGCCTGGATGTTCTCAACGCAGGAGAAGCACTCTCGCACCATCATAAACACGCAAAGATAAGTTCCTATCCACTGGGTAGTACCCACCACACTTCCATTCACCTTAAAGTTCGCAAGTACGTTGGAAAGGATGAGCAGCAGGATGTAGATAGCAATCTTCTTGCTGAACTTACTGAAGAAGGCCTCGCTTGAGGCATCTTTGTGGAGGAGATGCTTCCACACGCTTAGGATAGTGTCGATGATGATAGCGACGCCTATCCACTTGGCAAACTCCCAGTCCTGATAGAGGTACTGCGAGTAGTCGGCCACTATGGAGAGTGGCAGTGAAACGATAGATATCATGGGTAGCTTTTTCATTGTAATCTGTCTTTAATCGTGTTACAAAATTACTTTACTACGTCTGCTTGGCAAAGGACCGACTGAGGAGATGAGTTCCGAGCGTGTCAGGCGCAACACAGGAGAGCATCAGCGTCCACCCGACAGAGGATAATTCCGTGGCCACGAAGGGAATTATCTCCGCCTTGTCGAGCTCGCCCCGGGAAATCCACTTGATATTACCTTCTTCAGCATCGGCAATCATCCAAGCGTGAATCTTGGAGAGCAGGCGAAGTGTAGAGTCTGAGGAAAGCATATATTCAGCAGCGTCAGCACGGTTGGGCATCTTGTTTGCCACGGTGATAGCGATGCGCTGGGTGATCTGATAAGAATTACGTCCATCCGCTGACATATTTAGTTCGCCATAGTCAACGAACAGGAACGAGCCCACTAACTTATCGATGCGCTGCTTCAATTCCTCGAACGACTGTCCGTAGACATAGTTTGCGATCTCTGGTAGTCGCGACACATTGGGAAGGTTGTCGAGAGACTCCGCAAGGTCGTTGTAACCGGGGAACTCGCTCGATCCATTGGTAAGAATAGCACGGATTCCCTCCTTGGACGGATACTGTGCGAAATAGAGAAACTGGTCTTTGATCATACGCTATTTATTTTCTTCCAAATACGAAACAAAGTTGTCGATTTCATTTCGCAATGATTTTAATTTGTCTATGAAATCATCTGTGCTGTCATCTTCAGTCTTATGTAGCCTGACAGCCCAACTACAATCAGACACCTGTAAGAATGTGTTTCGTATTGTGTCACCATGCCAAGTGATATTACCATCAAAACAGACGACGTTGCCAGTTGATGGGGAATCGGGGCCGTTGAGCCAAACTCTCTTATTATACATACTCTATAATATTTTATTGATTACAGAGATAGGCAGCCCTACCTCTTCACTGATTTTTAATTTATCCCAGCCAAAACCCTTCATATCCTTGACCGCATCGATAGTCTTCTTGCGCAGCACCTTCAGATAAGTAAGTACGTTCATCTGCTCTATCTGTTTTGCGTTACCAAGCCCCTCCTTGGAGAGGTCGTAGAGCGCATCAGAGGCATCGGTGGTGATAGGCTGCTTGGGCTTATGCACGAACTTAGACAAGAGTGAGAATGAAGTCTTGCTGAACAGATAGTTGTTGAATGCCTGGAAATTAAACGAGATAGCTGTGAGTGTTTCGATAGGTAATCGAGCGAACACCTTAGCTAATTCGTGTGCACGTTCGGAATGATACTCTTTCTCGGGATAGTAGAGAATGGCGGCGAGCAGCGGGAGCGACTCTTCGCCTCGCTCGATAAGTGCTTGCGCCTCAATATACTGAAGAGCAGTAAGCGAGCAGGTGAGCATACTGAAGCCTGTTTCAATTCTATATCCATGATAAGAACGCTCGCCAATCCGAACAGAAGGGATGAGCTGCGCACAGAAGCAGAGGTCGATTACATATTGATAGTCGAGACGGCGCAGCACACGTGCCAACGGTATGTGCAGGCGGTAAGGATCAACACGACGACATAACTCGTAAGTATCCTCGTCGACACCATCCAGAACGCTATTGTTATCAGGATAGTTTATCTGAAACATAAATGTGAGCTGTTCGGAGATTGCAACGAGGTTGGCTATCTGTTCCTCTGAATGGAACTTGCGCTTATCCCATCCCATGAAGTCGCATAACCAGTTAATCCGAACCTCTCCTGCGGACAACTCGCCGGCCGCCATACGAAGGAAGTCGCCCACAAGGCGGATGTACTGGCGGTAGTTCATAGCGTCCCAACGGTTAGGGATGCGATGTATCTCACCTTTATATACAAGTTCAAGATCCTTCATTATGGTAGCATTATAATATTATCATCAGGATGATTGTATGCTGAATTAGAGCAGAAGTCCACTGAGGCATCTGTAGAGAGCAGCGTATCTGCATTCGAGATGAGTTCCTCTGCTTCGAGGTCAAGCCGATCAGCAAGAGCAAGCGCTGCGTCGTGTTCGTCCTTGCCCGTGCGTGAAGCGTGACTATCGTCGAAGAGATTACGGATAGTTGGAGGAAATTCCAAGATATCGAAGCGACGGAGCGACTTGGCAACGGTCTTCTTGAGCAGGGCAAGCGTCAATATCGGTTCTACACGCTCACGGTTATCATCCGTGAGTCTATCGTAGTAAGCTGACAGACGCTCGTCGAGCGTTTCCTTCTGTAAGGGAAGAATGCGGAAGAAAAAGAAGTAAGAGAGGTCTATTGGATAGATGGAGTCGAACGCTTCGGTAGTCTTTATCTTGCAACTGTCTATAATCTTGTAATATCGTGATTTTCGCCACAAAGCAGCTGGTGATGCGGTGTTCTCGCTCGTCACCTCGGTAGACATCAAGCGTTGGATGATAGAATCCATCGCATTGTAGTAATTGTCCATGTACGCACGCTTCATGCCTTCCACCTCGTACTTATACACGTCTACATGGTTCTTTCTGCGATTGATGCTGTCGAATACCAGCTGCGAGGCCATCGTCATGTTGGCCACGGCGGAACGCAGGGGCTCTGTGAGTGTTTCATCAGAACTGCTGACGATTGCATCGAACACCTCTGCGGTAATGATGGTTTCAACACGCTTCCGGGCGGTAAGACCTGACGAAAGCAGGTCGTTCAGGTCCATGTTCGTTTCGACACCTGGAGCGTACTTGCTGAACGAACCAAAATCCTTGAAAATATCTACTAATACATTCTTCATGACTGCTGCTGATTTAGTCTGTCTTTCGGTGCGATGTCTTCCTGTCGCTGTGGAACCTCACGATAAAATCCAATACGATAACCCTGCTTATAGAGGTCAGGGAAGTTCAATCGAAGAGCGAGGTTGAACGGTTCTGCACATATCTCATCTTCTGGTGTGAGCGACATGATGTATATGAGGTAGTTGTAGTAGGCGTCAGAGCCTGACTTGCTGATCACACCGTCCTTGCTGACGGCCGTAATGGATGCGTCCAAGCCAACGCTTGACAGTAAGGCTTCTTCTGCTCGCTTATCGTAGGAAATCAACGCCTCGATATACTCCTTATACTTCAGGTCGATGGTCTCAATCTTCCACTGCTGCTCGTTGCCCGAGCTGTCCATGAATGAAATAGAAGAGTAGGCCTTGCCTTGATTGTCAGCACCGCTCAGATAGTCGCCTATCTTGCGCAGCTCCAACCGCATATACTCCACCAATAGCGACTCACGGTATTCCGTGCCGATACTGATACCGTTGTACTTGACGAGCTCCTGCTTCTTGGAATTGCGTATCTTATTCTCCTCGCACAATTTCATCAGCTGATTGCGCTTGCTCGACACCCATGCGTTCGGGATGATGATGTGTATCTTCGCTGCAAGTGAGTTACGCAGGAAGGAGTTAATATAAGAGGCGGTCTTGTTGCTACCTTGAATATATGGACGTGCGCCCTGGTGTGTCTCGTTCACTCCATAGAACTCGTCTACTGATTTCTCTCTGTGGTGTGACACGGCAGCAAAGAGATAGTTGTCAACCTCTGACAATGCGAACTTTGGATATATCTTGTAGTTACCCATGCCGTATGTCCAGCGTCCTACAGCTATGTTGTTAAAGTCTCCATAGTTAATCTGATCGTAGGCTACATCCTTACGAGTAGTAGCAAGACGGCAGTGCTTATTCTCTAAAGGTTCCAATCCTGCCACAGGTGGCATACCGATACGCTTACCACGTGAGAACCTCCACTTAACGAAGTAATCACCGAACCAGTAGTAGTTCTTGATACAGGTCTTAGCGAACTCCTGTACGGATGTTTCCATTCCATGCTCCTGCCAGGAGTTCAACCACTCATCCCACGCAGGCAGTGCAGTGTACTCACGTCGCAGCTTGCCGTTCTCTACTGTCTGCATGTAGGCGCATGGTCCATTGCCGTACAGCATCTTGATCTCCTTGCTATACAATCGAGGAAGCAGGCGGTTCTGCTTAATCTCCATCGTTACCTCTTCGCACAGTGCGTTGTTCATACCACGCATACATACCTGGTATCCGTTCACGCTCATCCACTGGTGTTCATGCAGGAACGGATGCCTGCCCTGCGGCACGAGCAGCCCAGGCGCATTGAACACCTGCGGTCCCTCTCCTATCTGGAAGGAGAGCACGTTGCCGTCCGTGACGTATGTGCCGGCGTTGCCGTATAGTTCGATACTGTCTGTCATAACCAATTTATCTTATGTAGTTTATATCCGTCCTGCGGGAAGCCCATGTACCTGATGAGGATGCGATAGCACATCTTCGGGTTGCCGTCTCCGTCCGTGAAGAGAAAGTAGTTCTCCGAATCCACTGCGAACCTGTCCTCCGGCAGCTGCGTACGGTACTTGCAATGTTCCTTGATCACTATCTGCTCGCCTGCCATACCCTGTGAACGGGAGTAGGGGAAGAAGCACAGCGTGAAGTCGCCCTGCGGCATTCTGCTGATCTCCCTCGCCCACTGCATCGCATCGATGCCGTTCATCTCGATCGTCTTTCCCATCACCTGCGAAATTATGCAATTTCACTCCTTTCGCAAAGGACGGAGGAACAGCCCCTGCCGTCATATTTCCCGCCTTTTGCGAGGTTGCACCTCAATACGCCGAATCAGCGGTGCGTGGTGATTTCCGTTGTTTATTTAATTTTGTTTTTTGTTTTCAAAACGTAAACCGTTGACTTTCAATAAAGTGAGTTTTTGACCTCTGCAAATAACCCTCGTTATTGTCGATTTTCAGACACTTATTATATTATATCCGCTACATTATCAGGCGTTAAATAGTGAGATTTTCGGGCAAATCATCGGGATAACTGCTTAGTTCCTTCTTGATTAGGTCAGAATAAAGACCATATAAAAGGTAAATCATCGCACTTGGAAGCTGTGTTGTCAGTCCTGGTCTTCGCTTGAGTTCCTCCTTCTTCTCTGATGCTTTGTCGAGTTCTATTTTACCGTTTGTTTTTTTCAACGGACTGATAAGAATAGCACTGCAAAGGTTAGGGCATTCGTTCTCATCAATGCGTACCTTCGGAAGTAAAGGAAGCCTCTCACCAAAGAGCAACTGACAAAGGCGGAACTGCTGCCAGTGGTAGATGGTAGGAGCACCGTCGTTGTAAAGAATAACTGAAAAGCCGTAACTCTCTAAGGCTGCCTTCATCGTCAGTGAGTCAGTAGTTATCTGCTCTAATTCCTCACGTGTCTTGTTACCAGCACGGTCAGGATAAAGGTGTATTACCTTATTCACTGCATCTGTACCAAAGAAAGAATACACCTGTTGTGCAAGGTTCTGCTGGTCGTCGGGTATGTATGCCCAAAACTCCTTAATTATATCAAACCGACTACCATAGTCTTTCTTCTGTCCAACGATGAGCGATTGGAAGTTACCAGGGTCATAACCAATATAGAGCGGTTCACGCTTATCGTAGTGGCGAAGATAGCGAGCGGTCAGTGTGAAGTGGTCTTTGAGGTTCAACTTCAAAATTTGGTCATAGATATAGCTATCTTTGAACTGGTGTCGCTCGTGGTCGTAAGTAGTGAAGAACTTGTTAGTCACCTCCTTATGTCGAATAGCACAGATTGCGGTTAGGAACTCATCCATATCGAGCGTGTCAAGCTGGGTCTTGAAGAACTTAGGACCAAGAATATCCTTGTTGCAGAATGATGAAGCACGGATATAGTAGATTGCGTTCCTTCGCATATCCGCCAAGCGTGGTTTCCATCGGGCAACAAAAGTGTTAAGACGTTCATTCTCCAGTCTGATTTTCTCCATCGTGACAGGGTTCTTTGTATTGCGCAATTCCTGCTGAAGCATAAACTGCTTGTAGAGCGACTGATTGATAGCAAGCGAAACACTGGCTATCTCCTCGATGAGTTGTCGGTCCATCTTGTTTTCGTATTCCTCAAACCAATCGTCCTCACCCAAATCGACACGGGCCGTATCACTCACACCTGTCACACCTTCATAGTAGGCAGAGCGACGGATGTCGGCTGAACCACCACGAAGTGAAGGGAAGAGTCGTGACTTTAGTTTTTCTCCGCTATTGTGCTTCATCTCCTCGACGAAAGCGTGGACGGCATTACGACCAGCGACACTCTCAGGCTGATCTGAAGATACTAACTGAAGGTGTGCACCATTGCGAAAGATGACCGAGTGCTTAGCGTAGGCAATAGGGTAGCGTGGTCGACGGAAGTGTGAGGGTAGCTTCGCTTCGCCCACTACATAGTCGATGCCATACTCCAACATTGCACGCTGCTTGCCATTCACGATGACAGGACGAGAGAACGAAGCCTGAATGTTAGGCCAGACGTTTGTCATTAGTGCAACGTAAGTCTTATGTACAAGGAACGAGAGTTCACCAGGCATATCATTCGTTACTCGGATAAGACGAGGAACGATAACGCCCTCCGTCTTACCAGTAGCACGTGCCCATTCTGCATAGAGCATATTAGGGTCGATGATGTTCGCCAACAGCTGAACACGGTTCATATAGTAGTGCTCAAAGTCGACTGTTGGCTGTTGAGTATTGGGTGTTGGCTGTCCGTCAATCATTTGGAATCTCCTCTACTATTTCTGCGTCTTGAATGTCAGCATCACGCAGCAGTCGTTTCTTCTCCTTCTGCTCGATAGGCAGCGAGTCGATAAGCGTAACATAAAAGCCTTGATTGTGTTTCGCTGCAATGTCCTTAAGGCTCTTCTTGGAGAAGCCAAGTTCCTCTGGAGTTAGTTCAGGTGAAATCAAGAAGAGAACTCCTAAATCCCTGTCAGCTTCTGCTATCTCGGAAGACCTGCGACGGCACTCAAGGGCTGCATCATAGCACGACTTCATACCTTTATAATCGCGATTGAGGGCGCAGAGTTTAGCAAGATCCTCATACTTATTTGCAAAATTGCTTTCCCAAACCTTTATAGGAACATTGCAATCAACTTGGAAGTAGTTGATTGCTTGATAGATTCTCGCCATGCAAGTGCGTTCCTCTATCTTTATTCGTTGCTCTGCATTAATACGTAGCTTCAGTTTCTTAGCTGCTCTTGTTATGTTACGTTCATGCTCGAATATTTCAGCAGACCATTGTAACTGCTGCAAGAACAGCTTTACATCTTTGGGAATGCCGTCACATTCTCCATTCGTCAAGAATGCAGATATAAGGTCAGGGTGGATGGAGTCTAACTTCTCAATTTCACTTTTCATATACCAAATAGTTGTTGGCGGAGGTCTTTCTCAGCACGCTCATTCTTACGCTCTTCAAGTAAAGTTATAGATTCGTTATCTCCTTTCTCTGCTTTCTTAGCAAGTTCAGCGTCTATGTTGTATTCTCCAAGTGCGAGGCCTTGCAGGTAAGCTTCGTAATACACATCACCAGGAATAGTTATGCGGTATAACAAAGCTTCTCGCTTGGCTTTTCTTAAGCCAAGCAGCTGACAAATACGTTCGGAGGTGTAGTTTAACGCCCCGAACGTTCTGATTTGATTCACATACTCATCTGAAAGAATTTCTTTTTCTGCTAATTCTGACATAGAATTATTTTTTTAGTATCATCTGCCGATAAGACTACGCCATCTCTCTCTAACAGAATAGGCTGTTGCGGAAACATTGACATAAATCTTCTTACAGTTGCTGATACATATTTCGGGTCGATTTCCATACCATAACCAATGCGGTCCGTCTGTTGACACGCCATTATAGTAGAACCAGAACCCGAGAACACATCGACAACAATATCACCATTCTTCGTACTATTAGTAATAGGATATGCCATCAGTGCAATAGGTTTCATGGTCGGATGGATTCTATTAGCTTTTGGCTTATCGAAATTCCAAATTGTAGTCTGCTTTCTGTCAGAGTTCCAAAAATGAGCAGCACCTGGTTTCCAACCGTATAGACATGGTTCGTGCTGCCATTGATAGTCTTGCCGACCCATCACAAGAAAATCCTTGACCCAAATACAGCACTGTGCAATCTTGAATCCAGCTTCTCGAATAGCCCTACGGAAATTCTCACCTTCAGAGTCTGCATGGAAAACATAAAATGAACCCCCAGTTTTGACAATGGAAAACATAACATTGAAAACAGACTGCAAGAAGCGAAGGAACAAGTCATTCTCCATAGAGTCATTCTGAATCTTTAGCTTGCTGTCTCCTCCACCTTCGTAATTAACATTATAAGGAGGGTCTGTTAGAATCATATCTGCAACTCGTCCATTCATTAGGGTAACGATATCCTTTTTCGAGCGACAATCTCCACACATCAATCTATTGTCACCAAGCCTGAAAACATCGCCTGGACGAGCAAAGATATCATTATCCTCTTGTGGAAGGGTGTCAACGACGTCCTCTTGTATCTCTGTTGTATCACTCTCAGAAGTAAACAGTTTATCAGTCCCGATAGAGAAGTCATTTTGTTTCACTTCATAACCAAGATTGAACTTTGCAAGATCATCGCTACTGATATTATATTTCGTAAATAGAAGAGTATCAGGATTCTTCTGGGCGAATTCTGAATTATAAGCCGCTATTTCTTCGACAGCTTCTTTTTTATTAGATGCTTGGATTTCCTCGTAGGGAATCTCAGGAATTTTGAAACCATAGGAGCGAAGTCCAAGGAGAGCCTTCCTTCGTTGGTGTGCATCAATAATCCACAGTTTACCGTCAGGGTCTTTCCATACCTTGAATGAATACTTGAAACCACGAGTGATGATGAGCATCTGAAGCTTCGACAGTTTGTCTGCATCAGGCTTTTTGAAGTCTTCCTGAAGTTCGATAAAAGAGTCCAGCGGGGCAGTCGGCAGACCGCCCAAATTAAAAACTTTTATGCAATTTTCCATTGTCATGATTTGTTATGTTGTTCAAGAACCATTTTGAAAAGTCGCTCCTTTTCTTGATATCTTTCGAGGTTCCTTTTATCAGCTTCTCTTTTCTCTTTACGATCCTTGCGCTTGATATACGATCTGTAACGCTTGATGTTGTCGAGAACATTCTTGTGCCGGCGGAGGAACTCTGCTGGATCGGAACGGAGCAACTTTATGAGCTGGGCTATCTCTGAGCGTCCGAAGAGTATCGGGTGTTTGCAGAGGAACTTACCAGTATCGTTGAAAGATTGCAGCTCGGCAAATGCTTGAAGATTGCGGATGCGCAGTTCTGCCATTTCTGCAACAGCCTGTGCGGTTGGCTTTGTCTCCAGCAGTTCGTCGAGCTGCTTCATCTTGCGCCAAGTGTTGATGCGGTCGTTATAAATGACGGTTGCCATCTGCACGTCCGCATCAAATAGGTTTTCCCAGTCTATTTTCGGGTACTCTTCTTCTTTTTTTTTGGAGCAGCTTTCGCTTCATCCTCCTTAGAAGAAGCATCGTCCTTATCCTCTGAAGGCGCAGTAGGTTCCTCTGATGATTGCTCTGTAGACTCGTTATCTTCAGAACCCTCTTCAGATGACTCATCGCCACCCTCTTCTTCCGATGGGTTCTCGTCACCTTCACCACCGTCAGCGTCTGGGCTTTCATCTCCATTGCTATTGAGTGTTTCAGGATCCTCGTCGCCATCTTCAGAAGAGTTGTTGGCGTTGTTGTTATCATTATCCTCGTCAGCTGTTTGATTAGCAAACTCACGTCGATTACGTACGATTTCGTCATGTTCGCAATAATCGAGAAGTAAGAAGAGTATCTCCTCGTGATTCTTCTCAGGCGAGAGGTCGAAGCGTGTGAAATCGGTAAGGTGAGGTGCTTTCTCGTGCAGCAGGGCAAGGTCGGCTTCCACAACTGTTGGGCTTACCAACTTATAGAAGTGCGTTAATTTCTCTTTTGCGCTGTACATATTTCTCAATTAAATAAGTAAAAAATAAGAGCCTTTCCCCACGTGAGTTGCAACTCCCCTCCCTTTCGGGGAGGGGTCGGTGGAGAGGTTCGAAGTTAGGCTTCTGTTCTTGAAACCTCGACAAGTGTCGTGGTGTCGAGTACACGGAAGGTGATAGACGCGCCCGTCTTGGCAGTCCACGTAGCCCCCTCCTCGAGTACGAACGTAGAACCGTCGGCGATGGTGGCAGCCTTGTCAGTACCCGCACCGATGAGCGTGATGTAACGTCCCTTGTCGCTCTTGCTGAGTCCGCTGACCGTAGCGATGGCGGCAGCCGATGATGTCCCGTTAGGAATCGTGTAGGTGTTGCTGCCTGGCGTAATGGCGATGGCTGTCGCACCTGCTGCAACGGCAGTAGCGGCTGTGACGGCAGGATTGCCGGTGTAAATCAGCGGGAGGTCGACAGAGCTGCGCTTGAAGGTAAGGGTGGTGTAACGGCCGTCCTTGTCGTCCTTCGTCTCCGTGTTGGAGAGGATGATCGGACGCTCGAGTTCGCCTACGATGTACCACTCCTTCTTCTTGATGTGCTTGTAGAGTGCGATGAACTTACCACCGCTGTACTCCTCAATGAAGTTATAGAGATTGACACGGGCACCGCCCATCACTATTACGAGCTGATTTTCTCCCGTCGTGGTGATGTCGCCCTTCTCTGTCGTTCCCGTGAAGGTGGGGATGTCGTGCGCCTCGAAGTAATGAGGTATCTCATTCGGTTTCAGCGGAATGGGTGCCACCTCACGGTTGGCATTCGGCTGCGGAAACTCCTTTGTGCGGTCGATCTGGTCGAGCGCAATGAGATAGACGATGTAAGAGATGGCACTTCCGTGCGTGTCACGGTCAGACACATCGTCGACGTGTCCGAGCATGGCCATAGAGGCAAGGGAGATACAAGAACCTGTTGCTGCACCGATGGAATGATCTATCAAGGCAGCCAACAGCATGAGCACACCAAAGATGGCAAACGTAGCCATGAACATATTGCGAGCCTGGCGGTTGGCATAGTTAAGTCCTTTCATCGGATTGTACGCACGGTGGCGTTTTTTTATATTGGGCTTTTTCATTTCTTTTTCTGTTAATGATAATTACTTTCTTAAAGAAAGGGACCGGGAAGACAAGCCGTTACCGAGGCTTTCCGTCCCTTTGACTCTCCTCCCAGTCCCTTAATCATTCGTCTACCGGGCACCCGGCACATTCGGCTGCAGCTCCTTGTTGATGGTGCGCTTGCCGCCGACGCAACGCTCCAGTTCACGGAACTTGTTGTCGCTGCCGAGAATCACCATGATGTAGTCGCCAACAGCCGTGGCGGTGAAGGCATCCGTGATGCTGTCGAACTTGCCGGACTTGGCGATCTTCGGCAGCTTCGTCTTGTCACCGCACTCAATGCAGTAAGCCACACCCGCCTTCGCATTCTCGATGTCGGTAAAGGTCGCCTGTGTCGTGGTGCTGTCGGTGATGTGCCAGAAGCCGTTGTTTCCTTCGACTTTGTCGGTGATGGTTGCGGCAAAGAGGTTGATGAATATCTGCTGCCACTCGTAGTGGTTCTTGTCCATCTCCTCCTTCGTAGCGAAACGTCTGCCGGTGAACGAAGCAGAAGTACCTTCTTTCCACACGCTCCACGCGCGCACCTGCTCCATGTTTTCCTGCATCTTCACAGAGAGCATCTCGCCCGGTACATACTCCAGGAACTGGATGTTGCCCGGCTCGTGCAGCATCATGAACGGTGTCTGACCGAGGTAAGGCAGCCAGATGATGCGCATCGTGGTGTCAGGAACGACGCTCAAAGCACCCATAGGTCCGGTGAAGTCGGTGTCCTTGCCGTAGGCGGTGCGCACGTTCTTGATCCACCATGCCTGATGGTTCTTGTTCAGATAGACTACGTGGTTGTCGAGGTCCATGTCTTCCGTGATGGAAGCACGGACGTCGGCAATGAACTCCTGAACAGCTGGGAGGAAGGTTGCCTGCGTGTAGGTGCGATATGTACTCTCATCGTGTGGCTTGATGTCGTACTGGTGTACATAGCGCAGCAAGGTGTAGAGAACACCAGTAGCAGCATTGAGGTAGCTACCTGCAACACCCTTGTCAGGTTTCACGTAGATACCACGCATACGGCGTTTGTTCTGCTCAACCTGTGCAGCACGGAGGGTATTGAGCAACTGGTACTCAATCATCGTCCACTTGATAGGGTCAGAACCCTCCTTGTTGAGATAGCCGATGTACTTACGCTCGAGTTCCTTCATCGGTCCCCATTCCATCTTGATCATGGCGTCGTCTACATAGCCCATGTGGTTTTCAATCTTCATGCCGCCCTTGAAGACTTCACCTGCCTGGTAAGCCTGTGACACTTCATCGAAGAAGGCATTAAAAACAAGTCCACGGTCCTGATAGCCGTATGCGACTGGGAAGAACTGAGTAAGGTCGCGAACCTGCAGAACACGTGCGATGAGTGCATCCTGACGGAGTACGACGAACTGGTCGCCTACACCGGCGTTGTCTACGCCTTCATAGTTGGTGGCGTAAGTTCCCTTAGCCAATGCAGCAGCGTCAAGCATTTTGTTCTGCTGAAGATACTGGTAACGGTTCTTGAGCGACTTGGCATAGTTGCAGGCTGCTTTGTAGAAAGCGACACCGTCCACCTGGTCGTCAACTTCAGGCAGTGCAGCTGCAGCACGTGGGTTGGCAGCGATCTTGTTCCAGCGGTCTTTCATTGAGAAAAGAGAATGCTCGATGCCGAAGAGGTAGTCGGCCGTGTTGGCAAAACCGTTCACACTGAGAGGAACAGCATTGACCGTCTGTGCAGGAACATCAGGTGCAGGATTTGCGCCCATCGCCTGAATATCGGCACGCATACCCTTGATGCCTTCGAGGATGCCTTCAAGCGTGGCGTTGCCCTGCGGTGCAGGCTGCTGTGTGCCGTTATCGTCAGCTGTCGATGATGGCTCGCCGCCGGCAAGAACAGACTGGATTGTGTTCAGCATGGTCTGGAACTCCTCCGCCTGCCGGGCAGTTTTCTTTGCAGCCTGTTCGGATGCGATATCATCAGCGAGCGTACTCTGGTACTTCTTCTGATACTCTGCAACGAGCGCGTTGAATTCATCCTGAGAAAGGCTTTTGTCTGCGAACTTCTGCTTGAAGCCGAGAAGCTCGATGACACTTGTCAGTTTTTCTTTTAAACTCATAAATAACAAAAAATTAAAGTAAACACATTATATATTGTAAATGGCAGTCTCCAGTTTCTTTGCTTCAGTATATTCACGACCCATCGTCGAAGCCTCTGAGATTGCTTCAACCATCGTTCTGCTGCCGTCTGCAAGACCTATTTCTACGGCTTGAGGAGTATAGAAGGTCTCGCCACGCAGCACCGGTGCGTCATCAGGTAGGTCGGCGAGTTTACTCCGCTGTGAACGGACTTCATCCAAGAACTGCACATTCATCGGGTCGAGTATCTCTTTCACGAACTTGGCATCCTTCCCATGTCGAAGATCATCGAACACCTTATTCTTCAGATCAGAGTTCGTGGCCTTTGCTTCAACTTTCTTGATGCCGAGTTTTGCAAAGTAAGGCTCAAAGTCGTAGAAGCTGCACATAGTACCGATGCAGCCTACATAATCGTTCTGTGTCATTGCATAGATACGCTGGCCGTGACAGCCGATGTAATATCCGGCCGAACAGCACATCTGTTCGTAGAAGGTGAGGATAGGTTTCTCGCAGCTACGCAGTGTTTCGCTGAGACGGTCGAGGTACCACGCTTCACCGCCGGGGGAATTGATGTGCAGGAAGTGACAGGAGATCTGCGGGTTGGCTTCGGCTGCAAGAAGGTCTGACTGGAGCTGCTTGCTTGAGAACCAGTAATACGAGTCGGCCATTACGGTTCCGAACACACGGTGATAGGAAATACTGTTGTCAGGCAGCTGCTCATCACTGAACTCATCAGTAAGTGTAACAGGGGCGGTATTCTCCTGGTTTGTTGTCTTCAGAATATCCAAGAGTGCGATATGAGATTCAAGCTGATACCAGGTATGGGTATCAAGATAGGCTATCATTTCAGCTTTAGTCATGCCGAACGCAGCCTTTACCTCGGGATTATCTTGCGTTTTACCATTGAGTGGAAACGCAGTGAGCATAGCCTGTCGGAATCCATCAACGGTAATAAACAAGGGTTTCCCCGAAGAGAGTAGAGACTGTAATTCTTTCATCAAAATTATTTTTGATGCGAATTTACTATATAATAAGGTGTAGGCAAAAGACCTACAAAAGAGGGTCTGTAAGCATTTTACACTTGATAACGAGATTGGCGGAGGTGAGATTTGAAGAAATCTGGACTCGTGCAGGAATATTGGATGTGCCGATATTATGAGTTTTCCTATCGGATGTCTTGACAGTGACGATGGCACTTCTCTCTACAGCGAAGGTCCTACGGGTTTCCTCGTCGGGTAAGTCTATTACTATGGTTTTGTCGCAGTTCCAATAATTACCAGCTTCATTGTCAGTAAGTTGTGGAATATACGAAAAGATGTCTGCAACGAAATCATACATTTTTTCCTTTCCGTGCCCGTCCGGATTTACAAGGCTCACCTGAATGGCGTTTAAGAACTCTAACATAATATATAACTTTTGAGTGACATAAATAGCAGTTCGGTATGTATTAAAAAACGTTAATCGGTTGCTACTTTTTGATACTTACGTGTCTTCTTCGGTCGGAGGCGGTTGCGGAAGCGATAATAATTCTTCAAGAGAGCATCCGAGGAGATGGACTTCAGCCGGTAGGCATGGATGAAGTCGTAGATGACATCGAGGTTCCTGCGCCGCCGGCCGAACTCCTCGTTCTCCAGCAGAACACGGTGCAGTTCGAAGTTGAACATTCTTCGTATCTGAATCTCTATCTCCTTGGCTGCTGCCGGGGACAGGTAGTTGTAATAAGCCGGGTCTTTCCAAGGGCTGCACGCCGTCCCGGCCTTGCGGAAAGGGAGGTGGATGCGGAGGTTTCCGTCTAAGACGTCCGGCTGGTTGCTGCGCTGCCTGGCCATGTTTTCCCAGACACAGAAATACAAATCTGTATTGCATGGAATCTTAATGCCACCAGTAGCATCATTTTTACAATATTTTGCAGATATATATTCTGCAAGATACTGTTCTATTCGGATTGTTACCACTCGTTTCGCAGTCCATTTTTCTTTCTCCATATCTTTTTTCGGTTTTTAGCGTCCTACCGTCCTACATTCCTACAAAATCAGGCTTAACTAATGCAAAATTACAGATTATCAATGAGATAATAAAATTTTACCACTCAAAAGTTTTGTTATTTCACCCTCTTTTTCTATCCTACAATCCTACAAAAACACATATTTTGTAGGACGACGAATCCAAAACAGAGAAAAACAAGAAAAGTCCTATTTCCTACAACGTCCTACAATCCTACAAATAAACAATAAAATCCTATTTCCTATAATAATAATATAACTATTTGATTTATAGGTATATATGTATATTATAGGTTTGAAAAGAAAAACGATTTGTAGGATTGTAGGATTGTAGGACGGTGTTTTTCTGAAAATTTATTTTTCAAAAGTCGTGTTTTCCTTGTTTCTTCTGAAAATTGGGGGTACGGGGGATTTTTCGCCGCCTTATGTGGTTTGGAAAGTGATAAAGAATGTGAGTTAGATAAATGAAAATGAGCCGTGCCTATTCATCCGAACTGGCACGGCTCTGCTTGAGGAATAATCGAAACCTTGATTAAAAAGGTTCGGCACTTCCGTCTGCCGGTTCAAATGGCAGATCTTGCGGAAGAGGTTTTTTCTGTGGTTCTTCAGTTGTGTTCGTTGCTTCAGTCTTGACCGGCCTGCTGTCTTGACTGCCGTCTTCAGGATATTCTCTTCTGTAGTCTATGTTGTATGACTCGACAAACTTGTCGTAGTCTATGATGATTGCGCTGGTAGATGTGCTCTTCTGCTTGCGAATCTTAACCATCGTTACCTTGTCATCGTAGCGGACATCGTCGACTGTTTCTTCCCACGTGAATCTTCTCGAAGAAACAGTACCGATGTAAGAAACATGACTGCGCAGATTCTGCTCGATGGTTGACAGTGTGCTGCCTTCGTTGTTGTAGCCACTCCTGTCGAAGATACTGAATACTGCACTCAAGCGCAGGAACATGATGTTTGAACCTGCTTCGAAGGTGAAGGTCTTGGAGTCGCCACGTGAGTCCTTACCTGTGACTTTCTTGGGCTGCTCGATAAGGAATTCCCTGCCCTCGATTATCTGCTTGGTGTCAATCATGTTGTTGACGGCCGTGAAGAACATGGCCAGCTTGTCCGTGCTCCGGATGAGTGAAAGCTGGAAACGGATCTTCTCCTGTGCGATCTTGAAGAACTCTGCGTAGGTGAACGGCAGCCGGAGGCTGGAGTACTGTTCTATCAGCTTCACAGTGCCGAGGAACAAAGAAGCTGTCTTCATCAGGCGGTCCATTTCACCGGAATTGATTACATCTTGCTTCAGCTCATTGTATGCCTCCTGCTTGAGATGGCGGAAGTGATCCATGAACATAGGCCGGAGTTCAAGAATCTGAAGGAGGACATTTGACAAGCCGATCTTGTTCGGGTCTTCAATCGTTTTCAGCTCTTCGAAGATGCGCACCTCTTCTGGTGTGCGGTTACGAGGCTTCGGTACTTCACAGACGATTACACGACTCATCAGGGCGTTGTCATCACGCTGCGGCGTCTCTTGGCCGCAGATGATGACAGGTGCGAACACCTTGTCGTTTTCTATTTCCCTTCCTGAAGTCCCCTTCCGTTTCTGTTTGCCGTCACCGTCATAGACGATACCTTTCAGTGCCTGGAACTTGGTGTCGCTGATATCCTTGTTGTTGTACTCGTCAAGTACGACAGGAACATCCTTGAACATACCCATGATGGTGGCCATGGCGGCATCGGTACCAGTATTAAGGTTAAAGATAGGAATGTTAGGCGAAATGAATAGCGAGCGGATGGATATAGCGATCTGTGTCTTACCTGACGACATCGGACCCATGAAGAAAGGGGCGGTGAAGAGCCTATCGATACAGTGGATGTTGCTTCTGAAGGCGCACATGATAGCGAAGACTAAAGCCCACTTGCCATTATCGTTAATCTTATACACCTGGTTCATGAGCGAAGCCCATTTCTCGAAACTTACCTTCTTCTCAGCTGGAACCTCCTTGTATACGAGCTGACTTATCAGTTCGTACTTATCTGATTGCTTCCCACTTCCTGCGTAGATGGTTGAGAAAGCAGGGAGATAATAGTTGTTCTTGTTGTGCGTGACCACACCCAGTTCATTGACCGGGTCAAACCGCCATGCGCCCTCTACGTTGTGGAATATGCCGTTGGCGAATGCGAAGAACTGCTCGTCGGCCTTGCGGCTCATCCCCTCGCTCTGCTGATTACCATAGGTTTTGACCTCTGAACACATAACGAAATGCCGGCTCATATAGGTCTTGATGGCCTTCCACTGCCATTCCTCACCATTGAAGTTCACCGCTTCGTAGTTGATGAGCACTTCTTCTATCGACGACATCTTCAGCATGGCCTTGGAAGGGATCTCGATGTATATCGGTGTCTCGTAATATCTGCGGTTGATGCGCAATACACGCTTGTTCTGCTCGAAATCGTCTGAAAAGATATGGAGCAGCGGAGTCATGAAGAAGTCGGCCACCTGCGTCATTCCGTTTCCGTTCTTATTGCGGAACATATAGCACACCGGTTCGCTCTTCTTGTTGAGCCGCGGGTAATAGCCGCACTCTTTCCACATCCTCCTGTACTCTTCGTTCTCCTGTACATAGTCTGGAGGCTCGTTCACGTCAAACTCTTCATCCTCGAGGTTGTCTGCCTGCATGCTGACCTTCATCGCTGACTTGCGCTTGAGAACGAATGGTTTTCTTATCTCGTCAAACTGTCCCTTCGTCAGCTTGAGTACAGAGCAGTAATGATTTCTGTTTATGGTTATAACGGTGTCGTCAGCGTAAGATGTCAGTTCGATACAACGTGAGACGAGAGGAACACAATCTCCATTGAAGTTCTCGAGGAACTTACCGTGCAATGCGATGTAATAGTCCAGGAACGAACCTGTACTATCGCTGAAGGTCATTTCTATCTTGATACCTGCACGATACATCTCTGCAAGAGTATGCAGGTAGTTGTTTTCGTCTCCGTCATCGGCGATGCTGCAACCTGTCTCTGACGAGACGAAGTAGCAATAGACACGTCGTAGTTCCTGAATGTCATTGCCCGACGGCCGACCGGACACGAATACGATGGGTTCTTCGCCGTAGCCGTCGAGGAAATCCTGCATAACAGAGGTGATAATTGCAGGGCGGTCGCTTTCGATATTCTCCTTCAGCGCATCGATACCGAAGATACCAGTCTGCGTGTTTGTCTGAACGGATGATTCCTTCAGCCTGGTACGGATGCTTCGCACCTTGTTGTCTATAAGGCCAATCCTGCTTCTGAAGTCTTCTGCAATGGACTTGACGTATTCGAGGCGCAGAACGGAATCCTGTACACACGCTACGAGGGAACAAATGGAATTCAAACAGTCTGTGATAACTGTCTCATCCTTGCAACCACGTGGAAGAAGCATACGCTTGAATGCTTTGGGGAAAGGTTCCGTCAGTCCCTTCAGCTTTTTTGCTGTAAGACTGCCGTTCGCCTTTGCAAACTCGTCGGGATCCATACCTTTCTCGAGACGGATGCAGCGTACTTTTGCGCCGGCCTTCAGCAGCAGCTCGCAATTTTTCAGCGATGCCTTGATGCCGGCAGCGTCGGCATCGTAAATCATGATGATATCATCTGTGAAGCGAAGCAGCAGCTTTACTTGGTCATCGGTGAATGCCGTCCCGCTTCCACCGACTACATTCTCTACACCAACCTTATGCAGAGACATAACGTCAAACTGACCTTCGACAAGATACGCGAAGCCTTCCTTTCCTATGCTCTTGCGTGCCTGGTATAATCCGAAGATGTGTTTCCCTTTCGTGAACAGTGGCGTTTCACCCGTGTTCACATATTTGCCTGTCCTCTCTCTTGGAGTAACGATCCGGCCGGAGAAACCTATGACATGACCTTGCATATCATAGAACGGGAACATTAATCTGTCACGGAACCTGTCGTATAAGCGACCTTCGCTATTACTCAGTACATCTACTTCCTGCAATAGCTCTTGTGAATATCCGGCTTTTGAAAGTTCTGAAAGGGCGAGGTTGCCCATGGGAGCATAGCCGACGCCGAAGTCGGTCAGTGCTTTGTCTGAAAGGCTATACCCACGGGAAGCAAGAAAGCTCTCTGCCTGGGCAAGGTTCTTCTGAAAGAACTTCGCTGCGGCATCTATTGCGATACGCTGCGCCTCCTTCTTCTTGTAAGCGGCTTCCTCCTCCGGAGAGAGTTCCTTTGCAGGAAATTCTATTCCGGCCTGCACGGCACACCAGCGCAGGGCTTCCATAAAGCTGAGGTTCAGATGGTGCTGCACGAAGGAAATTACGTCACCACTCGCTCCGCATACGAAGCAGTGGTAGGTCTGCCTTGACGGACTGACGACCATAGAAGGAGAATGGTCGTCGTGAAAAGGGCACACACCCTTGTAATTCGCACCCGTCTTGTGCAGGTGCGTAAAGGTTTCTATTACATTTACAATGTTTAAGGCCGACTTGACCTTTTCAATGAAAATCTTGTCAACCATAATTTATTCCTCGGTTTCCTCAAACAGATCCAACTGGCGTGAACCAAGCGCCTCCTGCATCGTTATGCCAAGATAGTCTGCCACGGCAGCATACTCTTTACCGCTGATGGCCTTTCTACCATAATATAAATCCCAAAATCGACGCTGATTAATTCCTGTTTCCGTGTAAAAGACTCTCGTTGGAGTGAAGTCTTCCGGGTGGCGGAATTTTATCTTCAACATCTCCATAAGAATATTGCGCTTAACCTGTAGACCGACAGTAAGGCGGTTACGTAAAGCAAAGAGGCGAACGGACATTGCGCTTCTGTTCAGTTCCCGTCCCATCTGTTCAAACGACAACTTGCCAAGATTCTGCTTAACGAAAGTGATGTCGTTTTCTGTCCACCGTTTATTTGATGATTTGTTTCTAATCATATCTATAGGAGTGTAAGATGTGAAAACTATTCGTGAAAATCCATCCGAGTTAGTGCTTGGTTATACTGGTGGTCAAATCGCATGATCATTATATTTTCGGTTGGATGGATACGCCCAAAATGAGTCTGAATATATACTCGAAGTGCTTCGTGTAATAGACGAAGTTCTCGTTCTGACAAATCTTGGATAGAGAAGTTACCCCAGTTATCTTTATCTATAAACATGACTTTCTTAGATATTCTGTTAGTCCCTGCCTGATTTTCTTTCGTTCTGACGGAGTTAATGTTAATTTTTTTGTACGATCCTTGAAAGAAAACCTTAAGCTCATCCTAAAGCCCATTTTACGAAAGGCTTTTTTTCTTACTTTCCGTATGCTTGTCATAGTTATTCAAATTTAAGGTCATACAATTTGTTTCTGTTAAGAGGGCAGCCTTTCACACGCTCCCATACACCATCCTCATTGGGTGCAATATATATGTCTTTTTTCAGACCGGTAGTGAAAGCATGACCGTTTTCATCCCATACGATACCTTTGCTGCCCTGGTGAGCAGTGACTTGACGGACATCAGAATGTCTTAATTTCACTTCATCGATAATGATGCCTAAGTTTAAAGCATCAATTGCTTTTTCAAAGTCCTTTGTTCTCATTGTTGTTTAGTTTTGGTTTCACATTCCTTTTCGAGGGCGTACTGAACGTACTTTTTCAGTTTAAGACAATACAGCCCATTGATACAGTTGCGATGGGATTCGCAGATCTGACACTCGTCATACATTTGGCCACAGTTCCTTTTCAGGAATATTCAGATAATCAGAGATGATCTTTCTTTTCAAGGCATCAGGAGTACAATCCCCTCGAAGCCATCTGTAAACAGTAACATAAGATACTCTGCACAGTTTTTTCAAATCTGCCATTACCTCATTTCGCTGATTGGGCAGTGAATTAACATACTCTTTAAACTCCATTTCTAATCTTTTTTTATGTTTTCATTGCACCGACGATCTTTTTTTGTTATTTTCGTAGCGCAAAAATTCTTTCATGATGCAAAGGTGCAACTTTTATTTGATATAAACAAATAAATGAGTGATTATTTCTCTCATTTCTAAAATACAATAAAAATGGCAGAAGAAACTATTACTGATCGGATTGTAAAAATAATGACTAAAGAGGGGCATACGGTAAGTACATTTGCCAAAAAGCTGGGGATATCCTGGTCTTCGGCAAAAAACATCATCTCGGGCAGGAACGCACCCAACTATGAAACGATAGTGAAGATAATAGAATGCTTTGACAGTATTGATGCTAACTGGCTGGTTATGGGGGAAAAGAGCATAAAAAAAACAGAGGAAGGAAAACTATATTCCATCATTTCCGCACAGCAGAAAACTATAGAGAGCCAGCTGAAGACTATCGACCGACTTACAGCGAAACTTGTAGAAAATATACCAGAAGAATCTGGTAAAAAAGTGGAGGATGCCGTATAATCAAGATGTATCCAAGAGGTGTTCAAAAGTGATTTTACGGTATAATATCCCATAAACAAGATTCCAAAAATCACTCAAATATTTGATTTATAAGCAGGTATGGAAACGATGTCGTCGGCGAGAAGTCGGCGATATACAGCTAATAATATAAATATGCCCCATTGAATATCAGTAAGTTAAAGTTAAACTTTATACAACCGAAAGTCCGGTCATCCCGACAGAAAAAAGGGAAGAAACCGCATGGTTTCTTCCCTTTCTGCTTTTTGGGGGCTGATGCCGCCCGCTTTCCCGGCCGAAGGCTGATGAGGCGGACAGGCGCTGCCGCCCCTGCTTTCCGGCGGCTAAGACCTCTTCAGTCTCTCCCGGCAGTCTTCGAGTATCGCAAGCAGCTCGTCCATCTTCGTGGCACGGAGCATGGCGATGCGCGTCTGTCTGAAGTCGGGGATGCCCTTGAAGATGGGAGAGGCCGCCAGGTGCCGGCGGGGATGGAGAATGCCCCGGAATTCGTCAATGCGCTCCACGTTGATGCGCAGCATCTCTTCCAGGACGTCAATCTTGTCGTCGAGCGTGAGTTTTTCCGTTCCTTTTCCGAAGATCCACGGACAGCCGAAAGTGGCGCGGCCGATCATGACGGCATCCACACCGTACCGGTCGAACTTCTCTCGGGCATCCCCGACATCCTTCACATCGCCGTTGCCGATGACCGGGATATGGATGC
>OGKA01000767.1_pt1 | contig 32133 bp, 41 predicted proteins | sample 1572211 | NCBI WGS metagenome assembly OGKA01 (sample SAMEA2582125, study PRJEB24529) | metagenome | biome: Human gut stool | place: China | collected 2011 | reverse complement strand
CAGACGACAAAGACAGATTTAAACGTTTACTTAGCGAAAACGGTTGGGAATACAAACAAAACTACACTGTCAGTGGCTATCAAAACATAGCTAGTATGACCGAGGAAGAATTGAAAATACATTTAAGTTAATGTCAAGACCAAAATCTAAACCCATGCTGGACAACTTCGGCGAGAATAAAGAAAAGGAAAAATAAACATGATCAATTCGATTGCTCTAGTTGGTCGCCTTACCCGTGACCCAGAACTTAAATACACGCCTAGCAATATCGCAGTAGCTACATTTAGTCTAGCTGTTAACCGTAATTTCAAGGACGCTAACGGCGAACGTGAAACGGACTTTATTAACTGCGTTATCTGGCGCCAGCAAGCTGAGAATTTGGCTAACTGGGCTAAAAAAGGCGCATTGATTGGCGTTACTGGACGCATTCAGACTCGTAGCTACGAGAATCAGCAAGGACAACGTGTCTATGTAACCGAGGTTGTCGCTGAAAACTTCCAAATGCTAGAAAGTCGTGCAGTGCGTGAAGGCAGTAATGCTAACCAAGGCAACACGTCGGGAGCGTTTGGCAATGGCAACGGCTATGCAGGGCCCTATGGTCAGCAAGCACCGCAACAGCAAGGGCCAAACTTTGCAAGGGAGAGCAGCCCATACGGTAATTCAAACCCTATGGACATCAGCGATGATATGCTGCCGTTCTGAGGTGAAGCATGAGACTAGAATTTCTATTACCAAGGTCAAAAGCCAAACCTGCACAGAATTTGGTAATTAACAGTAACGACAGATTCCACTATCAATCAGAGGGGCGAATGGTCAAACGGCTACGCCTAATAGCAAGAGCAGAAGCAGGGCTTAACATTAAACCGGTATATAGTCCAGATAAGCCTTGTAAAGTGCTTGTCACGGTCTATGCACCAACCAGACGAAGATTAGACCCACCCAACCTATATCCGACTGTTAAGGCTATTATAGACGGCTTGACGGACGCTAATTTATGGCCAGACGACAATCACGAAGTTATCAAAATGATGTCGTTTCAGTATGGCGGGCTAAGTGGTGAGTCTGGGAAATTTAAGATTGTGTTAGACATTGAAGGAGCGTGAAATGAACAGTAAATATAAAGACAAGCTGGTCGGTGTATATGCTCCGGGTAGTTATGACCACACAAGCGTATTAGGTCAAACACAAGAGTTTTCGAAGTGGTTCTGGGCTAATCATGAGGATGCAGAGTATATCAGTGCTAAGTTGGGTATTGATACAAAGAAACTCAACCGCATTCTAACGCTTGAGCAGTTACCGGATGAGGAATTACTAACGAGGATGATGGAACTATGCAAGTAAAGGAATACGCATTATACAAGGGCGAGGAGCTACTGGCGATGGGCACTAAACGTGAAATTGCTGAACAATTGGGAGTCTCACCTAGCACCGTTGGTTACTATGGCACACCAGTATACGCTCGAAGAACATCGGGCAATGGAAGGAGGTTAATCGAGTTATGAAATACAAAGTAATCGTATATTACGACAATATGCCAGATAGCGAGCATATTTTTAGCAACAAGAACGACGCTATCAACGAACTACATCGTTTGAGAGGTGTTAAATATCGCAATTCTAGGATGTATGCAGTGGAGTTGGTCGAATGCGGTGGATAGTACGAGTAGCACGAACGATGGATGATGTTATAGAGTGCCATTTCACAGATAAGGCCAAGGCGCTGAAACACGTTGAAGCGTTGAAGAAGTTAAGCATGGCAGTAGACGCTATTGTTTGGATGGAGGAAATTAATGATTAGAACGAAGTGGTTAGAGGTTGAATATGGATTTACCAATTACCAAGAAATCGACGATTTGATTAATGGGTTTGTCGAAGAGAATCCACAAATTGAAATCATTGATATCAAATATCAGTCAAATATTTCAAGCGTGGCCGACAGTGGTGTTAGTGCTACATATTACCATACATCAGCATTAATCATCTATAAGGAGAGTACGAAATGATGAATAAGGATGAAGCAGTACAGAAACTAGCAACAGCAGGACGCCTTTCAATAGCCAACGCAGAAGACCTATACGATTCATTCTTCCCTAAACCAGTGGTGCCGCAGTACGTGGCGGATTGGTATGAGGAACATAAGGACGATTTTGAAATAAAACTATTTCAATGTATCTGCGAAGCTGTTGAAAATTACGACAAAGACTTAGCAAATGATTTTGAGAATTGGTTGATGTCCGAGGAACTCGAAGTAATCCAAACTCTCGTCAACATGCACCAGTTCGGCTATGAGGTAGAGGAAGAAAAGCGGTATCGGATTTCTATGCCAAAAGCAAGAAATCGCAAAAACCATGCTCAGATTCTATGTAAGGAAGGCGACAAAACTTTCTGGTGTGGCGAGTGGTATCGGTTTAAAACCAAATTCACCTGCAAAGAGCTAGAAGATGCTGATTTAGGCTGGGTGTTCAACTGCGAGGGAATTGAAATTGAGGAGGTGGAATAGGTGGATTTATTAGAGTTAAAAAAAGCAGAAGAAATTAGACAACAGATTGCAGAATTGGAAAAATTTATCAACTACAAACTGTCACCTCTTGACAAAGTTTTTATTATAAAACAAGAACCAAGATTCGGGCTGGCAATTAAAACGAGATTCTTTTTTGATGAAAAAACTATGGTAATAACATCGGAAATTTTATCAGACGCAATCAATGACGCGTTGAAGCAAACGATCAAAAACTTAAAGACACAATTAGTAGATTTAGGTATTGAAGTGACGGAGGTGGAATAAATGGGATTGATTGGAAGGGGTTCATATTACGGTAGGACGGATGAATTAATTCACCTCGTAAATCAATGGGCAGACGAACGAAATTTAAAGCAAGCTGACCCTAATATTCAGTGGATGCGTATTACGGAAGAAGTCGGAGAAATTCGGGATGTACTCTTGAAACCGACTAAATTCACGGAACCGCAAGCAGCATTGAAGGATGCTATCGGTGACACGCTAGTAACAATCATCGTGCTAGCTCACCAGTTAGACCTTGATGTGACTGAGTGTCTCGGTATTGCTTACGAGGAGATTAAAAACAGAAAGGGAAAAATGATTAATGGGACGTTTGTTAAAGAAGACGATTTATAACGACCTCGCTATTGCTACGGTATTACTCATGGTATCACTAGCAATTAATGTAACTACCGTCCTACGAGTGGTTAACCGGCCTATCGAGACAGTGGTTATCCATAAGGCAGATAATGCTGTTGAATTACATGGCAAGGTTACTGGAAAATCGAAAATTAAAAACCTCTACACGCTCGATTGTGGGGCTTACGGGAAATTCCTTGTCAGCAAGGAACAGTACGATAGCGTAAACATTGGGGATGATATCCCCAGCTATCTGAAAGGGAGAGGACAATGATACCAAGATATAGAGCGTGGGATAAAATTCATAAAACAATGTACGAAGTTGATGATATTATGTCTATCGATTTTGGGAAAAGCAAAATTTCTGTAAAGACCCTCTTTTTCGAGCAGACAAATCGCTACGACTTCGACGACATCGTTTTAATGCAGTCAACTGGACTGAGAGACAAAAATGACAAAGAAATCTTCGAAGGGGATATTGTTGACTCGACAGACGGATTCCTCACTGGCGTAATTGAATTTAGAGTAAGTTTAGGGATGTTCGTTAGTTATTTGGTAGAATATAACAACTTCGAACGTTTATGCAATATTGCCAGCTCAAGGAAAATTATCGGAAATATATGGGAACATCCAGAGCTGGCAGAGGTGAGCTCATGAGCAAAACCTACAAATATTCCGGGCTGACACCAGAATTATATCAACGGTTAGTCAGTGAGCATGCGGCACTGAGAGAGACGTACAAAAAAGGCTCTTATAAACAGTTCTTTCAAGATGTGAAACAGTGCAGTGAAGTGCAAGCTCGTATCATTTATCAAGCATTTAATAGTGCAGTCGTGGAACGTGCTAGGATATCGCCGGCGACTGTAGACAGGTTAGAAGGCATCATTTCTGATGAATTATTAGACGACCTTCAAGACTATCTGTCTACGCACTATACAAGGGGCAAAACCACTAAACCAGTGTTGGATAAAACCAACGCAGGACTGCCAGAGGGACTGTTTAAACGATTTAAAGAGGAAGTGGAAGTTTTACGCAAAGAACACCCTAACAACCTAAATAATTACATTAGAGAGGTTAAAGGGTACGACCAGAAAAATGCTAACAGAACCCAAAACGCCCTTAATCTGTGCTATGCGGAAAAAGCAGCCCTAACGCCTTTAAAAGCTATTCAAATGGAAGGACTGTTTTCAAGAGAGCTATTCAGCGAAATTATTGATTATGTATTTAATAACTATGAATGGAGCGAAAGGCTAGATGGCGAGATTGATCGCATCATTCTTAAATATCGTAATAAAGGCAAGGTAGGTCGTGAGAAGACCACGGTCAAAAAAACCTTGTATAAAGCCTATGCGTTAGGCGTGTAGCTAGAACGGTTTACGAGGGTTCGACTCCCTCGCTAGCTATTACCAGTCAATATATATATTAGAAAAGAGGAGCCTTTTGATTTCTTTTCATTCAAATCAGCAGAAGCGTGACTGGTCGTGGATGCACCAAAAACCAGTAAATCTAAAACATAGAAAGTAGGTATTCCTTTATTTATTATTCACAAAATCTAAAACGCATTACTGGTGGCGTGATTCTTCAAGGCTTATGCCTGAAAGTAGATATAGGTCAGAAATCTCCATAATTCACCGACTTAATTCTTGTATTATTTCAAAAACGAAAGGGGAATATCCCCGATAATGATTTCTCTATATCTAGGCTGGAATGGTTGCATAAGAGGTTCGATTCCTCTTGCCAGTCATTGTCTGTCAAAACACTAAAAATAAAATGGATATAGGTTTTTAGTGGCTTGGACACTTTTTTAACACTTTTTCGACACGAGCAAGCTGACAGACCTTGCTCAAACAAACCCAGCAAATTTTAAGAAAAAAGGATGTGAAAAACCCTCTTTCTTATTGATATCTTGCATTACTAAAAAGCCAAAGACCTTGCTGGTGTCAATGGCTAGGAAGGAGGTGATAGAAGGCCCAAGAGACAACCCCAAAACAAATACATTAATCTTTCTCTTATAAAACTTCTTAATGTCTTTGGGCCAAACAAAAAAAGACCGACACGACGGCCGGCACTCTTTGAAAGTCAACACTACTATTATACCAAAGAGGATAGAACAATGCTATTGCCGGAAATTGATGAAAAAGCAACTATCAGAGGTTGCAAGCGAAAACTTCGAGAATATCCACGCTGGCGAGAGATAGCACACGATAGCGCTGAGCAGAAGATTACACAAGAGTTCACTTTCATGCCAAGAGGCGGCAGCGGAGTGAGCAGACCAGTGGAAAATATTGCTGTCAGACGTGTCGATGCTATGAACGAGCTAGAAGCCATAGAGCAAGCAGTTAGCGGGCTATATCGTCCAGACTATCGCAGAATACTGATAGAGAAATATCTAGCTTATCCACCTAAACCAAACTGGCAAATCGCCCAAGGAATTGGCTTTGAAAGAACAGCCTTTCAAGAATTGCTAAATAATGCTATCCTAGCTTTTGCAGAATTGTACAGAAATGGTCAATTAGTCGTAGAACGCTGAAATTTCGGTATTTTGACGGATAATTCACGGTGTCTAACAACTGTTTAAAGTGGTATTATTATATTATCGAAGAGAATTCAGAGACAGCTCACTTTGTGGGTTGTCTTTTTTAATACGCAATGAAGGAGGTGGACATATTGGGCTAAATCAACGACAGAAATTATTTGCTAGCGAGTATATCAAGTTAGGGAACGCCACACAGGCAGCTATCAACGCTGGATATAGCGAAAAGACGGCAGGGCGTATCGCTGGGCAAAACTTGAAAAAACTTGAAATTAAGAGCTATATCGATGCCGAAGTTGAGAAAATGCACAGCGAGAACATCATGGATGCTAAAGAAGCCTTGTCCATTCTATCCGACATTGCAAGGGGTAAGCGTGATGAGGAAGTTCTCATGATGAATCCAGTCACTGGTGAAGTCGAACGAGTGACTAAAAAGGCTGATAACAACACGGTAATCAAGGCTATTACTGAAATCTTGAAACGCTATCCGACTGCTAAACAAGCTGAGAAATTGCAACTTGAGATTGAAAAACTCAAATCTCAAATCGGTGGTGATGAAGGTCAGGATGAAAAGATAGCCGGTTTCCTCGATATTATCAAAGGAGCCGTAAGCGATGGACTTGAGTAAGCTATATACCAAACGGCAGCTAGACGTTCTTAATTACATTTGGAATCATGATTGGTTTATCTGTGGTCTTCACGGCGCTAAACGAGCGGGTAAGACAGTCGTTAACAATGACACATTTGTAACTGAATTAAGCCGTGTCAGAAAGATTGCTGACCGTTTAGGTGTGGATGAGCCTATCTACATCTTAGCGGGGACATCGTCAACTTCGATTCAGAACAACGTGCTACAAGAGCTTTATAATAAATACGGCTTTGAGCCAAAGTATGATAAGCATGGCTCTTTTGTTTTTTGTGGCGTTAAGGTTGTCCAAGTCTACACTGGCTCTATATCTGGGCTTAAGCGTGCCCGTGGTTTTACGGCGTTTGGAGCTTATGTAAACGAAGCTTCACTAGCTAATGAGGTTGTTTTTAAAGAAATTATCTCACGCTGTTCTGGTGAGGGTGCCCGTGTCGTTTGGGATAGTAACCCAGACAATCCGAATCATTGGCTTAATCGAGACTACATTGGCAAGAACGATGGCAAGATTATAGATTTTAGTTTTAAGCTCGACGATAACACTTTTTTATCAAAACGCTATATTGACTCTATTAAGGCGGCCACACCGAAGGGGAAATTCTACGACAGAGATATCCTTGGACTATGGACAGTCGCAGAGGGCGCTATTTATGCCGATTATGACAGTAAGATTCACGTAGTTGATGAATTGCCAGACATGAGACGCTACTTTGCTGGAATTGACTGGGGATATACTCACTACGGTTCTATCGTGGTAGTCGGTGAAGGCGTGGACGGCAATTACTACCTTGTCGATGGCGTGGCAGCGCAATTCAAAGAGATAGACTGGTGGGTAGAGCAAGCTAGGAAACTGACTGACATTTATGGGAACATTCCATTCTATGCTGATAGTGCCCGTCCAGAGCACGTAGCAAGATTTGAGAACGAAGGGTTTGATATTATGAACGCCAACAAGTCAGTGATAGCCGGTATCGAGCTTATCGCTAAATTATTTAAAGAACGCAAATTATACGTTAAACGAGGCTTTGTACCTCGTTTTTTTGATGAGATATTCCAGTATCGATGGAAAGAGAACAGCACGAAAGATGAGCCGTTGAAAGAGTTTGATGACGTGCTGGATAGTGTGAGATACGCTATATATTCTGACTTCGTCATCGGTAGTACGGAAAGAGCAAGCTATGACGACTTGCTTAATATGTTTGGTTAGGAGGAATGATGGAACGAACACTATTTACAGATAGCACCGGACAAGAACGAGTTTTAAACTTGCGTTTCCATCGAGGAGCACGCATCCGCTATCGAGCTGATAGTTTGGAAGAGCTCATGGCTGGTGATTGGGAATTGTTGAAACATTTCATCAATCACCACAAGTTAAGACAAGCCCCACGCATTCAAGAGCTTATGGATTATGCGAGAGGTGAGAACCACGATGTTCTTAAGTCCGGAAGACGTAAGGACAAGGAAATGTCTGACAAACGAGCCGTGCATAATTATGGCCGTATGATTAGCAAGTTTAAAACGGGTTATCTCGCAGGAAATCCTATTCGTGTTGAATACGACGATAATAACGACCATTCGCAAAATGATGAAGCAATTAAACGCATTGGGCGTGTCAATGACATTGATACACACAACAGAACGCTTATCAGAGATTTGTCGCAAGTTGGTAGAACTTACGAACTTATCTATCGAAGTGAGTATGATGAGACACGCGTCAAGCGATTAAGTCCGCTAGATACGTTTGTGATCTACGACAACTCGCTGGAAGATAATTCTATCGCAGCTGTCAGATATTATAAGCGTGGTTTCCTAGAGAACGCCAAAGAGGTTGTGGAAGTTTACACAGCCGAATATATCTATACGCTTGACGTGTCGGATAGCTTCAATGAGATATCAGTTACATCTCATGCATTTGGCACTGTACCGATTACAGAATTTCTGAACAACGTTGATGGAATTGGCGATTATGAGACCGAGCTTTATCTTATTGATCTATACGACAGTGCAGAATCGGATACAGCGAACCACATGAGCGATATGGCAGACGCTATCCTTGCTATCTATGGTGACTTAGCATTGCCCCAAGGTATGAAGGCTAGCGATATGAAACGTACTCGTTTAATGCAGCTTAAACCACCTAAATCGGCAGACGGCAAAGAGGGAACGGTTAAAGCTGAATATCTCACCAAGTCCTATGATGTAACTGGTGTTGAAGCGTATAAGACACGCTTGAATAAAGATATTCATGTTTTTACAAACACCCCGGACATGTCTGACACTAATTTCAGCGGGAATACGTCTGGTGAGGCACTGAAATACAAATTATTTGGGCTGGATCAAGACCGTATCGACACACAATCACAATTTACAAAAGGGCTGAAACGTCGCTATCGTCTTGCCGCTCGTATTGGCTCACTGGTCAATGAGTTTAAAGATTTTGACGAAAGTCTTTTGAACATCATCTTCACGCCAAACTTGCCTCGTTCGCTTGCCGAACAAGTTGAAGTATTGGCTGGCTTGGGTGGTCAAGTTTCGCAAGAAACAGCTTTGAGCTTGTCTGGTTTGGTTGAGAGTCCAACTGAGGAACTCGACAGAATGAACAGAGAGGTGTCTGAAATCGACGTTAAGGGGTATTCTAGCGATTTTAACAATCACGTAGGCAAATATACAGACGATTCTGCGAGGGTTGATGTATGACATATTGGTCAGAGCGTGCCCAACGGGAGAGAGAGCGAGCTGACAAGAAAACGGAGAAAGAGTTTAAAAAAGAACTCGAAGACCTCTACAGAATGGAATTAGGTCAGTTGCGCAAAGAGTTGGATGCTTATATCCATAATTTCGCCGAAAAGAACGGGCTAGCCGTTGAAGATGCAAAGAAACGAGCTGACGAGTTCGATATTAAAGGGTTCGAGAGCAAAGCTAAACGTTATGTTGCCGAGAAAGATTTCAGTGCTACGGCTAACGAGGAATTGAGAAACTACAACTTTTCGATGTCAGTTGGTAGGCGTGAGTTGCTCATCCAACAGTTAGAACTTGAGTTAATGTCTCTTGCCGAGGGTGAAGAGAAACTTATGCGTGAGTATCTAAACACTGCTTATAAGGCTGAGATGGCAAGAGGGAGCTTGTTAGATCAAAGCGTTTTAAAGGGTAACATTCTAGCCCATGCCATGGAGACGGCTGTTAACGCAAACTTTGAGGGCGCTAAATGGTCAGAGCGTATCTGGGGCAGAAACGCACAGTTAAGACAGCTAGTTAGAACTGAGGTGACAAGGGCGCTTATTCGTGGTGAGAATGGCTTAACAATTGCCAGACGCATTCGAAAACACATGGATGTGTCTCGTACCAATGCAGAGCGTTTAGCTATCACGGAGCATGCAAGAGTCCAGACGCTAGCTCAGCAAGACATTATGAAAGAGAATGGCTTTGAGTATTTCAAGCTCATGCCAGAAAGTCGAGCATGTTCGATTTGCAAGGGTATTGCAAAGGAGACGGAAAAGAATCCTGTCAGAATCGCTGATATGGAAATCGGGACGAATGCGCCACCTATTCACCCATACTGTCGTTGTGCAGTAGCTGAGGTGGAATAGTGCACCATGTTTTCAAGAAACCGTAGGGGGCGAGCCTCTAATGGTGCATAGGGCTATTCTAAGCCCTAAATAAACATTACTACCGTGGCTTGCGGGTAAATACACTAGACAAGACTAGATAGGGCGTAGCTAGCCTTAACGTGGCTTAGAAAGGGTATCGCTTGCGAGACTAGATAGGAGAACAAAATGGAAACAGATAACACAACAGTCGAAACGGTCGAAACTGAGGAAGTAAGCCATGACGTTGAGTCAAATCAACCGAGCGACTTCCAAGCGCCGCAATCACAGTCAGAACTGGATAGCATTGTCAACAAGGCAGTCCAAACTGCTTTGAAAAATCAGAAAAAGGGCGAAGAAGCACGAGTAAACGAAGCTATCGCCAAAGCATTACAAAAAGAGCAAGACTATTCAAAATTATCTGCTGCTGAGCGGGCTAGCAAGGAATTTGAAGACCAGAAAGCAGAATTTGAAAAGCAAGTAGCACAATTTGAGTTTGAAAAGTTAAACATGGCCGTAAAAGAAGACCTTGTTTCTAAAGGCTTGCCAGTCGAATTGGCTGATATGTTTAGCCATGCTGAAAACGCCGCTGAAGCTCTTAAGCTGGTCGGTACATTTGAGAAAGTCTTCAACGATGCCGTCGCTAATAAAGTCAAAGCTACTATCCGTCAAAATTCACCTAAAGCTGCAAGCGCCGGTGATGCTCAGACAGATAATTTTGGAGCTCAACTTGCTAAGTCTACGAGCGTTACGGCTGCTCGTTTTATCTAAAGCAGAAAGGAATCTTTAAATGTCAACAACAAAAATTTTTGACACTTCAAACATTGTTCGCTCATTGCCTTACAAAGCAGTAGCGGCGACAGTAGACAAAACTTATGACGGTGTATTGGTAGATGGTAAGAAATACATCAAAGCTGGTACTTTGGTAGCTGCTAAAGACGGCTCAATCTTTGATGATCGCACAAAAGCCGTTGTAGAAAACAAAACAGCACCAGAAGGAATCGTTCTCTATGATGTAGATTTGACAATCGAGAACGCCGTTTCAGTGCTCTATGCCGGTGAGGTTTATAAGAACAAAGTCAACGGTGGCGAGGTAGACGACGCTGTTAAGAAAGCTTTGCCACTAGTTAAATTTATTTCTGAAAAATAAAAGGGGGACTATTAAATCATGGGACTTATTTATGATAAAGTAACCGCATCTAATATCGCTGGTTACTTCAATGCATTGCAAGAAAATGTTAATTCGACATTGGGTGAGTCTATCTTCCCGGCACGTAAACAACTTGGAACTAAATTATCTTACATCAAAGGCGCGTCTGGGCAAGCCGTTGCGTTGAAAGCTGCTGCATTCGATACTAACGTTACAATTCGTGACCGTGTTAGCGCTGAAATGCACGATGAGCAAATGCCATTCTTCAAAGAGGCTATGCTTGTTAAGGAAAATGACCGTCAACAGCTTAATCTTGTGAAAGACTCTGGCAACGAAGCGTTGGTTAACACAATCGTAGCCGGCATTTTCAATGACGATGTGACACTTATCAACGGCGCTCGTGCACGTCTTGAAGCTATGCGTATGCAAGTGCTTGCTACTGGTAAGATTGCGTTCACAAGCGGCGGTGTTGACAAAGATATCGACTACGGCGTTAAGCCAGAGCACAAGAAACAAGTAACTAAGAGCTGGGCTGAGGCGGACGCTAAACCTCTTGCTGACTTGGAAGAAGCTATCGAAACAGCTCGAGAACTTGGACTTAACCCAGAGCGTGCTGTAATGAATGCTAAAACATTCGGTCTTATCCGTAAGGCGGCATCAACTGTTAAAGTCATCAAACCTCTTGCTGGTGATGGGGCAGCAGTTACTAAATCAGAACTTGAAAACTATATCGCTGATAATTTCGGTGTGTCTATCGTTCTCGAAAACGGCACTTACCGCAACGATAAGGGTGAGGTTTCTAAATTCTTCCCAGACGGGCATTTGACGCTTATTCCTAACGGTGCTCTTGGTAATACTGTTTTCGGTACAACTCCAGAAGAGTCTGACTTGTTCGCTGACAACACTGTTAATGCAGACGTTGAAATCGTTAATAACGGTATTGCGGTGACAACTACTAAGACTACTGACCCAGTAAACGTGCAAACTAAGGTCTCTATGGTAGCATTGCCATCGTTCGAACGTTTGGATGACGTTTACATGCTTACTGTTATCCCAGCAGCTTAATAGGTATCGATTATGAATATCGTTTTAAAAGCATTCATGGATAAAACCGACGGCACAGTTTATTACGCCGGAGATTTGTACGATGGCGAACGTACTGAGGAACTCATTGAGTTAGGGCACGTTCAAGACGACAAACCGAAGAAGAGAACACGAACTAAAGAGACAGCAGAATAGCGAGGTATGGCATGAAGACGTTAGATAAAGACCAAATCATTGAAAACGTTTCTGTTGACCTCGACACTAACGACGATGGCTTGCTTGAAATTCTGTTGGAGCGTGTCGTTAACCACTTCAAAGCAGAATATGGTGTCGAAGAAATCGATAACAAGCTAGCATTCATTTTCGAAGATTGCGTGATTAAGCGTTTCAATCGTCGAGGTGCTGAGGGTGCTAAATCTGAGTCAGTAGATGGCCATTCTATGTCGTATTACGACAACGAGAACGAGTTTAAGCCTTATGATGATATGTTACAGCGTCTATACGGCAATTCTGGGCAAGCTAAAGAGGGTGAGGTGCTATTTCTATGAGATACGCTGATACCGTAGTGCTAAAATATAACGATAAGACGAACAAACGCTACGACCCCGACTCAGGTCGCATGGTAGGTGGCAAGGAGTGGGCTAGAACGATAGCGTGCAATGTCACTGGTGCCAGCCTTGACTTACAAGCTAAACTAGGAGACCTATTAAATACTAATAGCATCGTCATTAGATTTAGAAGCCCTATAACAGTTGGGATTGACACGATTGAATATAATGGTGGCAAATACAAACCCGTTACTGTGAGGGACTATCTAGCTGGTCGTAACGTCATCTATGCTAATAAGGTAGGCAAATAATGGCGTCACTAGAATTTGAAGGTTTGGACGAAATGGCACAAAGCCTTCTGAGGAACGCCTCGCCCGAAAAACGCTTAAAGGTTTTGCGAAAGTATGGCGCTAAAGTCAAAGAGGCTGCTATTAACAAGGCGCAATTTACCAAAGGCTATTCAACGGGTGCTACTCGTAGAAGCATTACCTTGCAAGTCGGTGGCAATCAAGCTGTTATCGAAGCCTTGACTAACTATTCGGGCTATGTCGAAGTAGGTACACGAAAGATGGAGGCACAACCATTCATGAAACCGGCACTTGAAGAAGTAGTGCCAGAAATGGTCGAAGAAATGGCGAAATGGGATGAAACATGAAACAACCAGATCAGTTACTTCATGACGAAATGTTTCGGATTAGTGATGAGTTGGGATACGACACCTATACTTATTTGCCACCCGAAAACGTGGCCTATCCATTCGTAGTCATGGGGGAAACAAAGGTCTTGCCACAAGCTACCAAATCGCACTTAATAGGGCGTTTATCGTCTACAGTGCATGTTTGGGGGCGTGTGGATGACCGGAAATTATTATCAGATATGGCTGGACAGTTGATGTCTGGCTTTTTTGCTATCAAAAATATCGACGGCATGCAATTTTCAGCAGAGGTCAATCAGTCGTCAATCGATAGCAATCGAGACAACAGCACGGATGAGGTGCTCTACCACTTCATCGTATACATGTATTTTAAATTTGTTTAGGAGGAAAACATGGCTGAAAACAAAGTCAAAGAAGCCCAACTAGGGAAAGAGAAGATCTTGATGTTCCGTAAATTCGGAGACAAGACAGCAGCGGCTAAGCTTGCGCTGCAAACTGAGCATGAGTGGGAATACTCACGCGATGCAGATACTACAAAAACCAAAGATGGTGCAGTAGTAGCTGATGGCGGTCTTGAAACCAAACTCTCAATTACTGCCATTGGGACAAAAGATGAACTCAACGAAATGTTGAAAAAATCAGTAGTCGACGGCTACAAGGTCGAAGTTTGGGAAATTGACCTATCTGACAAGAAGGACAACGGCAAATATGGCGCTCTCTATGCCATCGGACGCTTGTCAAACTGGAAAGTCCCAGCTAACGTCGAAGAACTTGTAGAAATTGAATCAGAAATGTCAGTCGAAGGTAAGCCACAAGCTGGTGAAGCTACATTGACGGCTGAGCAAGTCAAGGAAATTCAATATACATTCCAAGACACTACTGCGATCAATTCCCTCTAATAGTATGTAATTATCTTGAGCCAAGCTGTTTCAGTTTGGCTTTTTATTTTAGAAAAAAATAGGAGTAAACAAACAATGAACACAATCGCTATCGAGAATAAAGACTACACTTTGACTTACGGCTTCGACTTCATCCGAGAGCTTGACAAACGCTATTCTGTTTCAGACGGTGGTGTTTCGTTCGGTTTTGGTGTGCAGCACGCAGTCGTTGATTTGCAACAAAAAAATCCAGTAATCTTGCTTGACCTCATTCAAGCGGCAACAATTACAGAACGTCAAAAACCGTCTGTTAAAGGCATTGAAGCTTATGTTATTGAAGTGGCTGAGAAAGACCAACTTGACACACTTTTTGATGATTTTTTATCAGCATTGCGTACGCAACCTTTGACGAAAGCAACCGTGAAACGAGTGGAAGAAGCAACAGAGTAGCCAAAACCGCAAGTGATAACAAAGATTCAGCTGAAACGTATGAGGAATTAATTACTAATGCCATGGCTGATTTTGGTGTGTCATTGCTTGAAGCTCGAAGGATGACGCTTAAAGAGATGAGACTCTATCAGAAGGCGCATAAGAAGCGCTATCTGAATAAAGAAAGAGAAATCTATCAACTTGCTTATCTCAATCGCTTGGCGAATACCACGACGAAAGATGGCAAAAAGTATTACTTCGAGAAATTTGACGACTTCTATAATGCTAAAGAACGAGCCCGTGAGGTGTTGGGTGAAAAGATCACTAACAGCAAGCTACTAGAACGGGCTATGAATAATCTTAATTACAAAATGGAAAGAGGGTTGCTAGATGGCAGATAAAACGTTTAACGTCCGAGCGATATTAAGCGCTCAAGATAACGGCATGTCTAGCGCTCTTAAAAAAGCACAACAGAATGCAGAGAATTTGGGCAAAACTGGCACTAAGTTAGGCTCGGTTTTCAAAAGTGTTTTGGGTGCTAATTTAGTTAGTGCTGGTATTACTAAGGGAATCGGTGCATTGACTAGTGGCATGCGTGGCATGGCTAGTGAGCTTAATAGCTCAGCTAAAGCATGGAAAACTTTCGAAGGCAACATGCGTCAAATCAACATGCCTACTGACCAAATACAAAAAGCCAAAAGCGAATTGCAAGATTTTGCCACTAAAACCATCTATTCAGCGTCTGACATGGCCTCTACCTACTCACAGTTAGCGGCTGTTGGAACGAAGAATACAACGGAACTCGTTAAGGGTTTTGGCGGTCTTGCGGCAGCGGCTGAAAACCCAGCTCAAGCCATGAAGACCTTGAGCCAACAAGCGACCCAAATGGCAGCTAAGCCTAAAGTGCAATGGCAAGACTTCAAACTCATGCTAGAGCAAACGCCAGCGGGTATCGCAGCGGTTGCAAAAGAAATGGGCATGAGTACGAGCGAAATGGTCAAGGCTGTCCAGGACGGCAAGATTAAGACCGAGGACTTCTTCGATGCGATTACTAAAGTTGGTAATAATGAGGCGTTTAGTAAGATGGCCACAGAATTCAAGACTGTTGACCAAGCAATCGACGGCATGAAAGAGTCGCTAGCTAATAAACTAATGCCACAGTTTGAGAAACTCAATCAAATCGGTATCAAGGCAGTCGTTGGACTTACAGATGCATTAGAAAGAATTGACATCAATGGCATTGCTGACAAGATTGGCAGCGGTTTGTCTTCGCTTTGGAAAGGCTTCTCAAATACGGGAGCCTTGAAAAATCTGGGTGCGACATTCACTTACATTAGTAGCTCAATCAAGCAACTATTCAGCAAGATTGATGGTAGCAAGCTTATGCAGGGTATTGGCTCGGTGTTTGGTGACGTTGCTAACGGTATCTCACAAGCTCTAAATATTGCCACTACATCAGTTAGAAGTTTCATCAGCTCATTTGCTGATACCGGGGCGTTTCAATCGTTCAAAGCAGCGGTTCAAGATACTTGGAACGCTCTTAAAACTATCGGTTCATCTATTGGTGAGGTGCTGGGTAGCTCACAAGCGCAGTCAATCATTTCAGGGCTTGGCTCAGCTCTTGGAACGCTTGTAAACTGGATATCTCAAGCTATTTCAGCGGTATCTAAGTTTGTCAGCTCATTGCCGCCGGGTGTGCTTAACGGTATCACCAGCGGCATTTTAGCAATGGTAGCAGGCTTCATGACTGCTAAGGCTGGCATTTCAGCGGTAGGTGCTGCATTGAAAGGTTTGGACTTCATCAAGAGTCTTAATCCTTTCAAGAAATTCGGAGCGGACGCTGCAGAAGGAACAGAACAAGCTGCTAATAGTGCGAGACGTTCTAAGTCAACTATTGCTCAATTGTTCAATGGGATATCTAATGTCATTAAATCTTCTGGGAATGCGATAAAAGGAACGTTGACGGCCTTATTCAAAGGCATTGCAGAGACCTATAAAGGTTTTGGGCAAGGATTGAAATTTGCACTGCAAGGTCTTAGAGGGTTGAGTTCGGCACAAATTCTCTCATTTGCTACTGGTATTGCCATTGCCGCAGTCGGTATCGGTGCAGCGATTGCATTGATCGTGGCTTCATTCTCACTACTAGCGAGCCATGCTAGTGGAGTTTCGCAGATTATCGGCTCTATTGGCTCAGCATTTGGCACCGTTGTCGAATCTATCGGTAAAGCAGCAGGGACTATCGTTGAAGCGTTCGGAACTGCCTTTGCTACTGTCGTTACGGCAGTTGGTGAAGCTGCACCGGGATTAGCTAAACTTTCACCATTGGTTGAAGCAGTAGGAACAGCTCTAGGCAATGCAGCACCATTCATTACAGCGTTTGGTAACGCTTGGACATCCATTCTAGGAACATTGCCGGCTATTATCAGTGCATTTAGCGGTCTGGTTGGTGCCATTGGTTCTGCAATCAGTCAAGTAGCTACCGCTATCACTCCGATTGTTCAAATTATCGGCAATACAATCACGGCAGTAGCTCAAATCATTGCTAATGCCATCGTGGCAATCGCTCCGGTAATTTCAAATTGTATCGTCCAAGTTGCTCAAGTAATCGGGCAATTCGGACCACAGATTGCAATGGTTTTACAAGTGATTGTACAAGCCATTCAAGCAACGGCACCAGTTATTATGACTTTGATTCAAGGGATTGTTACAGTTGTTCAAACAATGGCACCAGTCATTAGTCAAGTGATTTCTGCTATTGTTACAGTGGTTCAGACGTTAGCCCCTATTATCAGCCAAATTATTTCAGCTATTGTGACAGCAATCACTCAAATTGTGCCTATTATCACGGCAATCGGTGGTGTGATTAGTGCTGCATTTAGTGGCATTGCCTCAGTTGTTTCAGCAGCAGGAATGGCAATTGCTACGGCTGCGATGGGTATCGGTACGGCTATTAGTACGGCTCTAAGTGGTGTTTCTGGTGTCATTAGCTCGGTTGGGTCTGCGATTGGTACAGCATTACAAGGCATTGCTGACGTAGTGCAATCAGTCGGAACTTCAATCAGTACAGCGGCGCAAGGTATCGGTGACGGTATCAAGTCAGCATTTGAAGGCATTTCAGACGTGATTACCTCTGCAGGTAGTGCAATCAGTAGTGTATTGGATAGTCTTGCTAATGTGTTCAACTCAATCGGTACGGCTGCTCAAAAAGCTGGTACTGGTTTCAATCAATTGGCAAACGGTGTCGTTAAGATCACCAATACTAACCTTGGAGACATGGCTGCGTCTCTTGCAGCAGTAGCTAAAGGTGTGGGCTCGATTGGTAATAATTCAGCGGGGCTTGCAAAAGCTGGTACTGGTATGACTCAACTTGGAAATGGTATGAGCAAGGTGTCTAGTTCAGCGTCTAGCGCTGTATCTGGATTGACTTCGTTCTCAAGTACAATCACAAGCATTCAATCAGCATTCACTAGCTTACAGTCGCTATTGACATCAGCGGGAACAGCGTTCAGCACGTTCTCTAGTCAAGCTAGTCAATCACTTGCTGGGTTAACAGCTATTGTGGGGCCTATCACAACGTTCAGAGCAGAAGTCATGACACTAGCCCCTGCATTAATGCAAGCGGCAACTGGACTGACTCAATTCAGCTCTATTTCAACGACGTTGAGCGCTAGTATGGCTGCAATCACTGCAAGCATGACCATGTTGACTGCTAGCTTAACAAGTTTGGCTAGTCAATTAACCATGATTACTAGCAGCATGACAACCGTGTCAGCGGGTATGACCATGTTTGGCACTGGTATGACTGCGATTGGCACAGCGTTAACTATGTTGAACAGTCAATTTATGATGTTTGCCACATCGCTAACACAATTGACAACGCAATTCATGACAGCGGTAATGCCGCTTAACATGTTCAATATGGCACTAACCATGATGACACCAGCCTTGATGTTAGCATCTACTGGATTCATGCAATTTAACGCTCAAGTCATGCAATCTGTAACTGGAATGACCGCTCTATCAACTGCTATTGCTACTATCCCGGCTATCCTTACAGCTGTAGCTAGCACTGCTAATAATGCAGCGTCAGCTATCATGCGCATTGCTACTAGTGCACCACTTATTGCTAGCGCCATGAACAGTGCAGCTGGACAAGTGCAGTCAGCTATGCAACGCATGGCACAAGCCGTACAGTCTAGTGGTCAACGTATGATCCAAATGGGTCGCCAAGCGGGGACTCAGACTGGTCGAAATATCGCAAGCGGTATTCAATCAGCGGTGGGGCAAGTGGGCTCAGCTATGGATAGTTTAGTTAATGCGGCGGCTGCCAGAGCCAATGCTGGTGTAGGGCGTATGAGAGCAGCTGGGGCACAAATCGGTAACGGTTTGGCTCAGGGTATGCTGTCAGCTCTAGGAGCGGTTACAGCGGCAGCTAATGCCCTTGTAGCTCAAGCAGAACGAGCAGCGCAAGCAGCAGCCCAAATCCACTCGCCATCACGTCTGTTCCGTGATAACGTTGGTATCTATATCGGTCAAGGTTTGGCTGTTGGTATTGATAAGAGCGTTAAATACGTCAAGTCATCAATAGCTGACATGATTGATACTGCTAGCCGCTATGCTATCAGTGCCCGTGATCTATTCGAAGATAACAATATTTTTGATAGCTTCGACGGCGGCAAGATGCGTGGCAGTCTTGATTTGTCATTGGCAGACGACGCAAGAATGGATAGATTGGAACAAGCACTTGACCTTATCACTGAGTTGGTCGAACGTCCGATTACACTTAATATCAATGGCCGTGAATTTGCTTATGCTGCTGCTGATGATATGAGCAGTTACCAAAAAGCACAAGAATTTACTTACAAACGAATGAGAGGGCTTGAATAATGGCTTTATTTCAATTTAACGGATATGATCTAAACAACTATTTCAAGCTCATCAAAGTAGAGCACGAGATAGGGAATGAACGGTCTATCTCAACAGATTCAGCGCCATCAATCGGCGTTAACGTTCAACAAGTTAATATTGGTGCCAAGAAGATTAAGGTCACGGTCAGTCTAGCTACTAGAGATTTAGCTGATATGACATTCATTGACCCGAATCAACCAGCACCGACCGACAACGGGCAGTTTTACCGAGTAAGAGAAGAGGCTGCCAGAGTGCTACATACCAAAGAAGCGGTTAAGCTCTGTTTACCAACGGAGCCTGACCGCTACTATTTAGCGCTCGTTAAAGGCGAGGTCAGTCTCAGAGGTATTTCTGATTGGTATGACCAAGCCACTATTGAATTTATCGTACCGGACGGCGTGGGGCATTCGACTACTTACAAACGTGTTACTGATTATCGTGAAGATAAAGGGAAAATGATTTTCTCTATCGACAATCAAGGCTCAGAGAATGCTTATCCGATTATTACTTTAAAGGCTAACGCCGATAATGGATATTATGGTTTGGTTAACGAAAAATTCGCATTCGAAGTTGGAAATACCGAAGAAGTCGACGTCGAGCCTTACAAGCATTCTGAAATTTTGTTCGATTATGTTTCAAACAACTGGATTGTCAAGGGTCTAGCAGAAGGGAAGAAGAACGTCGGTATCTTAAACGATACGCTCCAAAATCTAAATGGGACACTTGGAATTGTTGATGCGTGGGGCAGACCACATCTTGCGTTGACAAATCGGGGTAGTGGTCGAGAAATCAATAACGCCGCATCTCTTACATGGGACATTCCAGCAGATAGCACGGGAGAGCGTGGCTCCATCAATGAATATATGTGGTGGAGGCAGATATTTTGGGTAAATCCAGCTAACCAAGTTGGTTTTATTAAAATTTCCATTACCGCTGAAAACGGCGAATTTCTGTATGGTGTCGAAACCATCAAACGTGGAAACGGCTTGACTACCGAATACAACCTATTAACCTCTAATGGGATAGGTGGCTACAACATGCACAAGCTCGGGACGTTTTGGGCCACTCACAATGCGCATGAAAACCCGTTCAATAAAGACAGCGGACAGTCTGACTTACAACGTCGGGATGAAGAAATACAAGTGTTTTGGCGTGGTAGCTATCCAAAATTCAAAGTTCCTGAAATTAAAGGCAAAAAGTCAGCTAAAGTACACGTTGCATTGGGGGCATTTGGTAATGATAGACCGGCGCCAACCCACATGTATTTGGACAGTTTTGTTTATCGAAAGGATTTTGTCAACGGGACGAAGGACATCCCAAACAGATACTCACAAGGGAGCTCGTTAGTGATTAACAGCGAGACGGATATAGTTTACCTCAACAATCTACCTAATTTGGATCAGATTGTTGACGGCTCGCTGTGGCCAGTACTGCCACCGGGGCAATCAGAGTTAGAAATCATTCAATCGTCATGGGGCAAGAAAAAACCGAGTGTAACCATTGAATTTGAAGAAAGGTGGATTTAATGTTATTAACGATTCATAACAATAATTTGCAAAAAGTTGCTTATATAGACAACGACAAGCAAACCACCTTGAATTTCTTCAACGACAAATGGACTCGTTCCCTTGAGACTGGAACATCTGTATTTGAGTTTTCGGTTTTTAAGAAAAAAATCAAGTCAGATACAGTGGTAGAGAAAGCTTACAAACACTTAAACGAACGCTCATTTGTCAGTTTCAAGCATAAAAAACACTCATACCTCTTTAATGTTATGAAAATTGAAGAAGATGAGCACATCATCCGTTGCTATTGTGAAAACTTGAGTCTTGAGCTCTTGCTTGAATACCAAGGGGCGTACAAGGCAACGAAACCCATGACATTTAAGGAATACTTGGATGAGTGGTGCACGCTGGGGTTATCTAAAGTAACCTTAGGTATTAATCAAATTAAAGATGCTAAGAAAACATTGGAATGGGAGGGGCAAGAAACTGCCCTTGCTCGTTTGATTTCCTTGGCTAAAAACTTCGATGCTGAAATCGAATTTGAAACGAAATTACAAGCTGATAGCCAACTTGATAAGTTTGTTTTAAACGTTTATAAGGCTCATGACGATAAGAATCAAGGTGTCGGTCGTAAGCGTAGCGATATCGTGATTAAATATGGCAAAAATGTTAAGAGTATTAAACGTAGCATTGACAAAACAAAGATATTTAATGCTGTTAAGCCGGTCGGAAAAAAAGAGGAAACCAAAGAGAAAACTAGCAAGGTTTCAAATCCCGCCACTTCTCAAACAGCTAGCAGTGGCAAGAAATACACGGGCGGTAATCTCGTATACGCTGGCCATCCATTGAGTGCTTCATTGGTACAAACCATTTTAAATCTATGTGTTCAGCGCAATCTCTTGCCGTCCGGTGTCCTAGCTCAACTCTATCTTGAGTCTTGGTGGGGTGCTTCTAACGTAGCCAAACGAGACAACAACTGGGGCGGTATCACCGGAGGTGCTCAAACTCGCCCGTCTGGTGTGGTAGTCACCACTGGTAGCGCCAGACCAGCCAACGAGGGCGGCACCTATATGCATTACGCCAGCGTTGATGATTACATGAAGGACTACACCTATCTATTAGCAGAGCAAACAAGCGGTGGTCGAAAAATGTACGGCGTTAAAGGCAAGCAGAATATTGAGGAATATACAAAAGGGCTCTTCCGAATTGGTGGAGCTCTTTATGATTATGCTGCCGCTGGATATGCACACTACATCGCTCTTATGCGTGATATTCGAAACGGCATTAACCGAACGAATGGAAACATTCTGGACAAGCTTGACGATTTATGGAGACAGCCAAATAATCAAGTCACCCAACCAAATCAACCAGTGACGAGGACAGTCAAGGCTGATAAAGTTATCGCTGTCATCAACGAAATGCACGGTTTAAAAGGCCGTCGAGTTGGTAGTGGTCAATGTTACGCATTAGCAGCTTGGTACTCCATGAAATTAGGGGGACCTGGTCTTGGCGGTGGTGTAACCGGGCTATCTGGGTTGATTGGTGCTGGTATGGCAGCGGGCAAGATTGGTACTGACTACGCATGGGATAGATTTGGCTGGTCAGTAGTTAGACCTAGCAATACTAACCAACTAAAAGCTGGAGCTATCGCTAATATCAAGCCATACAACGCCTACCAAGGAACGTCGGTTTGGGGGCACGTTTCAATTATCGTAGCTAACAATGGTAGCACTGTTACGGTTTTAGAACAAAACTACGCTGGTCGTCAATACGTCGTCCAAAATAGCTATCCAGCTAGTGCCTATCTAGGCGCTATTGAAACGCTATGTTATCCACCCGAATTGAAAGAGGGTAAAACCGTCGAGGGTAGAACCGAAACAGGTAGCACGCCAAACGTTACAGCGCCAGAAGTGGAAACTAAAGAGGTTTCCGTCAGCACAGTTGAAGTTGTTATCGATCCAAAGAAAAAACAAGAATGGAAGAATGAAAAAGGAGAGGTAGAGTTCTATCTTGAAGGTAGTTTGCTATTTGCCCCTATTTCGAAACGTCTATATCCATCTGTTTTGACGGGTAAAGAGACGAATGACAACTGGATTCGCAAGGATATGGAAGTTGAGACGGATAGTGAAGACGTACTTATTTCAACGGCGTTGAGAAATCTACGCAAATTCTGTTATCCAGCAATCACTTATGAAGTGGATGGTTTCCTTGATTTAGACATCGGGGATACCGTCAAAATTCAAGACACCGGTTTCTCACCAATGCTTATGCTTGAAGCCCGTGTTAGCGAACAACAGATTAGTTTCTCTAATCCAATTGAGAATAAAACGGTATTTGCCAACTTCCAAGCGTTACAAAACAAAGTATCTGACAGTCTACTAACTCGCATGGCAAAATTGGCTGAGAAAGCTGTACCTTACGAGTTAAAACTTTCAACCGATAACGGGACTACGTTTAAGAATAATGTAGGTCAAAGTGTGTTAAAAGCATCGCTTGAAAGGAACGGCAAGGTTTATCAACCGCTGCTTTTTTACAAAAATGGCGATGCGATTATCGGTACTGGCAATCAGTTAGTTGTTAAACCGACAGACTTCGAAAACACCTTACAAGTTACCGTTGAAGCCTACCTTGATGATGAGTTAGCAGCTAGCGGAGAGGTGACTTTTACCGAGGTAGTCGATGGCGAACGAGGTCCGAAAGGGGACAAAGGTGATAGAGGTAACGACGGACTACCCGGCAAAAATGGGGTAGGGATCAAAAACACAACTGTCACTTACGGGCTATCTGACAACGAAACGGCACAGCCTACCAATTGGACGGCAAACCCGCCAGCTCTGGTCAAAGGGAAATATCTCTGGACCAAAACAGTCTGGACGTACACCGATGACACCTCTGAAACTGGGTATCAGAAAACCTACGTGGCAAGAGATGGCAACGATGGCAATAACGGTATAGCCGGTAAAGATGGCGTAGGGATTAAGAAAACCACAATTACTTACGCAGTCGGAACATCGGGAACAACTGCTCCAACAAGCGGTTGGAATAGCCAAGTACCTAATGTGCCGGCGGGGCAATTCCTCTGGACTAAGACAGTCTGGACATACACTGATAACACCAACGAAACAGGCTATTCAGTGTCTAAAATCGGCGAAAAGGGCGAAAAAGGGGATAAAGGCGAACGTGGAGCGCAAGGTGAGCGTGGTCCACAAGGTTTGCAAGGTCCGCAAGGAATCCAAGGAATCCCGGGCGTTAATGGCGTTGATGGTAAAACACAGTATACCCACATTGCTTACGCCGATACCACAATCGGTGGTGGTTTTAGTCAAACAGACACCAACAAACCATTTATCGGAATGTATCAAGATTTCAATGCTATCGACAGTCAAAACCCACAAGATTACCGATGGAGTAAGTGGAAAGGTAGCGATGGCCGGGATGGTATACCCGGCAAGGCTGGGGCGGACGGAAGAACACCTTACGTCCATTTCGCTTACGCTGACAGCGCCGATGGTCGAGATGGTTTTAGTCTGACACAAAATGGCAGCAAGCGCTATTTGGGTGTATGTACCAACTTCAACCAAGCAGACAGCACCAATCCAGCAGATTATACGTGGAATGACATGACTGGCAGTGTGTCAATCGGTGGTGAAAACCTAATCGTTAACTCAGCATTCCCAGAAAATCTTGAGAATTGGGGATTCTGGGAAGTGCCGCAGAAAAACGAAAATCTATCCATTTCAAGCCACTCGTTCTATTACAATGGCGCTAGACCACTGTTCTTACTGAAAACATCATCATCATTAGTCCCAGCATCTACGCTACGTTTCCCAGTCAAACGCAATACTGATTATTCGTTCAACATTCAATCATTCGCTACCGGTAATATTAAGGGTGTAGATATCTATTTTTTGGGACGTAAGTCAAACGAAACGAACAAAACGTTTACTAAAGTAGTTAAATTCAAATCCCATAACGGCTCGCCATCGACAAACGGGGTAGCTAAGTGGCATCTAACTTTCAATTCTGGTGAATGTGACGAAGGCTTCATTCGTATTGATAACACCGGCACTACTAACGGCAGCGAGTCGCTATTGTTCTTCACTGAATTGGATTGCTATGAAGGTACGACTGACCGAGCATGGCAAGCGTCACCGAAAGATTTAGAGAAACAACTAAACAGCAAGGCTGACAGTGCATTGACGCTCGAGCAGATTAATGCGCTTAATGAGAGAGCTGGAATCATTCAAGCTGAGATGGAGGCTAAAGCAAGCGCTGAAATCTTGAATAATTGGATTAAAACATACCAAGATTTCGTTAAGTCGAACGAAGCGGAACGTGCCGCAGCTGAGAAAGCTCTGGTTAGCTCAAGTCAGCGGGTGTCAACAGTTGCTAAAAATTTAGGCGAGCTGTCTGATCGTTGGAATTTCATCGACACATACATGAGTTCCTCAAACGATGGTTTGGTTATCGGTAAGAATGACGGTAGCTCAAGTATGATGTTTAACCCAAACGGACGCATTTCAATGTTCAGCTCTGGGGTTGAAGTAATGTATATCTCACAGGGGGTTATCCACATCGAAAACGGTATTTTCTCGAAGACTATTCAAGTCGGTCGATATCGTGAGGAACAGTACCACATTAACCCAGACATGAATGTCATTCGATACGTAGGAGGATTTTAATTGGCTGAATTTTGGAGTAATAGCGATAGAGGTTTTAGGCTTAGACTCTGGGTTGACCAAGTAAGTCAAGACAAGGCAGCTAACACAAGTCAAGTTAGGTTTAGGCTCTTTTTTATGAACACAGCCGCCACATTTGCCGGCTACGCTTGTAGCGCATACATTGAGTATGATTGGAAAAAACGCATTGAATGGTCCGGCACACCTAGCGTTCTGAGCCCTAATCAGACAATTTTGTTGATTGACCAGACTGTCACTATCCAACACGACGGTGACGGCTCGAAAGCGTTTGGAGTGAGTGCATTTTTTAATGGATCTGGTGGGTATAGCCCTAACACTATCGGGACTAGTGGTGACGTAAAACTCACCGACATTCCACGAGGGAGCTCAACAAGTGATATTACTGCTGTCATCGGGAAACCTGTAACGATTAATATCAATCGTAAGCAGAACACTTATAGACATTCAATTTGGGTGCGTTTTAACAATTACGATAAAAAGGTGGCTGGAGACGATATTGAAACTAGCTACACATGGACGCCAGAAACGGCCTTGTATGACCAACTCCCAGATAACACTAGCGGTTTCGGAGAGGTAACCATCATTGCTTACGAGAACGGACGTGAGATGTCAAGAGATATCAAGCGTCTATCGTTGACCATAGCTGACGACATCAAACCGAAACTATCTGGCATAACATTGACGGACACTAATGCAGTAGCAGGAAATCTCATTACAAGCTCAGAGCACTTCGTCCAAATCATGTCTGATATCAAAGTGACATTCGACGGTGCTACTGGGATTTACGGCTCGACGATTAAAAATTATAGAGCTGAAATTGTCGGGGGTAATCAAGCGGTTAACTCTAACAATGGCACGTTTGGGATTATGAATTTCAACGGCCAAGTAACCATTAGAGCGACTGTTACTGATAGCCGTGGGCGTACAAGTTCGCCTATTGAGAAAACAATTACTATCCTAGAATATTTCGCACCATCGCTAAAATTTGATGTGACAAGGGTAGGTGCTACATCAAGCACTTTGCAAGTTTTAAGGAATGCCAAGGTTGCGCCGTTAACTGTCAATGGCGTTCAAAAAAACACCATGAAATTAACCTTCAAGGTGACGCCTTATGGCAAGGATAGTTACACAACAGACACCGGTCCCGCCTCTGGAGATTGGGCTGGTATTTCAAGTTTGGTTAATTCATCAGCTAATCTAGCGGGTGTATATGCCGCTAACAAATCATGGCAAGTTTTAGCGGTTTTAGAAGACAAATTCACTAACGCAAGTTTCAAGGCGCCCGTTCCGGTCGAGAGCGTGGCGCTTTCTTACGATCAATCAGGGCTCGGTGTTGGCAAAGTCCGAGAGCGTGGAGCTCTTGATGTCGCCGGTGATATTTACGCTAACAACAGTCAAATTCAACAATACCAATTAACTAGCAACAACGGTGCACCGAAATGGATAGATGGCAAACCTAACGTTACCAACGCAAATTGGTTAGATCAGCCTGGCCAGTACTACATTGACAAAGCGGCACCGGGGAACCCTAACGGCCAGTGGGGATATCTATTCCATTACAGTAATTATGGTAAAAATACCGATGGTTTTAAAGAGGCTATCCAGATTTTTTGGGGGAACAACGGCCAATTGTTTTTCCGACATCACCGATGGTCAAAGAAAGTTGACGATTGGGAGCCTTGGAAAGAGTTCGCCAAAAACGAAAACACAAACTTAATTAACACTGGATGGAAACCCGCTGGAGTTGAAGGTAGCTTCTATAAGCGTGTCGGAGATGTGTTGACGGTTAAATATAATTTTACTGGTACGGGTGGGGATATGAAAATGGCTGAATTGCCAGCCACGGTGTTTACGGCGCCGCAAAGTTATATGTTTACAATTTCTGGCTGGTCTGTGACACCCGAAACAGATATCCATGTTCAAATTAATAAAGATAGTAACTGGATTGCAGCGCTAGGGACTAAAAAAGACACAAATTATCTCGGTCAACTCACAATCATGCTATAAACAGAAAGGTTAATCTATGAAATTTGAATACGCTTCAAAATCTCAAGAATACGATGCAAGCGGTGCAACGTCCGCCACCAAGGTCATTTTAAAAAACACAGACGGGGCTATTATCCCCGTTTTCTTACCGCCAGAAAACATTGATTTATCAAACACCGAGCTACTAAACGCAGCACTTGAGGTAATCTACCAAGAGAATTTCCCACAGCGTGCTGAGACAGAGAAGTTTAATTTGCTAGGTGAAAAAATCGATGAATATAACACACTCAATGAAAAAGCCGCTGAAACCATCGCTAAGATGGAAGCGCAAATGACGAAACAGCAAGAGCAATCGAAGACAGCACAGCTTACACTAATCAACGTCATTTCTAAACTGTACGAGAAAGAGGTACTAACTGATGAAGATTTGGCTGAAACGTCTATCGTTGACGTTGAAGGAAATTAAAGAAGAAATAGAAAGAGAAAAAGATATGATGGTTAAATTATTTGCTATTAACATTGTCGCTGGAAACTACCCGTTTAAACGTGTCCCTAAAGTTTTGAAACCAAAGGTAAAAGAACAAATTGCTCTTATGGTTGAGGATGAAGAACTTTTGGCGCAACTCACAAAAGAGTAGTTAAGCAAAAAACGGGGGTTAAATAAATAAAAGAGGTACAGTACATTGAATGTTTCTGATCTAATAGCTCACCTCGCCCCCACACTTGGGGTGGTTGCGACGGGCTGGTTTGGGATGAAGGCTAGTAAGTCCGCCAACCTAAACAAAGAGCAATTCAGTGAGCTTAAGGGAGAATTAAACACCATTCAAAAATCAGTTGACGTCGTTCAAGAGTTAGGAAAATTTAATGGCGAGAAAATCAACGAATTAAATGACAAGCTAGCGGTGCATGATGAAGCACATTTGGTAACAATGTATCTACGCTTAGAGCGTGATATTAACAAGGAGTTAGAGCGTGGGTATACCACCGTGCATAATTCGGATGTCATCCATAAAATGCATTCTAGTTACAAAAAATTAGGTGGCAACGGGTACATAGATGCCCTTTACAGAAAATACATTAATTTAGAAGTGAGGAACTAACATGAAAATTAACTGGTCTATTCGTTTTAAGAACCGTGCATTCGTAACACGCTTTGCACTCGCATTGGTGTTGCCAGTTTTGGCTTATTTTGGTATCAAGTTTGAAGATATCACAAGCTGGGGGGCGTTGTTTGGACTGCTTGGCAAATTCTTGTCTAACCCATATTTGGTGGGATTGACAGTGTTCAATGTCTGGAATATGTTCCCAGATCCAACAACGAAAGGTCTTAGCGATAGCGAGCGAGCACTATCCTACACTAAACCTCATGAGGACTAGCTTATGGCAAAACTCATGACCTCTATTAACCAAATTGACGGGGGTAATGTCCTAAAATCTGGGGACACCACTTCTGTATTTGGTTTTGAAATCTTAGGGTATGACAGGAAACGCATGGAATTGTCCGGCACTGGCAAGCTCACGTTGTCCAACGATGAAACAGTGGCGCTATACCAAGATGTCACCGTTGAAAACGGGACATTCTCGTTCGTCATGGGGGATGTGGTCGAGCCCGGCACTTACTACCTCGAAGTTAAACTGAACGGACATATTTTCCCGTCTAACAATTTCAAGGTTAAAGTCAAGAGCTCACTAAACATCGACGGTGCTATCCCATCAAAAAAAGACCCTAAATTAAAACTACTAGCGGATGAATTGCGAGATTCTGGGTACATTGCCGGTGGCAGTGAGCCAACGGAAGATCTTGTAAACATCTATAACTTAGCTAAAATTTGAAAGGATAATTAAATGAGTAAATTACATGATTTCGCCCAGGCGGTGGGTGCCGATATCAAAGAAATTAAGGCATCTATTGCCAGTAAGCCAGCTGGTGTGACTGAAGAACGCTTGACCCAAGCAATCAACCAAGCTAAGACCGACATCATTGGTGGAGCTCCCGAAAACCTTAACACACTCAAGGAAATCGCTGATAACATCGAAGCAGCTGGTGGCAACACTGACAGTGGCATCATTACGAAAATGACCGAGCTTGGCGGACGTCTCGACACTATCGAGCAAGAAGACCTTGTGAGTGTATACAACACAGCGAAAGCGTGAGCCTATGAGTAAGTTCACAGAATTTGCTCAAGCGGTCGGGAACGATATCAAGGAAATTAAAGATAAGCAATCTTCATCATTGTCTGTCAGCCAAGCGTATGGACTGTTTCCGACATATAATAACTTTTTTCAACAAGTTATGGAGCAAAATAAATATGCAGAAGACCCAATTGCAACAAAATCTCAACTACCAACGAGCGAAATTAACGCTTTAAAACAAAAGGTTGCTGATTTGGAGAAAACTATCTTGGAGATTGAACAGAGGATTCAAAAATAATTATAAGAAAGGAGATCTATGACATCTAAAACACAGTTATTAAACACGCTTGAGAGCCTAGTCAATCAACGTGTAACCGTGCCTACCAACCCGTATGGCGGGCAGTGTATCAGCTTGATTGACTACGTTTTACAGTATGCGGGTTTATTTAATCTTGATTTTAGCTATCTAAACGCTATTGACGGTCTAAGTCGTGCCGAAAGTTTAGGACTAAAGGTAACACGCTTTAACGGTTCTAACAATCCGCCAGTGGGGAGTGTTTGGGTAACTAACTGCTTGCCATATCACCAATTCGGTCATATCGGTTTTGTAGTCTCAGAAAACCCAGACGGCACAGTTACCACAGTCGAGCAGAATATCGACGGCAACGCTGACGCCTTATATAATGGCGGCTGGACAAGAAAGGTCACACGAAATCTTGATAGTGCTGGGAATTTCAGTTATATCGACTGGAACGCACCAGCTCAGCAAATGGTCGGGTGGTTTGAATTGCCGTTTGATGGTATGACCGAGAACACTTACTTTATCGATGTGTCAGCTTACCAACCGGGGGACTTAACGGCTATCTGTCAAGCTAGTGGCACTAATAACACAGTTATTAAGGCCACCGAGGGCAATGGCTGGGTTAGTCCAGTAGCCACTCAACAAACAAACACTAGTAACTGTATCGGTTACTACCACTTTGCCCGTTTTGGTGGCGATGTGGCAACGGCACAAGCTGAAGCTAATTACTTTATCAGTAACTTGCCATCTCATCCACGCTATCTTGTATGTGATTATGAAGATGGAGCTAGCGGTGATAAACAAGCGAATACTAATGCAGTATTGGCATTTATGGACATTTGTAAGGCGAATGGTTTTGAGCCTATCTATTACAGTTACAAACCTTACACATTGGCTAACGTGTATGTAGATCAAATCACTGCACGCTATCCTAATAGCTTATGGATTGCAGCGTATCCGGATTATGAGGTACGCCCCGAACCTTACTGGGGCGTATATCCAAACATGGGACACACACGCTGGTGGCAGTTTACATCGACTGGCCTAGCTGGTGGATTGGATAAAAATGTAGTTATCATCAATGACGGTGATAGCCTAGTAAATAAAGAAAAGGAAGAAGATATTATGAATTTTGTAGTACGTAGTGATAGTGGAAATCAAGGTTGGGTAGCAGTTGTTAATGGTCGTGTGTTTGGTATCGGCTCAATGGGTACAGTAGACGCCCTCGAAGCGACTGGAGCTAAACGTTTGCAGTTGGATGATGCAGACTTTGAGCGTTTCCTTGTAAGTCAAGCGAACGATGCTGAAGCAGTATCTAAGGCAATCGGTGAAGCTAGTGTTTCAGTAGTTAAAGCTATTGAAGAACGTGCAGCGGCAACACAAGGTCAAACTGGTGTATAATTAAATAAAAGAACCACGAAAACTATAAAACGAAAAGGAGTATATCACCTCCCGACAGACCACAGTTCGGACATCATGGTGGTAGTGGTCGAGCCCTAGCGTTTGCTGGGGCTTTTTTTATTTGGTATAATATAAGTCCATCATAGGCAAGAGCTACGAGGTTATCTCATAGCTCTTTTTTATTTGTGATTTCCAAAGATAAGTGATAACATAGTCAGTGGAATACTTGGCGTCTTTCGATAAAAATTCTCGAACTGCCCCGGCTTTATGTCGGGCTTTTTTGTGTATTCTTTGTATTGAATTAGACATTTAGTCTAAATAAAGGTACACTATAGATGGACTTTAACGTTCAATGTTTTTGTTTTTTTCATGCCGCTTGGTAGCTCATGCTGCCAAGTCTTTTTATAAAAAGGGGGCAAATAAGGGGCAATAAGTGTAAACTTTAGTAACTTTATGTGAGTTTTACTGTTTACATCTTACACGCATATACCCTTATTTAATGGGTTTTCTTCCTATTATATACGCATTTGAAATAGCACTAACAGAATACCGTGGTTTGAAATCATTCTACAACTTGAAAAAATAATTCTATAGTCA
>OGKA01000752.1_pt1 | contig 32595 bp, 28 predicted proteins | sample 1572211 | NCBI WGS metagenome assembly OGKA01 (sample SAMEA2582125, study PRJEB24529) | metagenome | biome: Human gut stool | place: China | collected 2011 | reverse complement strand
CCGAATTGCCGAAGCTGATTTTTCGATTTTGTGTTTCTCCCTAAGTTATTCTCAGTCGGCCCGCCAAGGCTTGTGAATAACTTTCACTCTGCGAGAAGCTGTCCATAATTTCTCACCCGAACGCTTGCCCTCTCACTGGCCGTAGTGAGCGGCGTTGAATTTGTGGACAGGTTCGAGGGCCAAAAAAGTTGGTACGTACCAACTTTTTGAAGACTCAATTCAAAGTCGAACAACCCTCTTGCGCCGAAAAACCTCCCAGTCACCAAGGCTGGTTAGGTTTTTCCTACCTTCGACATTGTCGGCAGAGCCGAATTGCCGAAGCTGATTTTTCGATTTTGTGTTTCTCCCTAAGTTATTCTCAGCCGGCCCGCCAAGGCTTGTGAATAACTTCCGCTCTGCGAGAAGCTGTCCATAATTTCTCACCCGAACGCTTGCCCTCTTACTAGCCGTAGTGAGCGGTGTCGAAATTGTGGACAGGTTCGAGAGCTATTTAGGATGTGTAAAAAATCGTCTGAATTGAGAAAAGCTCTTCTAGAATAACTTTTATATTGATTACATAAGTTTTTACCTTCCCGAGGACTGATAGTTTGCCCCTGTAAACTTCGATCTTTCTTCTTGGTTCGATTAGTATTGTCAGCAAAGCATTAAATACTTCCTACCAAGAAATTTATGAAAACAAAATCTGTTGAACCTAATATTGCTGATTTAGCTAACAGTTGGCTGAAATCCTACGGTCTAGACTACAAGTTAGAGCAAGAAACCCTCAACTCTGAGATTGACAAAGCTTTAAATGATTACTTTTCAAAAAGCGGAGGAAAAGGAGGAAATCGGCCTGACGCAAAACTGCTTCTACAGGACAAGGAACTTAACTACTGGCCTATCCTTATCGAATACAAGGGTTATAAAAACAAACTTGAAAAACTTGATGCAGCCGGAAACGTTGACAATACAAAAGGCAACGGAGAACCTAATTATCAAAATATTAAATCCTTCGCAGTCAACGGAGCTGTTCACTATGCGAATGCATTGCTCCATCACACGAGCTACACGAATGTTATTGCAATCGGCATGACGGGATTCCGTGATGAATTAGGACAGTTACAGCATCAAATTTCTGTTTATTACGTCTCAAAGAAAAATTTGGGTGTAGGACAAAAAGTTGGTGAATATACTGATTTATCATTTTTACCCCCCCCCGGTTCATTCAATAAATTCATTGAAAAAGTTAGAGATCTAAGTTTAAGTCCTGAGCAAATCGAACATCTGAGGGAACAAAAAGAACGAGAAATTCAGGCTAGCCTAACAAAATTAAATAATGATATTTACCAAAATGAAAAGGGGTTGACTGAAGACGACCGAGTTTATCTTGTTGCATCATCCATCATTGCAACTCTTGGAGTTCCAGGCAAAGTCAAACCTCTTAAAAAAGAAGATTTGAAGAGCTCTCATGAACGTGGAGACACTGACGGAGACATTGTTCTGAGAAAGATTCAGTCATTTCTGAGTGAAAAATCTCTTCCAGAAAGTAAAAAAGAACTCATTATCAGAACTCTCCAAAATACCTTAACCAGCGATAACTTAAACAAAATCACTGCTGGAGAAACTCAGCTTAAAAGAGTCTTTAGTAAAATTGTCGATGACCTTGGCCTCTATTACAAAATAGGTTTGACAACCGACTTTACCGGCAAACTTTTTAATGAGATGTACAGTTGGCTTGGTTTCTCTCAAGATAAATTAAATGACGTTGTTCTAACACCTTCCTACGTTGCTAAACTTTTGGCAAAATTGGCCAGAGTAGATAGAAATTCCTATGTTTGGGATTTTGCTACCGGCTCTGCCGGGCTTCTTGTGGCGGCGATGAATGAGATGCTGATTGATGCCAAAAACAATATCAAGTCGCCCAAAGAACTAGCGATCAAAGAGGTACAAATCAAAGCAGAACAACTCCTCGGTTTGGAAGTACTTCCGAGTATCTACATGCTTGCTATCCTTAACATGATCCTTATGGGAGACGGCAGCTCCAACATTATCAATAAAGACTCACTAACTGATTTTGATGGTAAATACGGTTTTGGAAAAACGCAAGAGATATTTCCGGCTACTGCTTTTATCCTTAACCCTCCATACTCAGCGGCTGGCAACGGAATGATTTTTGTTGAAAAAGCTTTAGGGATGATGAAAAAAGGTTACGCTGCCGTCATTATCCAAGGTTCCTCGGGAGGCGGCAAAGCCAAAGATTTCAACCTTCGTATCTTAAAAAAACATACTTTATTGGCAAGTATCAAAATGCCAATTGATTTGTTTATCGGAAAATCTAGCGTCCAAACCTACGTATATGTTTTCCGTGTCAATGAGCCTCATCAAGCAGACGACACCGTAAAATTCATCGATTTTTCCAATGACGGGTACACTCGAACAAACCGCAAAAAGGCAAGTAATAATCTTAGAGACACTGACCATGCCAAGGAGAGGTACGAAGAGGTCGTCCAACTTGTCCGATTTGGAAAAAGTAAACTGAACTACCTTACTGAAAAAGACTACTTTGAAGGGACTATTGATCCCAATGACGGAGCCGACTGGAACCAAACCGCCCCGGTTGATACAAAACCCACTCTTGAAGATTTAAAAAAAACTGTCGCCGATTATTTAGCTTGGGAAGTTTCTACGCTACTCAAGCAACAAGCTAAAACGGATAATTCTTTGGGAAAATGAGTTCCCCACTTGCCCAAAGGCTTGCACAGGCTAAGTGGGGAAATTTTCCAGTGAAAGATTTGTTTGAAATAGAATCAACAAAAAGGAAATTTGATGCTAATAAAGTTGTCGTTCTAGAACAAGGTACTGCGCCTTATGTCATCCGCTCAAGCATTAACAATGGGCAAAAAGGGTATCTTAACGAAAACGAGCAATATCTTAATCCCGGTAATACTATTTCTTTTGGACAAGACACCGCTACTATGTTTTACCAAGAGTTGCCTTACTTTACTGGAGACAAAATTAAAATCTTGATTCCGAGACTTTCAGGATTTAATAAAAAGAATGCGCATTTTTTTATAACGGCATTAAATAAAGTTTTTTCATGTTTCTCTTGGGGAAGTTCAAGTTTTAATGTCGGCACTATTGGTGGTCAAGTTGTCCCGTTACCTGTTTCTGAGGATGGGAAAGTCGATTTTGAGCTTATTAACTCTCTCATAGCAGAGCTGGAGGCTGAACAAGTAGCAGAGCTGGAGGCTGAACAAGTAGCAGAGCTGGAGGCTTATTTAAAGGTTAGCGGATTAGACGAATATGTTCTAACCAATGAAGAACAAGAAACAATAAATAAGCTAACAACCGTTAGCTATAAGACATTTAACTTGAAATCACTATTTGGGAAATCTACTCGTGGTAAGCGACTTAAAAGCAGCGACAGGATACCTGGGCCCCTCCCTTTTGTGACTGCCGGAGAGGCAGATGAGGGCATTTCTGATTTTATTGGAAACCCTGTACATATCTTCTCTAAAAATACTACAACAATTGATATGTTCGGCTCAGCAAAGTATCGATGTTATGACTATGGTGGAGATGATCATATTGCAGTAGTACATACTGAAAATTTGAGCGAGAATGCTGCAATCTTTGTAACAAGTGCTATTCATAAATCTTCTCACAACGGACAGTTTTCATACGGGCGTAATTTCTATGCTAAAGATGCAGATGAGTTGAGTATCAAACTTCCGGAAAAATCAGGTCAGCCTGACTACGAAACTATGGAGCATGTGATTTCAGCGGTAAAGAAATTAGTAATCAGGGAGGTCGTTGAATTTACCGATAAGAGAATTGCAGGCACGAAACAGATCATAGGATGATGAAAGAGGCTGTGCACAATTCTTACCGAGCGCTTGTCCTCTCACTGACCGTAGTGAGCGGTGTCGAAATTTTGGACAGGTTCGAGGGCCAAAAAAGTTGGTACGTACCAACTTTTTGAAAATTCAAATCAAAGTTGAACAACTCTTTTGTACCGAAAAACCTCCCAGTCACCAAGGCTGGTAAGTTTTTCCCGCCTTCGGCGTCGTCGGCGGAACCGAATTGCCGAAGCTGACAGCCGATTCAAGACTCAAATGTTAATAAATAGCTCTAATGAACAAGAAATTTTGCCCGTAAAATAACAACTCCAGTCATTCTCTTCAAGGATTTTTGCTGTTATGGATAGTGCAACTAAGCTGGCAATACAACGGAACAATCAAGCTGCCGAATTTTTTAACGAAGAACTCCTAGAGAGGTTTCTGTTTTCGCTGGAAAATGACAGCGAATTTTTCAATGAAATAAAAAGAGAACATTTTGCCCACGGAGCTTCAGTTTCTTATATTGAAGAGGATACTCCTCATTTGATTACTGTTGAGTACCCGGACGGCAGAAAAGAATACAAAGAATGTCTAACGATCAACAAGTAACCTTTTTTGCGGGAATTAATGGCAGTGGCAAAACCACTACTTACATGAGAGCACGTACATTAGTTCCAACTCTCAGAAGTATCTACTACGTAAATCCGGATGAAATTCTAAGAAAAAGAGGCGGGTCTTTTTTACAGGCTGCCAAGCTTGCCCTTATTGCACGCAATACCTGCATCGAGAAAAGAATTTCCTTCGTTTTTGAGTCCACTTTCTCGGGAAATAGCGAAATTAGAACACTCGTAGAAGCTAAAAACTCAGGTTTTAAAATCAACGGAGTTATAGTTGGCACGGAAAACTTGAATCTCAACCTCCAGAGAATTACAGAAAGGAGTCTTTCAGGTGGACATTTTGTTCCCACTGAAGATGTTTTGAGAAGAAACTTGAGAGTTGGTCGGAATTATTCTTCAATTCTCTCTCTTTCTGATAGGCTTTACCTCGTGGACAATTCAGGTACTTGTCCAAAAATTCAAGCAATAATAAAAGAACAAAAAATCAAATTTCTAGCCAAGAATACTGCCAAATGGGTATTGAATTTTCTGGAGAAAATTCCCAGAGAAACAACGTTAGAAAGGTAATTTATGAAGAAATTTCTTCTATATTCTCAGCCGGCCTGCCAAGGCTTGTGAATAACTTCCGCTCTGCGAGAAGCTGTCCATAATTTCTCACCCGAACGCTTGCCCTCCCACTGGCTGTAGTGAGCGGTGGCGAAATTGTGGGCAGGTTCGAGCGCTAAAAAGTTTGTACGTACAAACTTTTTGAGACTTCGTATTAAAGTTGTACCGTTTTCTGATCTTGTTTCCTCAGCTGTTCCACAACTCGGCTTGCTAGGAGGTCGTGAGTAGTTACTCTAAAATTGGGCTTAACGCAATCTTTGGAAATTATGTTACAAACGCTATCTATCTAGCTGTCTGTATCTAAGGAGAAATTTATGTTGAAATACAAACGCCTTACAACAATATCTGCATGTTTGTTATTTATTTCTGCCGGACTAAGTGCAGCAGAATTGTCAAATTTGCTTTCTACTGACGTAGTTGTTGTTGGAGCCGGAGGAACAGGAGTATCAGCAGCAGCGGCCGCATATCAGAATGGAGCTAAAGTAATTATTCTGGAAAAAATGCCCTTTATCGGAGGAAGTTCAGCACTGGCCGGCGGTGCAATTGCGGCAGGAGATTCCAACGCTCAAAAAAGAGCAAATATGACGGATACTACGGCAGAAGGTTTTGCGAATATTTGGATTAATGATCAGCAACGATCTTACCCCGGAGGCGATAAAACTCTCCCTGATGTTGCAAAAATAAAAAATATCTCAAAAGAATTTACCGTCACTGCCAACTGGCTTGAAGATACCATCGGTCATAAATTTGCAACTCCGCGTCCGTTTGGTTATGGCGGTCCAAATTATGCCCATGCTCCCGCTGAATCGCCCATCCCTAAATCCGGTCGTGGTTCTTCACCGGCAGGGGGAAGATTCGTCATCAAAGCATTTCAAAATTACTTAACCGAAAAGAACATTCCTATCTACACATCTTCTCCTGTAGATGAACTCATCGTTGACAACAAAGGATCTGTTGTCGGAGTTCGAGGACGTAGTAAGAACGGCGAAAAGTTTGAGGTTAAAGCAAAAGCGGTTGTTTTAGCAACAGGCGGCTTTCCCCATAACGAAGAAATGTTAAAACGTTTGGTCCCTGCCTATGCCAAATATGCAAAAGTTTCCGTAGCATCTGTTGGAAACACCGGTGACGGCATTAATATGGCAAAAAGAATCGGAGCATCTGAATACAAAGATGCCTGGGTAATCGGTCTGTATGCCGGGGCTCAAAAAAAGGAACTCAATGCCACTTTCAGCACAAAAAATAAGTACAAAGACAGCGTATTTGTAAATGATGAAGGAAAACGTTTTGTAAAAGAAGACCTTCCCTATTTAACAGATGCAATTGCGCATCAAAAAGCAGCTTGGGCCATTACTGACTCCACGGACCCTAAAAAGGTTGAAGTTTTAAAGCAATATAACGATCCTAATATCGCTGTACATGGTTCTACCTGGCAAGAATTAGCTAAAGCGATGGGTGTCTCAACTGAAAATCTTGTGACAACTATGACCGCTTACAATGAAGCTTGTAGAACAGGCGATGATAAATTATTTAACAAACCAAAAGAACACCTTCTTCCCTTTTTAAATCCTCCGTACTTTGCCGTAAGAGTAGTACCTCAGACAGGAGGAACAATTGGAGGTATCAAAACAAATGACAAATTCCAGGTTTTGAGAGATGACAACACTGTCATTAAAGGGTTATATGCAGGAGGAGAAGTTACTAATAGACCATATTACAACCGTGTGTACACGTCTGGATCCGGTTTAGGCATTGCATATACTTCTGGAAGAATTGCCGGCACTAATGCCGCAAAAGAAAAGTAAAGAGTCGACGAACAGGGCGAAACTTTTACAAATACGCCCTGTTCGGATTGCATAGCGCTCGTTTAAAACCTTAAAGCTCGGCAAAACTTCTCCTGACTCACCTCATTGCGATAATCGTATCTGGAAGTTGTCGCAACGGAAGAATGACCCATTGATCTTTGCAGAATAAATAAATCGCAGCCGGCCTCCAGCATCCGCGTTGCAAAAGTTCTGCGAAAGTCATGCGGTCTTACCGCTCCTAATCCCGCATCATTACAGCGCTGCTGAAGGATTCGGTAAATCGATGAGGGATTCATCGATTCAAAAACAAACAGCGTTTTGTTCGTACCAGTTCTCATCCTTGGAAAGAAAACTCCTTCAGACAACCCGCGGTTATACAGCCATTCATCAATGACTTTGTTCAGGTCAGTCGGCAGAAACACCTTCCTCTCTTTGTTTCCTTTACCGACAAAAGTAAAAGACCTCTCGCAGCAATTCCAATCTTCATATTTGAGCGAGACAATCTCCGCGCGTCTAAGACCACAGCCGAACATCAGCGCAAAAATTGCCCTGTCACGATAACCTTTTGTTGTTCCGTTATAACAGGACTCCAACAGAAGACGGCACTCTTTCAGAGAAAGACTTCTGCCCTTTGGAAGACGCTCATAATGTACCCCTTTAATATTCTTAATCTTCAAATAGACGGACTGAGACAGCAGATCAAGACTCCACGCTTCACGAGCTACTGCCTTAAACACCGTCAGATACAAATTGACCGTTGCACCGGAACATCCTCTGCTTTTCAATGAATTATGAACTTTGAGCCAATGAGTCCGTCTTAACTTAGACCAATCGGCTTTCGAATAGTCTTGCTGACCAAGCATAAGAGCAATGTTTTTAATGCAATTGGCGACGGTTACCATTGATCTCGGAGAACCAAGAGAGTTCAGATAGTTTTCTGCCGGGTTCTTTTTCAAAGAACTTACCGGCAATAAGATTTCGTTTTCCATAGCTTTACAAAGATAAGAATTTTAAGAAAAAGGTGAAAAAATCTTCGATTTAAACGCACTGACCAAATCGTCAGCCTGAGTCTGAGTGATGTTTACCCCTGTGATAATGACTTTCCCGCCGGATAATGTGACTGTTTCCGCGAATTGATCACTGACTGATCCGGGCAGGTATTTTTTGAAGATTTCAGTCAGCACCGAGCGTGCTTCCGAATCAGCGGCTGCATTCAGACCGACTACGTGAAGTTCAGCAGGAGTCGGATCGTAATCCTGAAAAACTCCGTCAATAGACGATTGCAGCTCTCCTGCATCAGACAGCTCGATTGATGAAGAACCGGAGAAATCTTCCGTCTTTAATGTTCCTCCGCTGACAATGTAGCGGTTGCCGGCTCCGAGGCTTTGTTCCGTGCCGAAGTTTGAAGCATCCAGTTCTCCGCCTTTGAGCGTTATGACGGAATTTTCAAACCAATTGTCTTCTACGACTGTGGTTCCGAAAGTCTGAACAAGTTCTACATTGTCTGTTCTGAGAAGTTTTCCGACAGTCAGGACGGAACCGTTTTCAATGTAGGATGCATCAAGTTCTCCTATGACGGCTCCGGTTTTGACGTCTTCAGTTCCGCCGACATATGTTCCCGTACCGTTTAGGAGTTTGCCTGCGACAATCAGTTTTTGAACATCAAGATAACCGTTGTTCCTTAAGTTATTACTGACAGTGACGATTCCCTTTACCGTCATCAGGTCGCACTGGTCGTCATATTTAAGCGGCGAATCAATAAGAATGTTGTCTGCTGTTACATTACCGTCAACGGTCAGCTTTGAGTAGAAATCAGGATTGGCGTCATCGGTTAAACCGCCTGAAACCCTGACAAATGAAGCTGTTAGGTTTCCTTTGATTTTCACGCCATCATTGTTGATTGTTGACGCATGAAATATTCCGCCGCTCTTAAGCAGGCTTTCAAACAGCGTTTGGTAGTCAACTTCAATGCTTGGGTTCTCAATGTCTGCGTTTACAACACTGTTGTCTATTGTTCCTATAACAGTGACATCGCCGTTGAACGCAACGTCATTGCCGCTGACAAACGCAGACTTAATAATGCTGTTCCCAAGAACAGTAAAGTTCGGAGCAGATGCAATTTCAAGGTTGCTTGAAACGTCCGGATATTTTTTCAGACTGTTGACTTCTAAGAAAGCTTCCGGTGAGTTGATTTCGCCTATGGTTACATTCTTGACTTCCTGAATAAAGTTTAAGGCAGTGTAGCCGTTCAAGCTGTCGTAGCTGACATCGCCTTCGGTAACGGTCAACTCCTGAGCCGTCAGCAGAGAAGAAGCGGCTAAGGCTCCGATAATGACGGATGCTTTTCCTGCTCTTTGGCTTGCTGAAGTCATTGCCTCAGAAACAGCAACAAAGCAGCCTCTGTGCTTGTTCCAAATTTTCTTGAAGACCTTGTTCATAAGCTAATTTCCTATAAAATATGTAGCAACAATGTTGCAACTGGAGAATTCAAATGCCGACAACAATTTGTGATGATTCAATTCGGGTTCGAGTCAATAAGCAGCTCAAAAGTGAGGCTTCGGAAATCCTGTCCTCGATGGGGTTGAACTTTTCCGATCTCATGCGGATGACCCTGCTTCGTCTCGTTGCAGAAAGACAGCTTCCGTTTTCAACAGAAATCCCCAATAAAGAAACCATTGAGGCAATGAGAGCAGCCGATCGAGGAGAAGTAATGCACCATGAAAGTGTTTCTGCATTCTTTAAAGACCGGGCGAGTAAATGTTGAGATTTGATACCACTAAGCTTTTCTCCAAAGACTTGGATCTTGCAGAGAAACGAGGCAAGGATCTCAAAAAACTTGAAGAAGTTCTTTGCGCTCTTGTTGAAGAGAAACCTCTTGACGCCATACTTCGTGATCATCCGCTGAAGGGCAATTGGAAATTTCATCGGGAACTTCATCTCGAACCCGACTGGCTTCTGATTTACAAGAAAACGAGAGAAGCGATCATTGCTGTCAGAACTGGAACCCATTCCGATCTGTTTTTTAAACAACGTCGTTAACATAAGAAACCTCCAAATACAAAACCGCTTAACTCAGAACTTTCCGGAAGTGAAAAGTGCTGAGGTGAGCGGTTTCTTTATGAGCTGAAGGTATACAAAGCTTCGATTTGAATGCGTTGGCCAAGTCATCCGCCTGGGTCTGAGTGATGTTCACCCCTGTGATAATGACTTTTCCTCCGGAGAAACTGGCGTGATTGATCAGGTCTTGCGCAACGGTTCCGGCGACATACTTCTGGAAGAAATCGCTGAGACTCGTTTTGATTTCCTGAGGAACGGTTGAGTTGAGACTGACATAGTGAAGATCCTGCTGGCCTGTTGTGCCTAAGGAATCAAAGATGTTGTAGGCATTGTTGGTCTGCAGCGTGCCGGAACTTGTTAAACGGCTGTTGGACGCAAGCGTAAATCCGTTTTGGAAGTTAACGGAACCTGTGTTGTTTAGGTTTCCGCTGATGGTATACGCATTAGCTTCTGTCCAACTGCCTCTGTTGTTTAAGGTTCCGGAGCTTGAGAGATTGCCTCTGCTGGTGACGGTTCCGGTCAGGTTTAGTGTGCCGGTATTAGAAAGCGAGCCGTACAGATTGGCGCTGCCGATGGTTAGGTTTCCTCTGTTGGAGGCTGAACCGCCAGATTGGTTGAAGTTTGTCAGCGTCAGAGTCCCGGCATTAGACAGCGTACCGTTGGATTTGTTCACTGTTCCGAATGAATAGCTTCCGGCTGTTACGGCAACGGAACCTGCTGTTTGGGTCAGCAGACTGGTTTGATTAAGTGAACCTCCGCCAAGAATTAGGGAGTTGCCGATTGAAAAATTTCCGGAACGTTGGCCGACAACAAGGGGTTGTTCGGTTACCAACGAACCTCCGTTTAAAGTGAATTTATTAGCAATCCAAACATTTAAATTTGAGTCTTGTTCGAATAAACCTGAGTTCTGGGTAACGTTATTGATAGTTCCTGAGGCCGTACTTTCAAAAAAAACATGTCCTGAATTTTCTAAGTTATTTATGAAGAATGAAGACGTTACATTGCTGCCCGCGTTGCCTAATCTTGCTCCCGAACCAATATACATTGTCCCTTGGAGATTTAAAGAACCGGCTGCCGTGGAATAGTGACCGTGATCTCCTATTGAAGCCAAATGAAGGACGCTTCCGGTTCCGCTGATATACAAATCACCGTTTACATTCAGCGCCGCTACGCTCGGGGTTGTGCTGTCTCCGTTGTGTCCGACCGCAACGATGCTGTTGTTTATATAGAAATCTCCTCCTACATTTAAAGTTATGTCTGCATAATTGATGCCGTCGGATGTATTGCCGATCATGTACCACTTACCGGAGGTTTCAACAGTAAAATTTCCTGTTACATTCGAGGATTCTTTTAAATACCAAATGGAGGAAGTTTTTTTAATAGGAAGGTCTGAAGGAGTTGCATCCCCGTTAATCGTTGTCAGGGCATTTGCTGTTGGTAACGACATCAGCAGGGAGACAGCACCGACAACAACAGAGGCTTTACCCGCTCTCTGACTCGCGGAAGTCATCGCCTCAGAAACAGCAACAAAACAGCCTCTGTGCTTGTTCCAGATTTTCTTGAAGATCTTGTTCATAAGCTAATTTCCTATAAAATATGTGGCAACAATGTTGCAACTGGAGAATTCAAATGCCGACAACAATTTGTGATGATTCAATTCGGGTTCGAGTCAATAAGCAGCTCAAAAGTGAGGCTTCGGAAATCCTGTCCTCGATGGGGTTGAACTTTTCCGATCTCATGCGGATGACCCTGCTTCGTCTCGTTGCAGAAAGACAGCTTCCGTTTTCAACAGAAATCCCCAATAAAGAAACCATTGAGGCAATGAGAGCAGCCGATCGAGGAGAAGTAATGCACCATGAAAGTGTTTCTGCATTCTTTAAAGACCGGGCGAGTAAATGTTGAGATTTGATACCACTAAGCTTTTCTCCAAAGACTTGGATCTTGCAGAGAAACGAGGCAAGGATCTCAAAAAACTTGAAGAAGTTCTTTGCGCTCTTGTTGAAGAGAAACCTCTTGACGCCATACTTCGTGATCATCCGCTGAAGGGCAATTGGAAATTTCATCGGGAACTTCATCTCGAACCCGACTGGCTTCTGATTTACAAGAAAACGAGAGAAGCGATCATTGCTGTCAGAACTGGAACCCATTCCGATCTGTTTTTTAAACAACGTCGTTAACATAAGAAACCTCCAAATACAAAACCGCTTAACTCAGAACTTTCCGGAAGTGAAAAGTGCTGAGGTGAGCGGTTTTAAGTTGTCCTGAAGGTGAAAAAAGCTTCGATTTAAATGCCTTTGCCGTATTTACAGGCCTTACAAGGCATTTTTTCAGAAAAATTTTTGAGTTTTTAGACCAATTCTGTCCTTAATTGCAGCGTCAAATTCCTCTGAAATCCCTTCGCTCTAAATCGCAAAATATGTAACAGCATTGGAACAAAACTAAATCTCGCTTACAAAATTACAGAAAAAACCTTATTCACAAAATCGAGGATTTAAAAGAATATTGGTAGTAAGCAAAATAACGGGAGATACCAAAATGAAAACAACATCGATTTTCCGCTTGATTGTCACTCTGACCGTCATTTTCAGTGCGGGAGTACTGGCAGGTCTTCATGGTCTGTACGGTCTGCCGAGCCTGTTACTGTGATTTCACTGAAATCCTCTGCATGTCTGATCTTGCAGAGGACTTCTTATTTTTAGGCTATTTACGCAGTAGAATTTTGGCTTGGTTGATCAGGCTCAGCCAAGAAAGCCTCAGCAGTTAACCAACTAGGGTTAATACTATAGAAAAGCAGAATTGATTGCTGTATCAAACGGTCAGTTTCGGTAATCAAATATTTCTGATTCTTTTCTTCTACCATTTCCTCAGAAGATTTGTTCGTGCAGAGTTCATTTCTTTGCGATGAGTCCTTCGTCGAACAAAAGCTGATTTTCCATTTCAGTAACAGTCGATCCTTTAATGACCGTTGAATGAGTAATCAAGCCCTTCAGCTATACCCAGCCGACAGTATTCAGAAAGCGTGTCCATTAAAACTTTTTATGTACGACCTTTTTATCTTTGGAGTTCCGTCTGTCTATAAACAGCCCTGTCCGTCAGCAGCCCAAGCCTGTCATGCATTTTGAGAAATCCTTCCGCCAACTTATCCTTATCAATCAATGGGTCGCTTTGTGTGGCAACCAAATAGTCAAATTGTTCGAGACCTTTATAGGAGAGAACGTCTCTGATGGAATTTTTTGTTCCGTGGGACAATTTTTCGAAGTGATTATTGCAAATAAAGGTGAGATCGTATAAATCCCGAATTTTATCCCGGCCGTTGTACGCGTTGGCTTTCATTCTGGCTAACGAATCCAGTGTATAAACTTTTATTCCATTGACAATTTGCCAATCTTCGTCTGATATTTGACGGTTTCTGTAAGATACTTCAATCTTCAGCGGCTTGTTTGTGTTTCCGTAATCTACGAGACATCTTTTTACTGTCGGAGTATCTTTTGCTACGCGTAAAGTAAATCCAAATCGATCACAGAATCTTTTGGTAATTTCTTTTATATCCTGTTTTGTTCCGTCCAAATCGATGTCTTCAGAGAATCTGTCCAACCCGTAGCAACGAGCCAAGGCCGTACCGCCCTTGAGAATAAATTGATCAGTTCGTTTATTCAGAAGCAGCAAATAACTGACCATTACTTTTTCATGAAGCGTTTTCCAATCTTCCACTTATATTCCTTTGCTGTAGAAAATTCAGCCATTGAAGACCGTACTCTTTTCCCATGAATTCGCAGATTTCCGGCCAGTAAGACACTCTTGAAAGAAGCTGTACTTTGTCAAAAATTAACGGCGTATAGGCGTCATTGCAGATGAAGTCGTTCTTCATTCCCTGGGCATACCCGAAAGACTGCTCCGCCAATAAGTCCAGCAGAGCCCTTATGTGGTCAGCAACCCAATGTGTTCCCGGATTTTCGGGAACATTGGAGTTTTTCTCGATTCCAAAATCACCGAAAACAGATTCGGCAGAATCCCGAATGGTCGGACGCGTCCACTGAATACCTGACTGATGCCAATCCCCGCAGGTCTCAAGACTGCACCTAAGATTTAATGCATGAATGCCGGTAATGTACTTCATGGCAAAAAATCAAACTTCCGTCCATTTCACAAATTGTCTTTCCTTTTCAGAAAAGACAACAGCAACTCGAATTAACTTCTTTCCGGAAAGATTTGCTTCTCCGTAACGGCGTTCTTTAATTTGACTGACAGCTTCATCAAGCAGTCTTTCTCCTTCCTTGTCACTTTCTTTTCTAAGGAATTTAATCTCGAAAACCCAATGCAAGTCTGCTGTCTCAACCTCAAGATCGCTTCTTCCCAGTGCATTGTGCAGTTCAGTGTAGGTTCTGACATATGCTCCTAAAGTTAGAAACAGCTGCATGTAGTTGCGGCAGGTGTTTTCGTCAGTAACCGGATATTTTTTGTAGTCAGCCGCCAGAAACAGTTTGTTGATCTGCCGGATAACCGAGTCCGCGTTGCCCTGTAAAAGGTCTGAGCGCAAATGCATTGCTCCCAGTTGATCAACTGACTGAGAGGAAAGCAGTTTGTCTCGATAAAGCCAAGCCAGAGAGTCCGCCACTTCTTTATTGGGATAGCCTACAAGAAAAGAATCCGTTCCAACTTCTTTGATTGCCAGGTATCCTGCCTGCGTAAGCAGTACCAAATCATCTACGTGTGCGGTATCCGTTGCTGTGGCCTGGAGCACGGGAATTGAAACAAATTTAGGTTTGAAATAATCCTTCGGTTCCCGCAGACTGTGACTTTTCAGATATTGCTGAAGAGCAGTAGGATTGCCAGCACTTTCATACCAATAGTTTTGAAAACCTCGGCTCGGACGATTTAAGAAATTCAGAGTTGACCACGGAGCATAAACGTGGGTGGAAGCATCTTCGTCAAAACAGAATCCGTCATAGTTGGTTCTTAGCTGAAGCAAAAGATCTTCTTCAGAACAGTTTAGAACTTCACAAGCCCTGTCCAAATACCCTTTGAAATAGTGCTTCAGCTCCTCTTCTGTGTAGCCCAAAAGAGTACCGAACATCGGATCCATTGTCAGAATCGTAAGCATATTGAGTTCAGAAAAAATACTGGTCTTACTGAACTTGGTAATGCCGGTCATGAAGAAAAAACGAATCGCTGCATCATTGGATTTGACCGTGGCATATAGCGTAGACAATAAATTTCTGACTTCATCAAATAGAGAAGCATTACTTAGACAGACAGTCAGGGGAGCATCATATTCATCGATAAGTAAAACAACACTATTAGGTTCTTGGACTGCCAGCCAGTTCTTAAACGCCCTAAGGCCCTCGGTGGAAACTTTCACAGGACTGTTAAATCGATTTCTTTGCATCAAATCTATAAAGTATCGATCCAGAACAGCTTGAAACTGTTCTATGTTTGAAAAGTTTTTTAGTTCTGAAAAATCTAATCTCACTACCTTATAAGTTCCGGTATCTTTCCAAAGTTTCTCAATTGCCAAACCTTTGAAATCTCTGAGACCATACTTAAACAGAGACTCAAACGTGGAAATCAGGAGAGACTTCCCAAAGCGTCTCGGACGGGAGAGAAAAAACTTCTGACGTTTTGAGGCAATCTCATAGACCAATGCAGTCTTATCTACATAGATCTGTCCTTCATTGCGTAATGCAGCGAAATCCGATGTACCCAAAGGCAGTGGTTTTAAATTGCAGCTGTTCATAAGTTTCTCCGACTGCCTGTATTTTAAACGTAGGCATTATTGAGGAATCAACGTTTCTCCCTGATTCAGTTCCCTGCCGTTATTTGTCATTACTCTCTTCCACCTTTAGGCGCCGATAGTGTTTATTCAGAAAATCTTCTATTGCCTTGATATGCAAAAGAACCTTTTCGTCAACTTTTCGCACAACAGAAAGAGTTTCTTCAACGGATTTCCAGTCTATCTGACCGCTCTTATTCTGAGCGTTTAAAACCCGCGCGATTTGATTCAGATTGATGCCGATTTTATTGACTGCCAGGGTTGAATCAATAATCATCGTTCTGTTTTTTTCATCGATTTGAGGCTCTCTCAACAAAAATTCACGAACCGCCGCGGCAATCACATTCTGTCGGCTCTGATCTCTTTGCCCGGCAACTTGTTCCAAAGCCTTTGCCTCACTTTGAGTGAAACGAACCCGAATGGGGACTTTTGATTCCTCACTGTCGGGAACATTTTTAAAAATCAGTTCTGCTTCTTTTCTCGAAAGAGTCTCTTTTAAAATTCGATAAACGACATCTCTGGTATACGCACTGGTTGTCATGCCGGCAGCGTGTGCCAATTGCCGCCAGCGATTCTTTTCTTCAGTTGTCACCCATGCTGTAAGAGATTCCTTGTCCGTATTGTTTGCCATCTCTTGTAAAGACCTCCTCGAAGACTCTTACCGATTAGGCTTCGATAATTCTGTTGATTTCCACATCTTCAGCCGGCACTTCCTCTTCGCTCCCGTCTTCCCACTTAACAACGACAAAGCCGTCAGAAGATTTTCGCCTGTAGATCAATTCACAGTCACGTCCTTCAATCAGACATAAAATGAGTGGCTTTCTGTAGTTTCTTGATTCTTCGTCCGAGGTTTCCAACAGTCCATCAACAGTCTTTTCAATTTCGACGGGCTTATTACTCCCTGATAAATCATTGTCGAAATCCTCTGCTGCATTTTTCCTTTCATGGGCAGAAGCAGATTTTTCTGATTCAGCGTTTTCTTCTGGTTCCGAAACAGATAACGGTTCTTCAGTTTCTGTTCCTTCAAACACATCATTTCCCGACGAATCATTTGTCTCAGCAAATACCTTTTCTTTTCCGACATCTTCGTACTGAGTAGCACCGATATCGGAAATTGCTGATTCTCGTTCGAGTTTTGAAGTATTCAGAGACTCTTGATTTTCATCTGTCTCTTCGATTTTTCCTTCCGTGTTCTCTGAAAAAGTTGGTACGTACCAACTTTTTGGATCAAATTTTTTAGCTTCCGAGGTGCTGATCCTTTCTTTAGACTCTAAAAATTCTTCGGTTTCTTTCGGATATTCCTCCCAAGTCTTAAAGAGTGCATGTGCAGCCTGAATGCTTCCGAGTTTCTTTGTTTTGACAGCTTCTTTCAGACATTCGGGCATTTCTCTCCAGGCGCAGTACTTTGATATCTGACCTTTATCCAGTCCGAGTTTTTCCGATATGTCTGCCTGTTTTTCTCCAAGTTCAGTTCTAGCACAGACAAATTCCGCAATTTCAACCACCGTCAGATCCGCCCGTTTCATGTTTTCAGCCATCTGAAGATAGCCGATATCTTCTGCGTTGAATTTATCCCTGACAATGGCTTTAATGGTGTTGCTGCCGTTTAACAGCGTTGCTCTGAAACGTCTTTCTCCGCTGATGATGTAATAGCGGCCTTCCGTTTCGGCTTTGCGCAGCACAATCGGCTGAATCAGTCCCTGCGCCTTAATACTTGAAGCTAATTGCGCAAGCAGTTCAGCATCAAACTCCTTGCGCGGCTGATTGGGATCGGCCTCAATCTTCTTAACATCAATTTCCTGAATGGAAAGTTCCGTATTAATAACCCTGTGCGTAAAGTTCGCACTGGTTCTTCTTAATGCTTCCAAATTCATTATGCGGCTCCTTCTGTTGGAATTTCAGATAAAACTTCCGTAAATTTCTTAGTCTCCGGGTTCTGAACAATACGTATGGGTTTCCTGACCGGCAGTCCAAGCCTGTAAACAAGAGAAATCCAAACTCGTGCAAGTTCAAAAGATTCCCTCCTCGGTCTGCCGGTCTCGGAGTAAAACACCGGACGGAAGTCCTGCTGCGCAGAGAGAAATTCATTTCTGTCGGCAATAAAGCAGAACTCTTCTTCAGTCCGCGTCTTCGGGTTATACCTTTTCAAAAGCAGGTTGCCTGCTTCACGCATGATGCTCTCAAAATTCTGTTTCTGAATGCCCTGCATCTTCACCATGCTCATCAGCAGTCCCACGCATTCAAGTTCTGTATTGATTTCCTGAGCAACAATGGAGGCTCTGGTCAGGCATTTGTCCACGCCGCTCATGCTCTCGGATTTCGCCTGAAACGGAATGAGATAATGAGTTGCCACGCTTAGAGCCATCAGCTGCCTGACATCGGCTGAAGGAGGGCAGTCAATGATGCAGAGATCGTAGTGGCCGGAAACTTTTTCCAGCGCATTATGAAGATTTAATGCCACCCGAGGCTCATCATTTAAGCCTTCAAGCTCCAAAAGCACATCGTCTCCCGGAACAACGGTGAAATCCGTCTCAGTCTGAATATCTTTTCCGTTTTTTGAAACCTCTCCGGCAGAAAAAGCATTCACCTGACAAAGTCCTGACTGAGAAAGAATGTCCCCGGAATTGTTCTGGTGGTCCAAATCCACGACTAAGACCCGATTGCCCAGCTTATAGCGGCAAAAATAAGCAAACTGCGTTGTGACAAAGGTTTTGCCCACTCCGCCTTTTTCATTGATGACAGCAAGAATCTTCATGATTTTCCTTAAATGATTTTCTTAAAAGCAGCGATTTCGTCTGCATAGAAGCTCCACTTCCCGTCCTTCCAAGTGACGGCGCGTTCCCGTCCGTAAGAAGAACTTCATAAGTGCCGGGTACCGGAATAAATTTCGGATAGGCGTTCCAGTCGTTTTCTCTGGGCTCAACCTGACTGTCAAGCCATGCGGCTGACGGCCTCGGAGAAAATTCCCGGTAAGACTCAATCAGATTTTCCGAAATCTGAACCCAGTTTTTCTGACGGGTCAGTTTTGCCGTAATAAAGCGTCCGCCCCGAAGTTTTACCAGCCAGTAATCGCATTCCTGAGGCTTGCCCTCAATGTAGGGTTCCGTATCCAGTCTCGGAGGAACAACGTCCGGCCACAAATTCCACGCATGAGGCACATACTCAGACTCTTCCGCCAGGTGTTCCCGGGCAGCAACGACAGCAACGGACTTGCCGGTAACGCTCTGCTCAGCGGAAACCGCAAAAATCATGTCTGCGGCATTGCGGCTGGCGTACGTCGTTTCTAAAAGCAGATCCAAGTCATCGGGATTTTTCAGAAGACTCCTGTAAATCTCCAGAAGTTTGGGATCAAATTTCGAGGTTAAATCTGTATTGTTCATTTGGTTTCTCCAACAGATTTGGTAACTTGTGTTCCGATAAAGGGAACTGCCGCTCCTTCCGTCATATAAACAGGAAGTTTCCCGTCCCAGCGTTCAATGGCATTAAGCTGCAAAATCGCCGGGTTGTCCGCAAGAGCCTTTGCCTTAATTGCAATGGCGTCGGCTTCCGCCTGAGCTCGAATCTTGGTGGACTCCGCAATGCCGCGAGCCTGTTCAATGGCTTTCTGAGCTTCCGCACGGCTCTGCGCCACTTCATTTTCACGAAGCAGCGCTCTCTGGCTAGCCTCTATCTTGGCGTTAATCGAATCTCTAACCTGCTGCGGATAGCGCAGATCATCAAGCCAGGACAGCTTGATAACGCGGATACCGATCGGAGTAAGCCGGCTTCTGAGTTCAGCGGTAGCGTCTTCCAGCAGTTTTGACTTACCGCCTTGAGTGAGCACATTGATGTCAATGTTGGAAGCGTGTTTGATCACCGCATCCGATATGTACTGGCGAATGTTGATTTCAGTAATTTCATCGATTCCCTTGCGGTAAACCTGAAAAACCTGTGCGGCTTTGTCCGGATCAATGTTGTATTCGACTCCGAGGTGCGCCTGAATATCCATCGCATCGCTTGTCTGAAACACAAACACATCTTCATAATTTTTGAGAACATTAAATGTCGGAAACAGATACATCTGTTCGTTAATCGTCAGAAAGTACCGTCCGGTACTTTTAACCTCGTTTTGCACGCCTTTGTCGGCATAGAGATTGACCAGTACACCGACATAGCCCGCAGGCACTGTACAGATAAAGAATACCCAGACAATAAAAGCAACTGGTGCCGCAAGCACAAAAGCAGCAAACAAAAGACCGAGTTTTTTCATTATTTCTCCTTTAGAAATAAGCAAAATGGATTGAGATCAAAATCAGAAACAGCCCGAGAACAAGCAGACATAAAGAAAGCGCATCCAATCCGTCCATAAAAAGACAGCAGGACCAAAGAAGCAGAGCGAACCCGGACAGCAAGAGAAAAACAGAAATTCCCATCATCAGCCTCCTAAACCTAATCCGGGCAAAGTTCCGGTTTGTGATAACGGAAAGCGGTAAAGAACAGCGGAAGTCAGAGTCGCAGAGCTTGGATATTTGTGCTGATTTTCTTTTTGCCGAAGACGGGTAGAATCCTGCCCAGTCTCTTTATTGGAATTGCCCTGATAACTCAGGGCTGTAGTGGGACCCCCTGAAGTTCTAAGTCCGGAACTGCTTGTGGGAAGAAAAACACGGGGCTCAAACCGCTTTGGACGAGCGGAGAGCCCCAGAATAAGGAGACCAGTCGTGAAACTTAAGCAAATACGACTACTACTGCTCCTTACCGTGTTAAAGGAATTAACCTTCAGCATTGACTTCACTGTCAACTGCGCAGGTCTGACGCACCATATTAATAAAAAACGCGAATAATTCTTAGAAAACTTCTAATAATTGCATGAATTTATTATAAGAATTACTTGCATTATATCGTGGTGAATAGTATAATTTCAACTATCAATATTCGGAGATTGCTATGCCAAGACCCAGATCTGATAACCCAAAAGAACACACGTCTATCATTCGGGCTAAACGAAAAGACGGGTGGACTTATGTTCAAAGAGTCGTCAGCGTTTACGATCCAAAGATCAAAAACAGCAGAAGAATTTCAACGGAGACTTTGGGAAAACTTCCACCCGGTGAAACTGATTTGGAGAAATTGATTCCTCTGGAACCGCGCAGAAGGAAAGGCTCGCTTCAGGCCGCTAAGATCGCGGCTCCGGCCCAAGAGGTTGTTGATCCCAGAGATCCGGGGAGAATCATTTACCCGTTGGATATTGTCTTTTGTGTCATTCTGCTTGCAGCGATGCAAGGCAAAACTTCCTGCACGGAAATTGCTGAATTCTGGCATCAATGCCGTCCCCTGCTAAGCAAGACCTTTCCAAACTTTCCGGATGAAGAAATATCTCACGATACTGTCAGGCGCATCACAATGATCATCGGCAAAGATAAAAACGCCGCTCTGATTGAACGTTTCGTAGAGATGCTGCGCAGCAGACTGGCTCATCCGGTCATCGCAGTCGACGGGCAAGCCGTCCGAGCTTCTCGGAACTGCCTGCAGCATTCTCCGTATGTTTTAAACATCATGGACGCAGACAACGAATTGATTCTTGCCCAAGAGGTTGTAGGCGAAAAGAACAACGAAATCAGTCAAGCTTCAAAACTCATTGATACTTTAGACATTCGAGGAACAATCGTCACGGCTGATGCGTTAAATACACAAACTGAGTTTGCAGCAAAGATCATCTCCGAAAAAGCTGATTACTGTTTAGCTCTGAAGGCTAATCAGGATCTTACATATGAACAGGTGCGTGGATTCTTCGAACTGGGAACCCATGAGTACAAAACTGCACGGCCTTCGGTAACAGACCAAGGCGGCAAAATTACGAAAAGAAAAACTCGAATTCTTCCGGGAGCTCTTTTACCGAAAGAAATCCTTGATAAATGGGTTGGCCTGGATGAAGGATCAATCGTGGAAGCCGTTACTGACACTGTTAAGAAAAATACCGGTGAAATTCTTGGGCCCCAGGTTCGTTATTACATCTCATCATTAAGGTACGCTGCTCCGAATGTGGAGCAAGTTCTGCATCGTGCCATTCGTCAGCACTGGACAATTGAAAACAAGGGACATTGGGCGTTAGATATGGCTTTTAATCAGGACCGGCTGCAGTGCACAAACGCTCAGTATCTGGCCGGAAGAACACTGCTTAACAAGATCGCCCTTAACTTTACGACGAAAATCCAAACACGCTTGGAAGAAGCAACGGGCAAAGAGGCGCCATCCAAACCGGTTATTAGAGCGAGGCTGAATAAAATTGAAGATATGTTGGCTGCAATGAATGATTGCATACGCCTCTAGCAGGCCCCCGACTAAGGTCTCCCATCAAGAGGAGACCTATATCGTGGTCTTTTCTTTAATTTCTGAAGCGTCGGACCTGACGACGAAGAAGAGTTAAGGAGTTCGTTGTCATTTCTCTTAGAATGTGACGGTTGGAATTCTTGCTCTTATGAATCAGCAGAGAAGTTTTTGTTAGAGGATGATTTTTCAATTCCCGGATGTATTCTTTCCGATATCCGAATGCCTGGCCAATCAGGGTTGCAACTTCAAATTGAATTAAAAAAAAGATTCATTCAACTCCCTTTGATCTTTATTTCAGGCCATGGAGATATCGAGATGGCAGTTGAGGCAATTCAAAGAGGAGCTGTGAATTTCCTAATAAAACCTATTAAGAAAGAAAAACTCTTTAGCGCGATCCTGTCTTCACTTGACACCGATATGCATTTATTACCGGCGCAGAAGCTGAATTCTGCCATAGATTCACTCTCTGAGAGAGAAAAAATAATCGTTAAGCTAGTTCAACAAAACCTTCCAACTCAAGTAATATCCGAGAGATTGAACATTAGTAAACGAACCGTTCAAGGACATCGTTGGCGCATCTATCAAAAGCTTGGCGTAAATTCCGAAGAAGAACTTAGGCAGAAACTAAACGGTAGCTTAGTTATTTGAGATGGTTATTTGAGATGGTTATTTGAGATGGTTATTTGAGATGGTTATTTGAGACATCTAATGAACCCGCTCGCTTTTTAAAAATAAAGTTTTTCAGTACAAAGGGATTTATGCCAGCAATATCTATTTTCTTTTTTATAGTGGATATTAAGATACTATTAGATTGTTCAGGCACCTGCCTGAACAAAGCATATTTTTGCTTTGTATTTTAGCCAATATCCGTCAGATGTCTATATGCTTGGTTGATAAAACTTGGTTAATAAAACGCAGTGGTCCTGGAAACTTACCCATACCCATATTGAATAGAACTTTTGCTTTATACCGTGAAATTTTAATTTCCAAGTAACAGTTAAAATATGGGTAATCGGAGAAACTTATGAACAACTGCGATTTAAAACCCCTGCCTTTGGGCACATCGGATTTTGCTGCTTTGCGCAGTGATGGACAAATCTACGTGGATAAAACTGCATTGATTTATGAGATTGCATCAAAACGTCAGAAGTTTTTCCTTTCCCGCCCCAGAAGATTCGGCAAATCCCTGCTGATTTCCACGTTTGAATCTCTTTTCAAGTATGGTCTCAGGGATTTCAAAGGACTTGCCATCGAAAAACTTTGGAAGGATGCCGGAACTTACCAAGTGGTAAGACTGGACTTCTCAGGAATCAAAAGTTTTGTTTCCGTAGAAGATTTCTCCGTCAAATTAACTTCTCTGTTGGCTGGAAGTTTTATGCCTTTAGGCTTCAGCTATGAGGAAAATACTGCCGTCAATTTGATGGATCAACTTTCCAACTGGCTGAAGACTCTGTCTCCTAATTCTTTGGTGCTGCTGATTGACGAATATGATGCTCCCCTGACAGGGTGTTTAAGTAAACCTCAGTTATTCGAAGATGCTAGAAAAGAATTGTCTGAATTCTATGCAAGAATAAAGTCCAACGACGGAGCTGTTCGTTTCTTCTTCATGACTGGTATTACCAAATTCAACAAGACCAGTATCTTCTCTGAACTGAATAACTTCTCCGATCTTACGCTTGATGTGGATTACGGAACCCTTCTGGGGTATACGCATAACGAGGTGGAACAGTACTTCGGAGCGTATCTTGACAGAGCTTCAGAACTGCTGAACAAACCGCGTAAAGAGCTTTTGTCCGAGCTAACTAATCACTATGACGGATTCTGTTTTGAAAGGTCTGCTACTCAACACGTATTTAGTCCATGGTCACTGTTGAAATTCTTATCATCCCCTCGCAACGGACTGATTGATTATTGGTTTGAGAGCGGCGGACGGCCTTCTGCCCTTCTCGAATATCTGAAATCGCATTCTTTGAGAACTCCGGAAGAATACGGAAGAGAAAAATCTTTGGCTCTGAGTACACTGACAGCATCTTCAGATTCCAAAGCCATTTCGGATCTGGCACTTTTGACTCAGGCAGGGTACCTTACTCTTAAGAGAATATCCGGTTCTACCGCTTATGTAGGATATCCCAACAAAGAGGTTCGTACTGCAATGGCTCAGCTCTACACAGAACAGCTGTTGGCCGGTTTGACAATAGAACAGGCAGGAGGAGAAAACATTCCTCTCATTTTGGCAACAGAAAACGCTCAGTCGGTGTTCCATCTGTTGAACCGGTTGTTTGCTTCAATTGACTATCGCGGCTATCCGGCAAAAGATGAGTCCTCCGTCAGAGCTTTTGTACAGATACTTTTCACAGGAGCCGGACTGGAACCCAGGGTTGAAGTTCACAACCACAAAGGACGCAGCGACTTGTAAGTCAGAGCTGGGAACCGTCGTTGGGTTTTCGAGTTTAAGTATTGCAGAGAAGGAGAAAATTCAGAGAAACTGCTTCAGGAAGCGGTTGAACAAATCCGATCCAGGCACTATGGAGAGCAATCCTCTGTCAGCGAGTTAATTAGGCTGGCGTTGGTTTTTTCTGAAAAAGAAAGACGATTCACGAAATGGACTGAGATCTAGAGAAAGCACCGTTGAAAGCAAACTCTATCATCAATGATTTTGTATGGAAAATACAACTCAATTGTCTGTATGATTCAAAGAGGATTTAGTGCTTTCTAAAATATATCCGAATCCAGATACAGAGCGGATTATATCTTGGTCTAGCCCTCCTTTTTTTAGTTTTTGTCGTAATCTTCCAACCACAACTCGAATATACTGGGTCTCAGAAATAGATTCCGGCCCCCAAACTGAATGCAATATCTGTTCGTGCGAAATAATAGAATTCTTATATTGCATAAACAATGCCAAAAGTTTGAATTCGTTCCCTGTTAGATGAATTTCAGCACCATTTATCCAAAATCTTTGCTCCGACAAATTCAAAACCAGCGGACCATTAACAAATTCTTTCTTTTTAACAGGTACGTTTAGACGTTCCGAAATAGTTTCCGAACGTCTAAGGAGGGCTCTAACCCGAGCAAATAATTCTTCAAGAGCAAATGGTTTTGCCAAATAATCGTCTGCCCCCGAATCTAGACCTAGTACTTTATCCTCAATTTCTCCTTTCGCTGTTAAAAGAAGTACCGGAACATTTGATTCTGCTCTGATCTTTTTCAACGTTCCAATTCCATCGAGTTTCGGCATCATGATATCCAGAAGGACCAGGTCAAACTTTTTCGCTTCAAATAAAGATAAAGCTTCTTCACCATCTCCGGCTGTTTGAACTTCGTAGCCTAAAGACTTCAAATTAGCAAATAAAAATTTCCTAATCTTGTTGTCATCATCAGCAACAAGAATTCTCTTTTTAAATTCTGAAATGCTCATTTAACCACCCGTGGAAGATATATATAAAAAGTTGAACCTTGCCCAAGAACACTTTCAGCTCTTATTACTCCTCCGTGTGCCTCAATGATTCCTTTGCAAATAGCCAGTCCCAACCCAGTTCCACCTTGCCTGCGTAAATCAGTCATATCAACCTGGTGAAATTTTTCAAAAATTTTTCCTAAATTATCTGAAGCTATGCCGATCCCGTTATCCTTGACAGAAACCTCTACCCTCTCTCCCATTTTTACCCTTACCCCCACTGAAGGCATACGATCACAATATCTGACAGCGTTAGAGAACAAATTAATAAACACTTGTCTTATTCGATTCCTATCAGCAAGAACTTCACAATCTTTTGCATCGATCAAAAACTCACATCTACTTGTTCTTTTCACTTCCGCTGCGGCTTCTTCTATTACAGCCTGTAAATTAATATTTTTTAAAGAAAGTTTTAAGCTTCCCGACTCAATTTTTGAAATATCTAACCAATCAGTTACTAAATGCTCTAGGCGTTTTACCTCATCAGCAATATCTTCTACTGTTTCCTCGACAAATTCCCTGGGCCACTCAACATCTTTTCTTCTTAAAGTATCGACTTCCATCCGTAATGCGGCCACTGGAGTTTTCATTTCATGTGCCACGATTGAAATCAACGAGTTTTTCAGATTTTCTAACTGTGTTTGCTTAGAAACATCTTTAACTGTTAGGGCATAGCCGATGATTTCCGTTGAGGTATTCACAGGGAATAAATGTAGTCTTAGCCACACTTTCTCTGACTTTTTAATCAAACTCTGATAATGCTTAAAAATCTCTGACAAAGTTAAGTTTTGATTTTCTCCCTTAAAAAAATGTAAAAACTGTTCACACGAGCGAATTTCCCACTTCGGTATATTTAACAATTGCTCAAGATTTTTGTTTATAAACAAAGGCAATCCTCGACCATCAAATAGAGCGAAGCCTTCCTCCATAGACTCCAATACAGCTGTTAGAGTAGCAGTTTTATGTTGTACCCCTGTTCTCAAATGATTGTTTGCCTCCTGCATTTTTTCATGTGCCGCCTTTAGGTCTTTTGACATCGACAGTAAAGATGAGGCTAATGCTCTTACTTCTTGAGTTTGTTCATTTCTGAACAAAAATTCCTTCTTTCGAGTAGGAAACTCACCTCTTGCTATCTTCTGAGCCAGTTTGGACAACTGCTCCAAATCAATAGCAAAATTGAATGCAAGTTTTTTTGTTAAGTACCAAATAAAAAGAAGCAATATTGAAATACCAAGAAAACCGCAAACAAGGACAACATTAAAATTCTTGCTCCGGTCCTCTGACATTCTTGAAATCCTTACTTGCCAATTGAGAGGATCTACAGATTTAACTGTTGAGAAAACATTTGCCTTCTTTAGTTCTGAATAATGTTCCGTCTTATTTTTTATTTTTGAATCTTCTGCTAAAGAAACCAGTCTTTTAGGCTGAGACAGCTCATTCCAACCCGGAGAACTAATTATGTAATTTTCTGAATCTGTTATCACAGAAAAATATTCTGGCTCCAGATTTAAACTATTTACTAAGTTGCCAATCTTTGATAGATCCAAAGCCCCCAACACAAACCCTAAAAACTTCCCATTTGGCCCACTGAAGTAAGGAGAGACAATGGTAATTAACAGTTTCTCTGTTCCTCCTTCCCCTTTCATCACCGGAGAAATATGCGTTTTCTTTTCTTCCAGAAGCTTTGAATAATGCCAACGATGACTAAAATCAACCCCAACCATCGATTTGCCTGCCGTATTAAACTCCGGATAAAAAGCAAGAGTTTTAGCTTTTGTATCCGCAAAATAGAGGTTAATAAAACCGGGAAATTGCTCATGCAAAGCCGCTAGAACCGCTTGCAGATCCTCTTTGGATGAAGTACCAGCACCTCCTCTTAAAGTGATTTGTTTAGCCGCCGCCTCTATTCCTCTCCGATGCATCTCCACATGCTGAGCAATTGTTTCAGCAAGACGCTCAGTAGCCCTTTCCTGTGAAAGATCTTCCTTGTATCTATACTCCTGAGCTTGATAAAGAAATACAAATAGAAGACAGATACAGGGCACTAAGCTAACAGCAAGAAAGCTAAGCGACAGTTGAGATCTGATCGAATTTAATTTATCGAAAAGGAACATTAACTTAGAGAAAAGCATTGAAAAACCTCCCCATAAAGATTTGGGGAGGTTTAATTATTTCAAAACCAAATTATGGCGTCTTGTAGGAAAACTCCGAATGACATCTGGAATTAGTGCAGTCGAGTCTTGATTGAGAGTGCTCTCTATGACATAAGACACAGTCTGCATATGTTGCATAATGCAAGGAATTATGGGGATTGTAATACTTCTTATAACGACCCTCTGTTTTCTTTGCTACATCTTCAGCTGTTCCGTGGCATTCGGTGCAAGTTGTCACTGTAGGAGCCTTAGGCATTTCTTCCTTGTGGCAAGCTACACAAGGAACATTTTTATGGAAAGGTTTATGTTCTTTTACAACAGGATTTTGAGCATTAGCTAAACCAGCAGCGAAAAGAGCAACCAACATTGCGATATAAGTTTTTTTCATGTTCTTCTCCCTGTTAAATAGCCTTCATAGCGGCAGCTTGTTCTCCAGCAATGCGTCCAAAAACTGTACATTCAACTGTTGAACAACCCGTCACACGAACTGCACCATGTACACCACCACTTGCTTCACCGCACACAAATAATCCCGGAATAATTTCATTATCAATGGCGCTGATAGCTTGGGTCTTTGCATTAATTGCAATACCGCCTTGAGAGTAGTTGAACTTAGGATAGACAGGACAGGCATAGAAAGGACCTTTAAGAATTGGAACACTCTTTGTCTTCGTGAAATTCTTACCAAATTCCGAATCTTTACCAGCAGCCAAATCCTCGTTGTAGCGTTTTACTGTTGCAAGTAATTGTTCTTTCGGCAACTTAAAGTATTCAGCCAAGGCTTCCAAAGTATCAAACTTCGGCATTTCTCCGTTGTTAAGGATGATATTGAGCTTATCTCTATCGTACAAAGTAGCCAACCCAGCTTCATCGTATACCAATGCTGGCCATTCACTTCCAGCATTCACTAAATCGATAATCTTATAGGAAAGGCCCATTCTGTCGGCACCCTCATTGGTGAACCGCTTACCAGTCTTCTGGTCAACCAAAATACCCTTTTCGATATCTTCAAAACCGATTGAAATAGCAAAACGAACGTGAGCAAGATGAATAGAACGCGCTCCAGCAGCCATCATTGTCTTAAGAGCCCCAGCAGTAGCACCTAGCTGAACTGTTGACGGAACCTTATTGTATTGCGGGAATTCTCTCTGTCGGAACTCAAAATCTCTTGAGAACCCGCCGGAAGCAAAAATAACTCCATTGTTCGCCTTGTAGTACTTAATTACGCCAGAGTTATTAAGCCTGTCATCTGCTTTACTTTCCGGATCAAACAAATAGGCTTCTCTTACCTTCAAACCAACAACTCGGCCATCGCTGTTACGGATAATTTCATCAACTTTAGTTCTAAGCTGAAGAACGCCATTTTGTTTCATGTAGTGGCGATACAAAGGCTGAATTACATTCAGCCCCATATTATGAAGCGGCTGGAAGCAGCGAATCACACTATGTCCTGCCACTTTTCTCAAAGTCGGTTGAAACTGAGCACCGCGAGCTAAAAGAAATTCATACGCATCATTTGAATTGCGACACATTGCATCGACTAACTCTGGGACATTCAGTCGTGCACCCGCTTTAAATACGTCTTTTTTAAACTGTTCTACGGAATCTTTATAGCCCTGTTCTGCCTGAGCTTTAGTATTGCAAGCAGCAAAAGTTCCCCCACTAATAACAGAAGAACCTCCTAAAGTTCCCATCTTTTCCAAGATGATTGTATTTTTACCCTTTTCTGCAGCAGTTACACCTGCCACAAAGCCAGCTAAACCACTACCGACTACGATTACATCGAAAGTTTTATCCCAATTGATTTTGTCCGAATCTACAGATTTTTGAGCCAGAACCGCAGGGGAAGCCACTGCAGCAACTGCTCCAAGCACACCGCTTTTCAGAAAAGTACGTCTTGAATTCAACATTGCTTTCTCCTTGAGACCAAAAGATACTTGTTTCTCATAGGCATCAATTTAAAAGCAGAAAATAACAAACCAATAAAAAAATGTGGGTAAAAATAAAAAAAATATAAAAATTCAGTGTGTTATGCTTATGAAGACTATCCAAAATCATGTTAGAGATACTTCGCCGCTTCTTGGTACAAATACCTGGTGGTATCAAGACAGATGAACATCTTTGCTTTTGATATAAGAATAGAGGTAATGAAATCTCCCTTCCTATGGGTAGTTTTTCTGTTATTGGTGCGACCATTCGTCTCAAAGAACCCTTAGAGTTGGTATGAAACGTGGTCAGAGGGATTGTTTGATTTACTATGAAGCGCTATCTAAACGGAATTTATTGGAAAACTGGCTTTTACGATTTTGAGTTGCCATATATCGGAGATACTCTGAAGAGTTGCAGGATCTTTAAAAAGAATATCGTTGAAATCACATGGAACTCCATGAGGACATTGGAGAACAATCCGACAACGCTCCCTCAGACGGCAACAATTCTTGCAGGTCAGTCCGTCGGAGGAATAAGTATTTTTGATTTGATGCAGGTAAAAAATTACGCTGACGGAGCCAAACTTCTCCTTGTGTTGCTTCAACAGAAAAAGTTTGAGCTATCTGTTCCTGTTGCTTGTGCAATTCATAACTTAGTTGGGAAGGAGGATGCTTTGGAATGGGGAGTAATCCGTAAAACAGATGTCAGCCTCCATAATATTTCTTTTGTCCCTCCTACTAAAAACCTCCCTCAGATTATCAGTACCGGACTGAACTATTTAAAAACAAAAATTGACAATCCGGTCGAAAGAGCGATTGGAACTTTCTTGTTTTTGTCACGGAATCAACCTTTTTATGATGCAAATAAAAGAACTGCGTCACTTCTAATGAACGGCTCTTTGATGGCAGACGGATACTTTCCCATAACCGTTCTTAATAAAAATTCTGAACAATTCCATGAGGAACTTGGAAAATTTTATGAATCAGGGAATGCCGATTCAATGTTTGAATTTTTCCGTATGACAATCAGGAATCTTTACTCTCAAGAACAAAGAACGCAGTATGTAAAAGAAAAATAGAAGATACGAATCAGATTGCGGTTCTTTTATCATTTGTTACAAATTTTATGGTTACCTTTTAGGCTACCAGGTTTTACAAAATAACATTAATTCACTGAATATAAACAAATTACAGAACTCGTCTCCCGCTCCAAATTCTTTTCATCGGTGACCCGCGTTTGCGGATTTTTTCATTTCTACGCCAAGAAAAGAAACGGCGAAAAAACTTTCGATTCCTCGCCGCCGTCCCTATTCCTTTAGGAAATTATTTCTTGCCTCCTAACAGAGACCCAAGAATGCCTCTCAGGATTTTTTCTCCGCTTTGGCGAACAACCTTTTCGACAATTCCTTCACGATGGCCGCCCCTAGGTCCTGTAGAGCCTAAAAGGATGTCTTTGGCTTTACTCATCAAAATATCTGTGAAGTCCGGTCCTTCCTGCTCGGCAGCTCCCGGTGCCGCAGGTTTACCCGGCTGAGGAGCTCCGTTGTCTGCAGCAATCGCCGAAGAGCCTCTCTGCTGAAGAACTTCGTAGGCACTAACACGGTCAATAGCCTTGTCATACACACCTTTCAGCACAGATGCATTTTGGATCGCCTGTCTTTCAGCAGGCGCGATCGGTCCGATCTGGCTTCCCGGGGCGCATACCCAAACTCTTTGCGTAATACCGGGCGTACCGTTGTCATCCAAGAAGCTTACTAAAGCTTCACCGACGCCGAGTTCCTGAATGGCCTGCACCATATCGATTTTCGGATTCGGTCTCATAGTTTCAGCGACCGTACGGACAGCCTTTTGATCGCGAGGCGTAAACGCTCTCAAGGCGTGCTGAACTCGGTTGCCCAATTGACTTAAAACTTTTTCCGGGATATCGGCCGGACTCTGAGTCACAAAGAAGACACCAACGCCTTTAGAACGAATCAAACGAACAACCTGCTCGACTTTATCGATTAAAACTTGAGGAGCGTCGTTAAAGAGCATGTGCGCTTCGTCAAAGAAGAAAACGAGCTTCGGTTTTTCAAGGTCTCCGGCTTCCGGCAGATTTTCATAAAGTTCGCTCAGAATCCACAAAAGGAAAGTTGCATAAAGCATCGGAGACTGCATAAGCTTATCTGCAGCAAGGATGTTTACAACGCCCTTTCCGTCCGATGTCTGCATCAAATCATGGATATTGAGCATCGGTTCACCGAAGAACTTATCTCCGCCCTGATTTTCCAATACCAGCAGACCTCTTTGAATGGCTCCGATAGATGCCATTGAGATGTTGCCGTACTTCGTTCTGAACTGTGCGGCGTTATCGCCTACAAATTGAAGCATAGAGCGCAGATCTTTCAGATCCAACAGCAACAGCCCGTTATCGTCGGCAATCGAAAATACGGCGTTTAAGACGCCTTCCTGAGTATCGTTTAATTGAAGGAGACGGGACAGAAGCAGCGGTCCCATATCACTGATCGTTGCACGAACGGGAAAACCTTCCTGACCGAAGACATCCCAGAACACAACCGGGCAGGCTGACCAATCCGGAGTCGGCAAGTGATGCTTTTCCAAACGCGCTTTCAGCTTGTCTGTCGGCACCGCAGCTTTTGCAATGCCCGACAAGTCACCTTTGATATCCGCAAGGAATACCGGAACGCCTTTCTTGGAGAAAGATTCGGCTAATTTTTGTAAAGAAACTGTTTTTCCGGTTCCTGTTGCACCTGTGATACAGCCGTGGCGGTTAGACATATTGGTCAAAAGGATTTCGTCTTTATAGCCGCTCTGTTCGTCTGTCACGCCGAAAATAATTTGGTTGTCCATTAACTTTCTCCGTTTGGTTAATTTTCGTAAGTTTAGACAAGCTTGCAATAAAACGGAAAAACAAGGCGTCAAATCAAGTTCAAGACAATTTTTACAAATTTGCCCATTCTGCGAAACCCGACTCAAACACAAAATATTTTTTTGTGCTATAGTTCGTTCTCGCTGTTAAACAGCAGTGCGCCAGTAGCTCAGCTGGATAGAGTACCTGGCTACGAACCAGGGGGTCGTGGG
>OGKA01000751.1_pt1 | contig 32608 bp, 21 predicted proteins | sample 1572211 | NCBI WGS metagenome assembly OGKA01 (sample SAMEA2582125, study PRJEB24529) | metagenome | biome: Human gut stool | place: China | collected 2011 | reverse complement strand
TACATATCGGCGTGGGCTTCTGCGTTGCTCGTTCGACAGAGATGGGCAATGCGAAGGCCTCAAGCAGTGGGACGGGTAACAGGTACAGACTCCCACGCTTTTTTCGTATATGTACTATAATACGGTAATATTTAAACACAGTCATATAGGGAGATTTTATGGCTATTAGTATTAGGAGATATGGGAGACTTAATCTGCCATTATACAACACTCAAAGTTTTGCTTAGTCTTTTGAGAAATGCAGAAGACAAGAAGTTGACCTTTTGGGCAAGTAGCATTTACTCTATGAACGACCCTACAGAATTTATGTATAGATACGACATCTACATGGATATCTTTCAGTTACAAATTCCTTATAGATATTTCTGAATAACAGTATATCCAATAATAATTATTTATAAAAAATAGCAACAAATTATGCGCCAGGTAAGATTCTTTTTATTTCTCATTTTGATGTCATTTTCAATTACGGTTGCAGCTCAAACTACTGAGTTTCCCACAGTAGAATATCAGACAGACAAAGATGCAGTTATATCTAAAGTCAGGATAATGAGTACTTCGACTATAGTTAGCGTAAGAGTACAAGGAGATGGGAAAGGGTCATGGATAAAAATCAGCCCGTATACTTATTTATGTTTTTTGTATGGGTCATCTAGCTACCAATATCCTATACGAGCTTTGTCTGATGGTGTAAAGGCTTTGTCTTTAGGGCAAAAATACTATATGAATGACTATAGTTATTATACTATAGATTTAATCTTTGATAAAATACCTTTAGGATGTAATGTCATTACTGTTCAGGAAATGGATGGCTGGTTTTGGTCTGGAATTCATATAAATAATCCAGGTTGATTAGAAGTGGTTGTTAATTGATAATTAGTAATGCTAAAAGTAACTTTCGCAATTTAAACAATGAAAAAGGTTCTATTTATACTCCTTACTCTCTTTTTTGCAGTTAAATGCTTCTCTCAGTCTGTGACCAACCTCGAACGAGACCCCAGTTTCAAGGGTATTACTATTGGTGCCCCCATTGGTAAGTATAGCGATATATTAACATTCAGCCATACTTCACAAGGGAAAAATATCTATCGTGTTAATCAAAGTAGTTATTTGTCAATCTTCAATATCAAGATGCAAGATATGATCGTTGTTGAGAAAGATGGTAAAGTCTATGCTGTTCAGTTAACAAAGACTTATCCATCTGATAGCAGTGGTGCTACTGTATTTAATGCTAATGAATTGTTATCTTGGTATTCAAACTTAAGAGCTAGATACGGAAACAATAGTTTTAGCTTAGATGACATGTCGGGAACGCCATCTGTTTGTGGAATGAGATGGAAAGCTACTTCTGTGGTATTAGATATTGTCTATTTGTTTTATGGGACCTTTGGAGATGAGAAGCCCCAATTGCAATACTATCTATATCAAAGGGAAGATGACTATTAAACGTTCTTTTATATTTATAGTATTTATCATTGCATCGTTATCATGTTTCGGTCAGAAGGTAATCCAACTCACGAAGCAGAATGGCGTTTATACTATTCCCTGTTCTATTAATGGAATTAAGCGTTCATTGATTTTCGATACAGGAGCTTCAACTGTGACTATATCGATGAAACTTGCCAATTTGCTATATAGTATGGGGAAATTGAAGAATGCTGATTTTAAAGGTTGGGGAAGAAGCCAAACCGCAAGTGGACATATTGTTAATAATATGGCTATAGTACTAAGGAATGTTGAAATAGAAGGACTACATTTGAAAAACGTTGATGCTGTTATCATTGAAGGACAAAACGTTCCCTTACTACTCGGACTATCGGCAATTCAAAAACTTGGCAAAGTAACATTGTTAGGAAATAAATTAGTTATAGACACCTCTACTTTAGATAATCTCCGTTTATCAAGTGTCAGGTCACATATAGAGTCACATATTGAGAAAGGGGAATACAGAGAGGCGATAGTTTTGCTAAGAAGAATCGAGAAACAAGAAGCGATTGAAGAAAAGGATTTGTTTAATTTGGCTCAATGTTATTGCTACTCAAAAGACTACAACAAATCTCTCATGTACTGTCAGCAATGGATGGGGACATACAAAATAACAAAGTCCTCTCATGAACCCGATATTTGTTATTTAATGGGACTATCTTATATGGGATTAAAAAGTCACTTTGACGCTGATAACTGGTTTGCAAAAGCAATAAGGTTGATAAGCCTTGATGCTGTGGAGCAAACAAATCGTAAAGATGCGAATACATTGTCTTACTATTACAATCAAAAAGCTATAAACTATTTGGAAGCTAAGTCATACGAAAATAGCGTAGAAGCATTTGATATAGCAACACAATACCGAATGAGATATTTAGGAGTAACACCAGAGGATTTGTGTGCAGGTAAGGTCAAAGATAAGAAAGTTGGAATATGGCTTTACTCCATAAGCAAAATGAGTGCGGTCTTTCTTCATAAGGAAGAGGCTGCCGAGCGATACGCAATATTGGCAGCCTTATGTGGAAATCTGGAAGCTATCGAATTCTGCGAGCATTTTAAACTCAATTATAGTCCTCATCTATAATATACTAACAAATGGTGGTTTTTGTGGCGGTGTTACACCTCTTCCCATTCCGAACAGAGAAGTTAAGCCCGCTTACGCTGATGGTACTACTGTGAGAAGTGGGAGAGTAGGAAGCTGCCGCTGAGATTAGAGCCCGAATTAACAAGCTAACATCCGAAATGGCTCCGGAAAGTCTATGTTGGCGTAATATGTTTAACATTATGGTTGAATATAAGCATTTAATCAAAGTATGTTAGACTGAGCTAAAAAAGAAGGCTCAGTCTATAGGTAGACTGGTAAATGACAATCCAGCCGCTGTTAATTGGATTTCTATTTTGCTCTCCGCATTGAGCTTATTCTATCCGTGGTTAGCAATACCAAGTATTATGTTGGGATTTATATAGCTTTATGCCATCCGATATAAGAAAGAGGTAAAAGATGACAATTGACAAATCTGAAAAGATAAAGCATCTCCCTACGCAAAAGCGTAGGGTTCTTTTGTCTTTGGAAGGGAACGGTTGTCAAATTTACCAAATCTTGAAATTGTTAGATAACATATTAGAACAGCAAGTGTTCATTGCCCCTTATATTTTCATTCCTCGTGGCGGACGAATACCTCTCCTCTGCATCTCTTTTTCAACCCTTTCATACTCTGAAAAGTTGTTGACCACGTTCTGCACCTCTAATTTCCCTTTGGTATGGTCGTCTTCCGTGAGGAAGGGATGGGACAATACAGACAATGTATCGGCAGCATGTTGTCTGTCGGTGTCTGTATGAAAAAAATCATTGACAGCACAGGCCTGTTCGAATGTGAATTGTCTGGTAAGTGGTTCCTTGGCAAAGTCGATGACGGTTTTCAGAGCCTTGCGACATACAACATCCAACAACTCTATTGCCTTCTGAAAAGCGGATATAAGGCTGGCTATGATGCAATTCTTCCGCGAGAGAGCTGCCTCATACGAGTACTTATCTTTTTTTGACTTCTTCAACAGTCTGTTGAAAAGTGCAATAGATCTTCCTATTGTTGAAAAATACACCTTTTCTTATGGCTGAAGATTTCTGACTATGCCTGAATTAAGGTGTGGCTGTCTGCAACGTGCGATGGGGTGCGATGGCTGCCTGCTGTCTGTAATCTGCCGGCAATCCTCTGCAGTATGCTTTCCTGCTTGCAAGTATGGAAGCAGTAACGGTCATTCTGCCCATTGTGCTGTGGCTGCAGTCTGTCATACTTGTTCCAGGGTGGTCTGTCGTGCGGGTGTTCTGGGTGAATGGCGTTTTCTGTTGTTTCAACGGGGCGACGGCAGTCCTTTCCGTTCGTTCTCCCGCACCTGTATAAGAAGGTTTGTCCAGGTGGATTCCCGCCATGTCCGAAATGAGCAAAACATTGTCCGTTTTGTGCTTGCACCGCACATGAAAGTCTATTAATTTTGCCGCATCAAACACGACAGGTGCTGCCGGACAGGCTGTTCCTATATGAGCGGTGCCGCCTGTGCCGGCCTGTTGATCTTATCCTCAGAAGACTGGAGAGGTGTTGTCGGATCCCTGCTGTCTGTGGGACTTTCTCCGGCAGAAAACTCCCTGCATGGCGTACAATAATTTATAACTAAAAACCAATATGATTTACAAAAGCAATTTTACAATGCGCTTGTTCTGTATGGTTTTCCTTGTCTTTTTTGTCACGGTGTCTTCCGTCGCACAGAATGTCAGGAGGGTGACCGGTACGGTGACAGACGATAAGGGGGAGACCCTTATCGGGGCAACAGTAAAGGAAAGAACCCATGGGGCAGGAACCGTCACCGACCTTGACGGACGTTTTTCCCTTGATGTGGACGGGCGGGTCTCCGAGCTTCAGATTTCCTACGTCGGCTACAAGACGAAGACGGTGAAGATTTCTTCCGGCGGACCGCTTGCCGTCACGCTTGAATCGGACGAACATATTCTGCAGGAGGCAGTCGTCATCGGCTATGGCGTACAGCGTAAGAGCGACCTGACCGGTTCTGTGTCGAGTGTGAACAGCAAGGATTTCAACCAGGGTGTTGTCAATTCGCCCGAGGCACTTGTCAACGGCAAGGTGAGCGGTGTGCAGATTATCAGCAGCGGCGGTTCTCCGTCGGCCGGCAGTACGATCCGCATCCGTGGCGGTGCGTCGCTCAATGCGTCCAACGACCCGCTGATAGTGCTCGACGGCATGCCCATGGAGGTCGGCGGGTCGGTTTCCGGCAGCGGAAACTTCCTGAGTCTCATCAATCCGAACGACATCGAGAGCATGACCATCCTCAAGGATGCGTCCTCGACGGCCATCTACGGATCGCGTGCCTCCAACGGTGTCATCATCATCACGACCAAAAAGGGCACCAGTTCCGTCCGCCCGAAGATCACGTTCTCCTCGACGAACGCCCTCCAGACTCCCACCCGGACGGCTGACATGATTACACGTGAAGAGCTGTACCGTCTGGTGCGCACTTACGGCAATGACAGCCAGAAGTCGCTGCTCAACGACGGTGTCGACACCGACTGGAACAAAGAAATATTCCATACCGCTTTCGGAACGGACAACAACCTTGGCATCTCCGGCAGGGCTGGTGCGATACCTTACCGTCTGTCTTTCGGTGTGAGCGGCCAGAACGGTATTCTGCGGACCGACAACGTGACCCGCTACACCGGCAGCATCACGCTCACTCCCATGCTCCTGGATAACCGCCTCAAGCTGAACATCAATCTGAAAGGCACTTGCAGCGACAACCGTTTTGCCAATACAGAGGCCATCTGGAGCAGTGCCACGCACAATCCCTGCTCGCCTGTGTATTCCGGCAGCGATGCTTTCCTCGGCTACTATGAGGCGGCCGACGCCAACGGCGTCCCGGTCAACGGTGCCACGGGGAATCCGGCCGGACTGCTTGACAACTATCACTCTACGAGCAAAGTCTACCGTGCCATCGGTAGCTTCGATGCGGACTACAGCTTCCGTTTCCTGTCCGGACTCCATGCCCACCTTACGCTCGGCTATGACGGGTCGCGCGGCCGGGGACACGTCTATGTGCCACACGAAGCCTACCAGTATTACAACACAGGAGGCCGCAACTACAGCTACGGTCCGCAGCGGAACAGCAACCGGCTCTTTACATTCTATCTCGATTATGGCAGATACTTCGACCGCATCAAGAGCAACATCGAGGTCACGGCCGGTTACGATTACCAGGCATGGAAATACACCAATGCCGCCTACACCGAGCTGAACGACAGAGAGCCGGCAGAGGTGCAGTCGGCATCCGCTGCCGACGACCAGCGTCATGTGCTGCTTTCCTACTATGCCCGCCTGAACTACAGCTTCAACGGCAGGTATCTGCTTACGGCCAGTCTGCGCCGTGACGGTTCGTCACGCTTCGGCAGGGGGAGCCGATGGGGTTCCTTCCCGTCTGTCGCCCTGGGCTGGCGTATGTCGGAGGAGGATTTCTTCAAGCCGCTGAAGCCGGTTTTCAGCACGCTGAAGCTGCGTGCCAGCTATGGCGTGACCGGACAGCAGGACGGTATTGCCAACTACGGCTATCAGCCCCTGTACACCCTCAGCCAGGCCGGCGCCTGCTATATGTTCGGTGGCAGGCCCGTTGCTACTTACCGTCCGTCGGCCTACAACAGCGGGCTGAAGTGGGAGACGACGAAAGCATGGAACTGGGGACTTGACTTCGGATTTCTCGGCGACCGAATCACAGGTTCGATAGACTGTTACTACCGCCGGACCGAAGACCTGCTGGCTACCGTTCCTGTTGCCGCCGGCACCAACTTCAACAAGCAGATGCTGAGCAACGTGGGGAATATCACGGGCAAAGGTGTGGAAATCTCCCTGTCTGCGACGCCTGTGCAGACAGACAGCTGGGAGTGGAGTCTCAGCGGCAACGCCACGTGGCAGAGCAACAAGATCACGAACCTCCGTCTCAATGCCCGTTCGGCATCGCCCCACACACCGGCGGGTGCCATCGACTCGCATTATGTACAGGTGCTGTCAGAGGGGTATGCACCTTATAGTTACTACGTCTACAAGCAGATTTATGACGAGAGGACAGGACTGCCGATAGAAGGACTCTATGCCGACCTTAACGGCGACGGAAAGGTAGACTCGAAGGACCTGTACCATCACCATTCGCCGTCGGCCGACTGGCTCTTCGGTTTCTCCACGTCAGTGCGCTGGAAGCGGCTTACGTTGAGCACATCGCTCCGTGCCAGTGTCGGCAATTACCTCTACAACGGAATGGCCATGAACACGGGAGCCTGGGAAACAATGTCGTACAACAGCTACCAGCTCAACCGCCTCCACGCCAGCTATCTGGATACACACTTCCGGAAACGGCAGTATGAGAGCGACTTCTATGTCGAGAACGCTTCGTTCCTGAAGATGGACAACGTGCAGCTGTCGTACAACTTCGGGAAGATTGCGAAGTGGTGCTCGCTCAACGCATCGTTCATGGTGCAGAACGTGTTTACCCTCACCGGCTATACCGGAGTAGATCCCGAATGCCAGGGCGGCATAGACATGAGTGTGTATCCGCGTCCCCGTATCTATTCTCTGACCATTGGACTTGATTTCTAAAACACCGAAAACAATGAATAAAAAACATATCATTATCATCGCCTTGGCCATGTGCGGCCTGCACTCCTGTACGGCTGACCTCGACCAGAGTCCTCACACCGACAGTCAGTCGACGGCCGCTGCCGTCTACAGTACGGAAGAAGGCTACAGACAGGCTCTCGCCAAGCTGTATGCCTCGTTTGTCATCACCGGACAGGAACAGGGCGGCGGCAATGCCGATCTGGCAAGCAACAGCGGTTATGACTTCCTCCGCGGTTACTTCAACCTTCAGGAAGCTCCGACCGACGAGATGGCCGCCACATGGCTCTCGGGCGACAAGATCGAGGGGCTGACCTATATGACGTGGGATGCCAGCGACCCCTGGGTGGCAGACACTTACTATCGTGCGTACTACACCATCGCACTGTGCAACGAGTTCCTGCGGCACGACACGGAAGCGGCTGCCGCCGGCAACGCCCATCTGAAGGCCTACCGTGCAGAGGCACGCTTCCTGCGTGCGCTGTCCTACTACTACGTGCTCGACCTTTTCGGCAAAGGTCCTTTCGTCGATGAGACGATGGGTGTCGGCTCTTACACGCCCGGGTGTTACAGCAACAGGCAGCTGTTTGCCTACATAGAGCGAGAGCTGAAGGACATTGCTGCCGACGGACTGTCCGACCCCGGAAACTGTGAATACGGCCGCGCCTCAAAGGCCGCTGCCTGGGCATTGCTGGCGAAGCTGTATCTCAACGCCGAGGTGTACGGTGCCGGTACGCACTACACAGACTGCATTACCTGCTGCAAGAAAATCGTCAGTGCCGGCTTTTCCCTTGAGCAGGATTACGGCAAACTGTTCAATGCCGACAATGACAAGCGTACCAACGAGATTATCTTCCCGCTTGTCGTCGATGCCGTCCACACGGTCTCCTGGGGTGCCACGACCTATATCGTCTGTGGCGAATGCGGCAACACCAGCACCCAGAATCCTGCCCGCTATGGACTGACGAACGGATGGGGTATGTTCCGTGTGCGGGGTGAACTGCCGCAGCTTTTCGCAGGCAGGGAGAAGACCGACCGGCGGTACAGGTTCTATACCGACGGTCAGGAGCAATGGCTCGGAAAGGGCATCGACAACCAGTCGGAAGGTTATTTCGGCGAGAAATACTCCAATCTTACCGATGCAGGCGAGCCTGCCAGCAACACGGGAGCGGCAGGGTGCAGCATTGATTATCCTGTGTTTCGCCTGGCGGATGTGTATCTCATGCTTGCCGAGAGCGTCCTGCGGGGCGGACAGGGCGCATCGCTGGGCGAAGCTCTGCAGTATGTCAACCGTGTACGGGAACGTGCTTCCGGCAGCACCGGAGACGACATCACCGCCGCACAGCTCACACTGAAGTTCATTCTTGACGAACGCGGACGCGAACTCTACTGGGAGTGTACACGCCGCACGGACCTCATACGGTACGGACTGTTCACGGGCGGCGGCTATAAGTGGCAGTGGAAAGGCGGCGTGGCAGACGGACGTGCCACCGACGGCCGGTACAACGTCTATCCGATTCCCACAGCCGAGCTGTCGGCCAATCCCAATTTATCCAACGAAAACTATTAACTTCTGACAAGTCATGAACAAGACAAAATATTTTTTACTATCTTTGCTGGCCGTACTGTCGCTTGCCGCATGCAGTACGGACGGCGACCTGATCACCGCCGGCGGTGTCCCGGCGGTTGAGCTGAGCAGTTCCGGCGATGTCGTCCTCGACAGGAACAACACTTCAGCCCTGGCGCTGACGCTCTACTGGACGGACAATTCAAGGCTGACGACCAGCGACGGACGTGTGCAGACACCGGTGAATGCGACGGCGAACACGCTGCAGTTCTCGGCCACGGAGGATTTCTCTTCGCCGATAGAGGTCCTCACCGATGCCGGGACCACGTCTCTGCAATATACGGCCGAAAGCCTCAATGCCCTTGCCGGACGGCTGGACCTGGCCGGAGACGCGGCCTCGACGCTGTACATACGGATGAAGTCGGTGCTGGCAGACAATCTGGCACCCGCATACAGCAATGTCTGCCGGCTGCAGGTTACGCCGTACCGTATCGACATGAGCCGGGCTTCCATCCTCGCTTCCGACCGCACAGACACCGGCAAAACCCTTTGTTCGCCTGAATCCAACGGCATCTACGGCGGTTTCATGGGTGTCGCCGGGTGGTACAACTGGTGGCTGCAGGAAGGCAACGGCATCCTCTGGGGCAACGACGGCGGCGGCAAGGCGTTTGCGGCAAGTAGCGGCGAGCAGCATTGGAACTTCTGGTTCCCAGGACTGTCAGGCTGTTACTACACGGTCGTGAACACCCTGCGCCAGGAGTGGAGTGCGCTGTACATTCCCTCGCTCTCTGTCAGTGGAGACATCCGGGGAGAAATGACCTATGACCGGCAGAACAACAGATGGACACTGTCTTTCAGGGCGGCATCTGCCGGAACGGCTGTCATCCGCATCAGCGGCACCGGACGGCAGTACGACGTTTCCACTGGCACCGACGACGGGGCTGCCACCGGCACAGCCGTGGCATTCGGGATGGAGAACGGGAAGATTACGTTCGGATCCGTACCGAAGGACATCACGGTCAACGTTCCCTCTGCCGGCGAGATGGTGCTGTCACTGGACCTTTCCGACCCTTCCGGATGGACCTGCACGGCGGGCAAGGGCAGCACTTCGGAAGAAGTCCCGGGAAAGCTGTACATCCTCGGCAACGACGACCTGTGGGACTACACGGAATATCTTACACTGTACGACGAGGATCATTTCTGCTATGCCGCAGCGGTCAATTTCAATTCCTCATGGGGTTATTACTTCTCGAAGGCTTATCAGGACTGGACGGAAATCAATCAGGATCCCGCCACGGAGGAGAAGAAACTCACCACGAAAGGCCGGAACATTCCCCAGCCCGGCAAAGGACTGTATGTCGTATGCGCCTCGCTCGGATGGATGAACTACTGGTACCCGATGGACGAGGCTGTCACGGAAGTCGCATATGCCGGCTTCAACGACAGCTGGGAACCGGTCGGCATGAAGGCCGTCGAGGGCCGTCCGGGTGTGTACACCGCAACCGTTGCCGCGACGGCCGGCACGCCGTGGGGCGTACAGATACTCCTCAACGGTTCCTGGACGCACTTCTTCGGCACGCAGGGTGACGGCACACTCCGCTGGGGCAGGAAGGGAACCTGTGCGCCGAAGGGATGGAAGGTCGGGAAGACCTATACCTTCACGGTCGATCTCTGCAAAGGCACTTATACATTAACTGAACAATAAACAACATCCTTATACAACTATAAAATGAAGAAGAAGTTTTTTAATATGATTGCCCTACTGCTGTTCATCACAGGCGTGCAGGCATCCTGCAACAAAGAAGACAGTCCCGTGACCTCTCCCCGGCAGCCGGAACAGACACCGGCCGCAGCCGGTACGTTCGCCAGAGGTGCGGACGTAAGCTGGGTGACCCAGATGGAGAGCGAAGGACTGACCTTCACCGACAGGAACGGTGTGCCGACAGAGCTGATGGCACTGCTCAAGAAAGACTGTCATGTCGATGCTGTCCGTCTCCGTGTATGGGTCAACCCGGCATCGGGCTGGAACAACGCCGACGATGTGCTGGTGAAGGCGCGCCGGGCTGCGGCACTGGGGCTGAGGGTCATGATCGACTTCCATTTCAGTGACAGCTGGGCTGATCCGGGACAGCAGACCGTTCCGGCAGCGTGGGCAGGCTACGACCTCCCGCAGATGAAGACGGCGGTGGCCGCCCATGTCACGTCGGTGCTGACGAAACTTAAGTCGTTCGGCATCACCCCTGAATGGGTACAGGTAGGCAACGAGACCCGCACGGGCATGCTGTGGCCGCTGGGCAGCATTGACAAGGGCGGCAACTATGCCGAACTGTCCAATGCAGGCTACGATGCGGTAAAGGCCGTATTCCCCGGGGCCAAGGTCATCGTACACGTCGACTGCGGCGACAACCTGGCGTTCTATACCCGTGTCTTCGACTATATGCGGCAGTACGGCGGGAAGTACGATGTCATCGGTATGTCGCTCTATCCCGAAAAGGGAAAGGGTGCCGTCTATGCAGACAAATGTGTAGACAATATCAAGACGCTGTATGCCACCTATGGAAAACCGGTGATGGTCTGCGAGATAGGAATGGACTACGACAATGCCGAGGAGTGCCGCGACTGCATCGCCTCGGTCATCCGCAAAGGAAAGGCCACAGGACATCTTGAAGGGGTCTTCTATTGGGAGCCGGAAGCACCTGCCGGTTATAACAAAGGCTACAACAAGGGCTGTTTCGTCAATGGGACACCGACAGTGGCACTGGACGCCTACGCCGAATAGGTACGGCGGAGAGAACAGCTGGAAGGAGGGTGTGTCAAAGGTCTATATGGTATGTGACACACTTTTCTGCTGCTGTCGCCATGTCTTCCGGACGCTGCACTTCCGGCATTAGTTGTCCGTGTTGTATGCGTCTGATATACAGTCGTTTATAAACCGCCTTGGAAAAGGTGCCTGATTGCCTTGCAAGTAGGCCTCGATTGAAGCCCAAGTAGGCCTTGATTGACGTGCAAGTAGGCCTTGATTGAAAATCAGGCAGGCCTTGGTTGTCGGGAAAGTGGTTTTTTCAGTAAATTTGCAGATATCTGGCCGTATCGGCAGGACAGGCACAGAGCCGTCCGCCTTCCGGCTGCAGTCTTTTGGTATGACAAAGATGTTCAGATTTTCGAGACGAGGCACGGCCCTGCTGGTGCTCATCCTCCTGATGACGGGCCGCATGGCAGCCCGGACACCGCACTTCGCCCGGTTTTTCAATGTTTCTCTGCCTTATGCGGCGAACGAGGTGGAGCAGGTGTGGCAGGACCGCCAGGGGATGGTCTGGCTCATCACGAGGCAGGGCGTGTTCACCTACGACGGTTACAGCACCCGGAAGATCACCGGCGGCAGCTTCTGGACTGCTGCCGCATTGAACCGCGACATCCTTATACTGGGCGGTGACGACGGACTCCGGTTTCTCGACATCAGAACCGAACGGCTCTGCAACCCTCTGGGCAATGTCCCGCAGACGGGCGAGATACGTGTTGTCGTCATGTCGGGGGGAGTCCTCTATGCGGGGACGAAGTCGAACGGTCTCTTCAGCTTCGACACCCGGCGCCGGCTGTGGCAGCGGTATATGGTTCCGGGCGGCAAGGACAATATCATCTACGCCATCCGGCCTGTCGGCAACGGCGTGTACATAGGCCATCTGAAGGGACTCTCTTTCATGGACGGCAGGGGAAACATAAGGGACACGGGCATACACGACAATGTCTACAGCATCGATATAGACCGGAGACGCAGGTGTCTGTGGGTCGGCACGGAGCATGGTCTCCTGCACCGCAGTCTGGTGAGCGGAAAGACGGCCCGTGCTCTGTCGGGCAGTACGTACAACCATCCCCTCGTCCTGCCTGACGGCAACCTGCTCGTCGCTTCTGAATACGGCATGCTGGTGTTCAACCCGGAAAGCGGAGACAGACAGACGGTGAGCCATGATGTGTCGTCGCCTCTGTACAGTCTGCCCAGCAACCGTATCAACAGCTTCTTCCGCGACCGTCGGGGCAATATATGGATCTCCACCGACCGCGGGGCGGCATTCGCCCGGCAGGCGGATCCTTTCGAGTACACCCGCATTGTCGACATGACCCGCTCGAACGAGGGAAACACCTTCACGAACGTCCTCGAGACGGCTGACGGGGAGAAGTGGCTCGGAGGAGAGAACGGAATCCTGCACGTCACGGGGCGGGGCTGCAGATGGTTCAGGGTCGGCAGCGGACTGAAGAAGAACATGATACGCCATATCTATGAAGACCGTGACCATGACATCTGGATCGCCACGGATGCGAGTATAGCCAGGTACAACCGGCAGGCGGACCGGTTCGACTATTTCACCCTCACCGGCAGCGACGGACGGAATTCGGACTGGGCCTATGCCCTCTACGAAGACGACCGGCGGAGGCTGTGGGTGGCCACCTACATGGGCGGACTGTACGTCGTCGACAAGAAGGCGCTGCTGCGGAGCGGCGGGACTTACCGGATGCTGCGGTCGCCCTTCGGGAAGGATGCCGAGCTGGTAAGCACGGCCTACCGGCTTGTTCCGGACGGCAGCGGACACCTGTGGACCTATACCGGCAAGGGACTGGTGTCCATCGACACACGCAGTTTCCGCGTGTCGCTCAGGCGGAAGATGTTTCTTGACGGCATGACGGTGGCAAGAGGCTCTGTATGGATTGACGTGCAGGGCCGTCTTTACAGATACGAGATGGCATCGGGCAGGTACACCGATACCGGGTTCAGCGTGGATGACGGCATGATCTATGCCTTCGTGAACGAGAACGCCCGGGTATGGATGTCTACGTCAGAAGGACTTTTCTACATCGACCTGCACGACAATACGGTCCATTCTTCGGGCAAGCCCGAGTACAGGTTCACGGCCGGTACTTACGTGGGTGCAGACCGTTCGATATGCTGGGGCGGACAGGATGTCGTGGCCAGGCAGCGGATATCGGACGGAAGGAACAGCCGTGACGTGGATGTCTACGTCACGGGGATAAGTGTCGACGGCAGAGCTGTCGGCGGCATTGTCCCGCGCTTTGCCACGGATATCCGTCTTGGCGGAAGGAAGAACATCTCCATCTTCCTTTCCACCTACGACTACGGCAACGGCAGCTCGGAAGTACTGTGGTACAGACTGGGCGACGGCAACCGCTGGATGCCGCTGGCTGCGGGGACGAACAGCATCGCCCTGCCAGCCCTGCCAGGCGGTGCCTGCGAACTGTATGTGTCGGCCGGTCCCCGGTCGGGCAGCGTCAGGAAGTACACACTCAGGGTGCCCTATCCCTGGTACCGGCAGTGGTGGGCATGGCTGCTGTATCTTCTGTCGTCCTCGTCGCTTGTCTATGCGGTCTTCTCCTTTTACAGAAGGCGTGCGCAGCAGGAGCTAAGAGAACGCGAACGGGAGAACGCCATCGCCCTGACGGAGCAGAAGATGGACTTCTTCGTCGAGATGTCGCATGAGGTCAAGACACCGCTCAGCCTGATCATAGCCCCGCTGGAGAAGCTGCTGTCGGAAACGACCAATGCCCGTTTCCGCGGGAAGCTGCGGTCGATACATGGCAATGCCATGCGGCTGAGCGACATCATCAACCGCATATTGGACTTCAAGCGGATGGAAGTCGAGGGCGATGACCGGATTCTCGACTCGCACGTCGATTTCGTCTCCCTGGTGGGCAACTGTGTCCGTGAGTTTTCTGACCGGGCACGGGACCGGCAGGTGTCGCTTTCGTTCCACAGCTCCGTAGAGACGCTCTGGATGGATGTTGACATCGTCAAGATACAGTCGGTCGTCCGCAATCTCCTGTCCAATGCTGCAAAATATGTTGACGACAGGACGGGGCGGATTACGGTCAGCGTCGGTACGGGGCAGGGCTGCGTAACGGTCAGCGTTGCTGACAACGGGCCGGGTGTCCCGGCAGGCGAACTCCGCCGGATCTTCTATAAGTACTACAAAGGCGACAGCCAGCATGACGGTACGGGGCTGGGGCTGGCCGTGGCGAGGAAATATGTGGAACTCCATGGGGGGACAATCGCCGCCGAGAATGCCGGCGGGTTGAGGGTGACCTTCTCGATTCCTGTCGGCGAGGCCGGGTACGGACTGTCGGGCGACGGAAGTCGTACCGGCGATGCGGACGGACGGCCGACGGTGCTTGTCGTGGATGACAACCATGACATGGTGGACTTCCTGAAGTCTGCCCTGAACGAGAACTACAGGGCGATGGTGGCTTACAGCGGTGAGGAAGCGATGGAACACGTGGCGGCGACAGTCCCCGACATCATCATCACCGACCAGATGATGCCCGGCATGGATGGGACGGAACTGTGCAGGCGGCTGCGGCATAACTATGCGACAGCAGACACGCCCATCATCATGCTGACGGCAAAAGATGACCAGACGACAGAGCTGAAGAGCATTTCGTGCGGTGCCGACGTGTTCATTCCCAAGCCTTTCAATCTGCAGAAACTCCAGCTGCACATGGTGCAGCTGCTCAGGCGGAAGGCTTCGATTGTCAAGAGTGCCCATATCGTTTCTATTGCGGAAGAGGGACAGGGAAGAATTGAAACGGTGAATGATGACGAGCGTTTGATGACCGAAATCATGAAGGCCATCAACGGCAATATGTCGTCGGAAGAATTCAATGTAAGCAGACTGTGCGAGCTGATCGGAATCGAACAGAAGCAGCTTTACCGGAAGATGAAGTCGCTTACAGGGCAGACACCTGTCAGTTTCATACGTGAACAGCGGCTGAAGCGGGCCGCCATGCTGCTTGGACAGGGGCAGCTTACGGTTTCCGAGGTGATGTACCAGGTGGGCTTCAGCAGTCTGTCGTATTTCAACAAATGTTTTACCGGGATGTACAAGGTGTCTCCAAAGGAATACAAAGGCAGCTGACGGCTTCGGCATCGGCGGGGAAGGGGGATTGATAAAAGGGAATGAAGGGACGTGCTTTGCAGCAGTCGCCCCTTCATTCCCTCTGTGTGTCTTTGTCTCTTTTTGCTTTTCTTATGTCTCTTTGCTTCCCTTGTGTGTGTCTTCGTTTCCCCTTGTGTGTCTTTGCCCTTTCGTGTGCTTCGTCTTATGTGAGCCTGTACCGGAAAGGCTGCCCGGAGGTCATCTGATGGCTGCCAGAAGGTCGGCCACTACATAGCTGGAACCTCCGACGAAGATGAAATCGTCCTTGTCGGCAGCATGAAGGGCGGCGCGGTAGGCTTCCGGCACGGTAGGGAAGGTCTCTCCGTGCAGGCCGTAGCCGGCAGCTGTGGCGGCAACTTTCTCTGCCGGGAAGGCACGGCGGGTGGAGGGCTGTGTCCAGTAGTAGGCGGCATCGTCGGGCAGCATGGACATGACTGCGTGCAGATCCTTGTCGTCTACCATGCCGAAGACGATGCGCCTGCAGCGGCAGGGCTGGTGACGGATCTGCCGGGAGAGGTACTGCCAGCCTCCGGCATTGTGCCCTGTGTCGCAGATGACCAGCGGATGGTCCTGCAGTCTCTGCCATCTCCCCATCAGGCCTGTAGCCTCGCAGACATCGGCGAAGCCTCGGGCGATGCTGTCGGTATTTCTGATTACGCCTTTATTATACAGGAGCATGGCGGCTGTCAGCACCGTGTTGGCATTCTTCTCCTGATAGCTGCCGCCCAGTTCGCCGGTGATGTTGCCGAAGAAGCGTGTCCGGTAAGCGATGCCGCCGGTAGGGAGTGCGTGTGATGCGCATACGGCCGGAATGTCTTCCGCAAAGACGATGAGTGCGTCCATCTTCTGTGCCTTTGCCTGGAATACCGCCTTTGTCTCGGGTACGGCCTCGCCGATGATGACGGGTACGCCCTGCTTGATGATGCCTGCTTTCTCGCCGGCAATCGCTGTCAGGGTATTACCGAGGAACTGCGTGTGGTCGAGTGAGATGTTGGTGATGATGGACAGGACGGGGGTGATGATGTTCGTGCAGTCCAGTCTGCCGCCCAGACCTACTTCGATGACGGCGATGTCTACCTTCTGTTCAGCAAAGTACTTGAATGCCAGTGCTGTCGTCAGCTCAAAGAAAGACGGATGGAGCGGTTCGAAGAAGCGGCGCTCCTGTTCGACGAAATCTATGACTTCCTGTTCCGGAATCATCTGTCCGTTGACCCTGATGCGCTCTCGGAAGTCAACAAGATGCGGACTGGTGTAGAGTCCTACTTTGTAGCCTTCGGCCTGGAGAATGGCAGCCAGTGTGTGTGAACAGGAGCCTTTGCCGTTGGTTCCGGCAACATGGATAGACAGGAAATGGGTGTGAGGATGGCCGAAGTGCTCGTCCAGAGCCTTTGTCGTGCCCAGTCCTTCTTTATAGGCGGAAGCACCGATGTGCTCGAAGACGGGGGTGCTGGCAAACAGGTATTTTACAGTTTCTTGGTATGTCATGGGATGGGTGGGGTAGGAGGGGATGGGCGATGATAAGCGATGATGGGCGGTGATGGGCTGTGATAAGCGACGATGGGCGGTGATAAGCGGCTATGAGAACAGTTTACGGAAGTTCTCGAAGATAGAACGCTTGGTAGAGGTGTCACCGCGGAAGTTCTCGTTCTGGCGCAGTTCTTCGATGGCTTTCCGCTCTGCCTTGTTCAGTTCCTTCGGGACATACACGCTGATGTGGACAATCAGATCGCCTGTGCCGATTCCATAGCCCTGGACGGCAGGCAGTCCCTTGCCGCGCAGACGGAGTGTCTTGCCCGGCTGCGTGCCCGGTTCGATTTTGATTTTCACGCTGCTCCCGTCAATGGTCGGGATGTCAGCCTGTCCGCCCAATGCAGCTGTCGGGAAGTCGAGCAGGAGATTGTAGATGACATTCTGTCCGTCTCGGATGAAGGTGTCGTCGGGCTCTTCCTCTATGTACACTTGGATATCTCCCGTCACACCGTTGTGTCTTCCGGCGTTGCCCTTGCCCGGGACATTGACGACCATACCCTCGGCTACGCCTGCCGGAATGTTGATTTCGACGACTTCTTCGCCTTTGACGATGCCTTCTCCATGGCAGTGGCTGCACTTGTTCTTGATAACGGTCCCCTCGCCGCCGCAGACATGGCAGACAGTCTGGGTCTGCATCATGCCGAAGATGCTCTGCTGGGTACGGATTTCCACACCCGTTCCATGACAGTTCGGGCAGGTCTCGCTACCGCTGCCGGCCTCTGCTCCAGAGCCGTGGCAGTGGTCGCAGGTAACATCCTTGCGCACCTTGAACTTCTTGGTGACACCTGTCGCTACCTCTTGCAGGGATAACCGGACCTTCAGACGCAGATCCGTACCCCGGTATCTCTGTGCCTGATGTCCGCCTCTGCTACGCCCGCCGAAGATGTCGCCGAACATGGAGAAGATGTCGTCCATGGAGAATCCGCCGGCTGCACCGAACGGACTGCCGCCACCAAATCCGCCGCCCGGTGCATCGAAACCGAACTGGTCGTACATCTGCCGTTTCTGCGGGTCATGCAGCACATCGTATGCTTCGGCGGCTTCCTTGAACTTTGCCTCTGCCTCCGTATCACCCGGATTGCGGTCGGGATGATACTTGATGGCAAGTTTCCTGTATGCTTTCTTTATCTCGTCTTCTGAGGCACTCTTGCTGACACCCAGCACCTCGTAGTAGTCTCTTTTTGCCATTCTTCTTTATAGAATTTAAGGAGGCAGGGAGAGCCGCAAAGGGTAAGGCGGCCGTCTCGACCCTTATATCCGGAGTGTCGAAGGGACAGCCTCGCATGAGTGGGATTTCCTTCAACGCCTCTGCGTCTCTTTCTGTCTCCTTCCGATATTATTGTCCGACGGCCACTTTCGCGTGGCGGATGACCTTGTCGTTGAGCGTGTAACCCGTCTGTACACAGTCGATGACCTTGCCTTTCTTTTCGTCGCCCATGCCCGGGACCATTGCAATGGCCTCATGGTAGTCGACATTGAAGTCGGCATCATCGGTTTCGATTCTCTTCACGCCCAGGGTTTCAAGCACCTTGACGAACTTCTTGAATATCAGTTCGAAGCCTTTCCTGATGGCCTTCGGGTCTTCCGTCTTGTCGGCAATGGCCCGCTCGAAATCGTCGAGAACCGGCAGGACGGCGGTTACCGTCTTCTCGCTTCCGTTGAGGATAAGCTCCGACTTCTCCTTCAACGTACGCTTCTTGTAGTTGTCGAATTCGGCAGCCAGACGGATATATTTGTCTTTCCACTCCTCGGCCTCTTTCTGTATTGCGGCCTCCGTATCAGCCTCCTGTTCTGCGGTTTCATCCGCTTCGGTCTCTGCTCCGGCGTTCTTTTCTGACTGCTCCGGCTCTTCGTTCCGGGCTGTCTTTTCGCTGTACTGTTCCAGCTCTTCGCCTTCCACGTTTATATTCTTCTTTTCTTTCCTCATATCTGAATGCTGTTGGTCAGGGTATGTTTCGCAAAAAGTATGCCATCTTTGTCACGCTTCGTACATCCCTGCTTTCTGTTCCTTGATCTGTTCGTCGTGGATATATTCGTCGTAGGTCATCAGCTTGTCGATGGTCCCCTTCGGCGTCAGTTCGATGATGCGGTCGGCCACGGTGTTGATGAATTCGTGGTCGTGGGAGCTGAAAAGGATGTTTCCCTTGAAGCTCACCAGGTTGTTGTTGAAAGCCTGGATGCTCTCCAGGTCGAGGTGGTTGGTAGGCGTGTCGAGAATCAGGCAGTTGGCATTCTGCAGCTGCATACGTGCAATCATGCAGCGCATCTTCTCGCCTCCGGAGAGCACGTTCACCTTCTTCTCCACCTCTTCCTGCTTGAAGAGCATACGCCCGAGAAATCCCTTCATGGCGACTTCGTTGCCCGGCCCGTACTGCGACAGCCAGTCGACGAGGTTCAGGTCGCTGTTGAAGAACCCGGTGTTGTCCAGCGGGAGATAGGCTGTGGTGATGGTCACGCCCCAGTTGTAAGTGCCGCCGTCAGCCTTGCGGTTGCCGTTGATGATTTCGAAGAGGGCCGTCATCGCCTTCGGATTACGGGAAAGGAAGACGACTTTCTGCCCTTTCTCGATATTGAAGTTCACGTTGTCGAACAGCACTGTGCCGTCGGCATCCACTGCCTTCAGGTTCTCCACTTCCAGAATCTGGTTGCCCGGTTCGCGCTCCATGCTGAAGATGATGCCCGGGTACTTGCGGCTCGACGGGCGTATCTCCTCGACGTTCAGGCGTTCCAGCATCTTCTTGCGCGATGTGGTCTGCTTGCTTTTGGCGACATTGGCCGAGAACCGGCGGATGAACTCTTCCAGCTGTTTCTTCTTCTCCTCGGCTTTCATCTTCTGGTTCTGGGCCTGACGGAGAGCCAGCTGCGAGCTTTCGTACCAGAAAGAGTAGTTGCCGGCGAAGACGGTCACCTTGCCGAAGTCGATGTCGATGGTCTGCGTGCTGACGGAATCGAGGAAGTGGCGGTCGTGGGAAACAACCAGTACCGTCTGGTGCTCGTCGATTTCGCCGAGGTAGTCCTCCAGCCACTCAACGGTGTCGAGGTCGAGGTCGTTGGTAGGCTCATCGAGCAGCAGGTTCTCCGGCTTTCCGAAGAGGGCTTTTGCCAGCATGACGCGCACTTTCTCCGTATTCGACAGTTCCGCCATCTGCTTCTGGTGCAGGTCCTCCTTGACACCGAGGTTCTGCAGCAGCTGTGCCGCATTGCTCTCAGCCTCCCATCCGTTCATCTCGGCGAACTTCAGCTCGAGGTCGGCGGCACGGTTGCCGTCCGCCTCGCTCATCTCCGGTTTGGCGTAAAGTTCTTCACGCTCCTTCATGTTCCGCCAGAGCGTCTCGTGGCCCATGAGGACGGTATCCATTACCTTATACCCGTCATATTTGAAGTGGTCCTGCTCCAATACCGACAGCCGTTCGCCCGGCCCCAGTTCCACGGTTCCCTTGTTGGGCTCCAGGTCGCCGGAGATGGCCCGGAGCAGCGTCGACTTGCCGGCGCCGTTGGCACCGATGACTCCGTAGATGTTGCCCGGTGTAAACTTCATGTTGACGTCCTTGTAGAGAACCCGCTTGCCGAATTGGATGGCAAGGTTTGAAAGTGTAATCATCTTTTTCTAATACCTTATTATATTGTAATTCGGCTGCAAAGATACTACTTTTATTCCATTTACCCAAAAATCGCCCTTGCTTCCTGTGTGTGTTCCGCACGGCTTTCTCCTGTCTGCCATCGGCGGCATCCGGCTGATATGCTGCGTCCTTTGCGGACCTTTCCAAGCGGTGCAGACGGCAGGTGTCCAAAGGACAAGAGCCTATTGTCCTGTCAATATCCTGCGCACATGAATCAGGCTTTCCTCATCAGGAGGAGAGACCTCTGCAAGTGTGTAGGGAATCCCCAGCTGCTCCCATTTATATACTCCCAGCGTATGATAAGGCAGTACTTCCACGCGGTCGACATTGCCTAATGTGTCGAGGAAAGTGCGAAGCCGGCGCAGTGATTCATCATCGTCATTGATTCCCGGCACAGACACATGCCTGATCCAGACCGGCTTCTGAATATCGGAAAGATAGCGTGCGCAGTCTAATATATTCTCGTTTCCCCAGCCGGTAAGCCGTCTGTGAGCATCGCTGTCGATATGCTTTATATCCAGCAGCACCAGGTCTGTATACTGCATTAACTCCTCAAAAGCGGAAAAGGAATCGCCTTTCCGGCAGAACGGCTGTGCAGAAGTATCAAGACAAGTGTTGACTCCCAAGGACTTTGCCTTGCGGAAAAGTTCTGTCAGCGGCCGTAATTGTAACAAGGCTTCACCGCCGCTCACCGTGATTCCGCCCTTTTCTCCCCAGTAACTCTGATAGCGCAATGCCTGGGACAGGACATCGTCGACAGAGCGGAGGATGCCCCCCGCTCTGTCCCAGGTGTCCGGGTTATGACAGTAACGGCATCGCATTGCACACCCTTTCAGGAAGATGACGAAACGGATGCCGGGCCCGTCAACCGACCCGAACGATTCCACGGAGTGTACCCGGAGCATCGCATCGGAAGCCGGCAAAGACGGGGCATCTGCCTGTAGACGGTCCGTTTTACATTGAGCCATGGGCACGACGGGCAATGACATCCAGCTGCTGCTCCCGCGTGAGGTCGATGAACTTCACGGCATAACCGCTGACACGGATCGTGAAGTTGGCATATTCCTCCTTCTCGGGATGTTCCATACAGTCGATAAGTTTCTCTACGCCAAAGACATTGACGTTCAGATGGTGTGCGCCGCGGTTGAAGTAGCCGTCCAAGACACCGACGAGGGTGTCTACACGCTCCTCATCATTATGTCCAAGCGCATCCGGGCTGATGGTCTGTGTGTTGGAGATTCCGTCAAGCGCATACTCATAAGGGAGCTTTGCCGTTGAATTCAGAGATGCCAGCAGGCCGTTCTGCTCTGCGCCGTAAGACGGGTTGGCACCTGGAGCCAGGGGCGTACCGGCGGCACGGCCATCAGGCGTGTTGCCTGTAAACTTTCCGTATACCACATTGGAAGTGATGGTAAGAATGCTTGTCGTCGGCTCTGAATCACGATAAGTGTGATGCTTTCGGATCATGGTCATGAATGTCTTCAGCAGCCAGACGGCAATCTCGTCAGCACGGTCGTCATCGTTTCCGTAACGTGGGAAATCGCCTTCTGTCTTGAATTCTACCGGGAAACCGGTCTCATCACGGACAATGTTCACCTTGGCGTACTTGATGGCTGAAATGGAATCGACCACATGGCTGAAGCCGGCAATGCCTGTCGCGAAGGTGCGGCGCACGTCTGTATCAATAAGTGCCAGCTCCGCCGCCTCGTAGAAGTACTTGTCGTGCATGTAGTGAATCAGGTTCAAGGTGTTTACATAAACGCCTGCAAGCCATTCCATCATGTCCTTGAAGCGAGGCATGAAATCTTCATAGGTGACGACGTCGCCCTCTATCGGGCGGTAGGCCGGGCCGCATTGCTCGCGTGTCCTGCCGTCGACTCCTCCGCTGATGGCATAGTTGAGACACTTGGCAAGGTTTGCACGTGCGCCGAAGAACTGCATTTCCTTTCCCGTCTGGGTAGCTGACACACAGCAGCAGATGGAATAGTCATCTCCCCATATCGGACGCATCACGTCGTCATTCTCATACTGGATGGAACTTGTGGTGATAGAGATCTTTGCAGCATAGTCCTTGAAGGCCTTGGGAAGACGTGCGCTGTACAGGACGGTGAGGTTGGGCTCCGGGGAAGGACCCATGTTCTCCAGCGTGTGCAGGAAACGGAAGTCGTTTTTGGTCACCATCGAACGGCCATCCATGCCCAATCCGGCAACTTCCAGCGTGGCCCAGACGGGGTCGCCGGAGAACAGCTGGTTGTAGGAGGGGATTCGTGCGAACTTGACCATGCGGAACTTCATCACCAGGTGATCTATAAGCTCTTGCGCTTCTCTCTCCGTAAGTGTCCCTTCCTGCAGGTCACGTTGGATATAGATGTCAAGGAAGGTTGAGATACGGCCGACCGACATGGCTGCGCCGTTCTGTGTCTTGATGGCTGCGAGATAACCGAAATAGAGCCATTGCACGGCCTCCCGGGCATTGCCTGCCGGCTGTGATATGTCGTAGCCGTAGATGGACGCCATCTCTTTCATCTCATGCAGGGCCTTTATCTGCATGGAGATTTCTTCGCGCAGACGGATGACTTCCTCCGTCATCGTACCGTCACCGCAGTTGCGCAGGTCTTTTTCCTTCTCCCTGATAAGGAAGTCTATTCCATAAAGAGCGACACGACGGTAGTCGCCGACAATACGTCCGCGGCCATAAGTGTCGGGAAGTCCGGTAAGAATGTGGTTGTGCCTTACGTGTTTCATCTCGTCTGTATAAGCGTCGAAAACACCGTCGTTGTGCGTCTTGCAGTACTTCGTGAAGATTTCGTGGAGCTTTTCGGAGGGTTCGTAGCCATAAGTCGTACAGGCCTGCTCAGCCATCTTTATGCCGCCGTATGGCATGAAGGCACGCTTCAGGGGCTTGTCGGTCTGTAAGCCCACTATCTTTTCCAGCTCCTTCGTTCCCTCTCCGATATACCCGGGCCCATAGGCGGTCATGCTGGAAACGACGTCGGTCTCCATGTCCAGCACCCCTCCTTTGGCACGCTCCTGCTTCTGGAGGTCTTTGAGCATGCTCCAGAGCTTGTCCGTTGCTTCAGTGGGGTTCTCAAGGAATGAAGCATCACCGTCATAACGCTTGTAATTGTCTTGGATAAACTGACGCACGTTGACTTCATCAAGCCACTTTGTACCGGTAAATCCTCTCCATGTTTTTTTCATAATTGTGTCTGATTGGTTTTTAGGTGAAACATTTAGTTGATTGTAAATGGTCATACGGCAAAGCATTGCTGAATTGCTGCGGACAAAGTTAGGAAAAAAAACGTAATGTCAAGTGTCTGGACAGGTTTATGTTGGGAAATCGCATGAAAAAATCAAGCCGCATTGCAGACAGCCGCAGACGGCATTTCAAGTAAGGCCTGATTGAAAGCCAAATAAGGCCTGATTGAAGGCCAGAAGGGCCTTACTTGGAGTGCAACTAAGCACCTTTTCGGGGGCTGTTTGCATACGACTGATTATGAATGACTTATGAAGGGAGACTCTTGGCGGACAGGAGACGGGCCGGTACAGGGAGACCGGCTTTGGCGGACTTCTGTCTTTCCGGCGTGCAGGAAAAAGGCGGCGGCCTGTCCTCACACGATTTCCAACGCATAGTGCTGATAATCGCGGACGATGGTATAGAGGAACTTCTCGTCGGCGGTCGGCAGACCGGCGATGGCGAGGTGGCTGCGCACCTTCGAGGCAAGGGCGGCAATGCGTCGGTCGCGGTCGGCGCCGGGTTCGGAGGCGAGCGTGCGGCGGATGACGTCAAGCTGGTTGAGCGATAGGTCTTCCGCCTGCGGATAGACCGGTCTGTAACTGCGGTCGAGGTAGGAGAACTCGTCGAGCGACACCTGTATCTTCCGGTAGTCATGTAGTCGTATCACCATCGTCCCGGCAGCAAGGTCGCCGAGCCGCTGCGAATTGGCGGACAGAAGGATGACGAGCGCGCCCACGCAGGAGAATCCGAGGTCGACCAGCTGAAGGAGCCAGCGCAGGAAGAACTCGCCGATGCCCGGTGTGGTGCCGTCCTTCTTCACCACACGGATGTGCATGACCATCTTTCCCACGCTCTGTCCGTGGTTGAACAGTTCCATGAGGAAAGGGTAGAAGAGGGCCGGCAGGTAGATGCACAGCAGGAAGAACACTCCGGACCGCAGGGAAAACAGGTTGAGCCTGCTTACCAGCAGCGTGATTCCGATGATGTAACAGCCAGTCAGGAAGAGGTCGATCAGCTGTGCGATGCCGCGCTCCCCGATGCTGGCCGGCGACTGGCTGATCTGCACGTACTGTCCTGTGACGATATTGGCTTCTGGCATTTCCTTGACAATAAAATGTTGTTTCTGTTGCAAATGTAAGAAAAAAACTCTACTTTTGCTTCCTGATAACGGAATAATGTGCAAAAAGCAATGTCCTTTCCATGAAGGAAGTCCTTTTCATACGTAACAACATAGAGAAATGGCGGACGATGGAGGAGCTGATAGACAATATCGACTTCGAGATGCCTGACCGCCTGGCCGATGTCTACACGGAGCTTACGGCCGACCTTGCCTTTGCACAGACGCATTATCCCCGGTCGCGCATCACCGTCTACCTCAACAACCTTGCTTCCGCACTCCACAACGAAATCTACCGGAACAGACGGGAGAAGTGGAGCCGCCTACTGACTTTCTGGACGCAGGAAGTGCCCGACGTGATGTGGAAGGAACGCCGGCTGCTGCTGCTGTCGTTCGTCATCTTCATGGCAAGCGTGCTGACAGGTGTCGTCTCGACGCTCGGCGACTCGTCTTTCCCGCGCCTGATTCTCGGCGACGGCTATATGGACATGACCCTTGAGAACATTGCGCAGGGCAGGCCGATGGGGGTTTATGGGAGTGAGGAAGAGGGGCAGATGTTCCTCGGCATCACGCTGAACAACGTCATGGTGTCGTTCAATATGTTCGTGTCGGGCGTGCTGACGAGTTTCATGCCGGGCTTCCTGCTGTTCCGCAACGGCATCATGGTGGGCTGTTTCGACACGTTCTTCTTCCAGCACGGACTGCTGGGCGAGAGCCTTCTGGCGACCATGCTGCACGGGACCCTTGAGCTGTCGGCCATCATCGTGGCAGGTGCGGCGGGGCTGGCGATGGGTGCGGGATGGCTGTTCCCCGGCACTTACTCCCGTCTGGCGAGTTTCCAGAGAGGGGCGAAGCGGGGCATGAAGATCGTTGTCGGCACTGTCCCGATCTTCATCCTGGCCGGTTTCATCGAGGGGTTCATCACCCGTCATACGGAGATGAACGATTATGTCCGCCTCGGAATCATCCTCCTGTCGCTGTCATTCGTCGTATATTATTTCTTATATCTTCCCTATAAACGTAACCGCTGTCCCGACAATGCAAATGGAACGACCCAAGATTGAACTGTATCAGGTGCGCAGCTTCGGAGAGAAGTTCTCCGCCACCTTCGATTTTCTCCGAGAGAACTTCCGCCTCTGGCTGCGGGCGTGTACCTACCTTATCCTGCCCCTCTGCCTGCTGCAGGGATTTGCCCTGCAGAGCCTGATGGGCATCTTCCTCCCTTTTTATTCCGCTGTACTGGGCGGTCCGGGCAGCCTGGACCCGTCGGCAGGCATGGTCGTGAGGATGATAGCCTCCTATGTGGGCTATTTCGTCTGCATGACGGCAGGCTCGGTTCTGCTGGTCGGAACCTGTTATGCCATGCTGAAATACTATCATGGAAGCCGTGACAGACTGTACGGCGTGACGATGCGTGACCTGAAGCCGCTCATCGCCCAGGCTGTCAAGCGGTCGCTTGTAATGGTCGTTCTGCTCACGGTCCTCCTGGTGGCCGGGCTGACGGTCCTGATAATGCTTGCCGCTGTCATGGAGAGCTACTGGCTGATATTCTTTTCTGTCATCGCCGCTTTCGTGTGCATGATACCGCTCTCCCTGGCCATTCCGGTCTATGTCTTTGAGGACGACGAGACCGCCTTCAGTTCTGTCCGCCGCGGTCTGACGCTTGGCTTCCATTCGTTCTGGTCGCTGCTGGGACTGCTGTTTGTCATCGGTCTCCTCGCCAATGTCCTTTCCACGGTCACGACCCTTCCCTGGTATGCGCTGACCCTGATGCAATTCCTCTTTACGGTGTCCGACAGCACGCAGAGTGCCGCTGCGGCTTCTCCCCTCTATGGCTTTGCCCAGTATCTGACGGCCGTGGTCATGAACTTCGGCATGTATCTCACCATGTCTCTGTCGACCTTTGCCATCGCTTTCCATTACGGGAGTGTGGCGGAAGACCTCGATGGCTTCTCCGTCGAAGAGGACATCGAAAACTTCGAGCGGCTGGCCGGGGAGGACGCTGACATCGACAATTTTGAACGTCTCTGACCTCCCTCCCGTATGCTACAGCCGCTGATCGACACCCTGACCTGCGATTCGACGCTGCTTCATCGGTTCCGTTCCGATGAGGCCTATGACTATGCCGGCGAACTGCAGACACCCGATCTGGACTGGTGGGACTGGCTGGCACGGAAAATCGAAAGGCTCTTTTCAGACGTGTTCAGCATCCAGAGTGACGGCGACATCCGCATTTTCATCTACATTGCCATTGCACTGGCTTTCTCGGCACTGATTGTTTTTCTGCTGTATCGACACCGTCCCGGGCTGTTCGGGAAAGCGGGAAATATAAACAGGGCTGACGATGAGGAGGACGACATCTACGGTATTGATTTCGATGCCGCTTATGCCCGGGCCATGGCGCAGAAAGACTATTACCGTGCCGTGCGCATCGTCTACCTGCGTACGCTCCGCCGGCTGTCCGACAGCCAAAGAATCAGCTGGCAGCTCTACAAGACACCGACGGAGTACACCCGTGAGTTCCTGTCGGCTGATTTCCAGCGCATGACATCCGTTTTCATGCGTGTCAGATACGGCAATTACCCGGCATCGGAAGAACTCGTGGACCTGCTTGTCAGTCTCGAAGACGAAATCAGGAAAGGAGGTGCCGCATGAACAAACGGTTCCTGTTCTTCATTGCGGTTTTCCTTGTCTTCGTCTTCGCCATGCAGTGGAAAGTGCCGTCGCAGTTCGTGTGGAATCCCACCTTCAGCCACGGAGACAGCCAGCCCTTTGGATGTCTGGTGTTCGACTCGTTGATGCGCCGGTCGGTGCCCGCCGGCTACGAGGTCACACGGAAGACTTTTGCCCAGCTGGAGCGGGAGGGCTACGGGAGGAAGCCCCATGCCATCCTCGTGCAGGCGGTCGGATTCCAGCCCACAGCGACCGATCTCCGTGCGATGGAACGGCTTCTGAAAGCGGGCTGCAAGGTGTTTGTCGCCACGTCTTACATGGACCGTGACTCGCTGGCAGTGGATCTGAACGTCACCGTCAGCGGCTCGTCCGGCTTCTCGCCCTCGTGGGTCAGAAGCTCCATAGAGAACCACTCCATCCCTTATGATACGCTGCAGTGGGGCTGCCAGCCGCCTTATCATGAGAAAGCGTTCCCCGTCTACAGGGCCATGACCGGCAACAACGTTGAGACAGACAGGGAGATTCCGTGCGACACGCTTGTCGGAAGCTGGGCGGAAGACGAGGAAGACGACAGCCTCGGAGGCTACTGGCAGGCGCGTGTGGTCAGCATACGGCATGGGAAGGGCGAGCTTTTCGTCTCCTGCGAACCGCTGCTGCTGACGAACTACGGCATTCTCGACAGGGGGACCAACGGCCTTGTCTTCCGCATGATGTCGCAGTTCCGGGGACTGCCGGTCGTCCGTACCGAGGCGTACGCCCCGAAGACGGAGCTGGGCGAGACGGCCACTCCCCTGCGTTTCTGGCTGCAGCACACACCGCTGCGGTGGACCGTCTACCTGACAATGCTGGGACTGCTGCTCTTCTGTGTCTTCTTTGCACGGAGGCGGCAGCGCGTCATTCCCGTAGTGACGGTACCGGAGAACCGCTCGCTGGAGTTCGTGAAGCAGATAGGGACACTCTATCACCAGAAGCACGTCAACCGTGACCTGCTGCAGAAGAAGTACGGCTACTTTGCAGAGACACTGCGCCGGGAACTGATGATTGACGTAGAGGACGAGGCGGCAGAGAAGGAGAACATCACGCAGACAGCCCTCCGGACAGGCATGGCAGAGGCGGAAGTGAGGAGTGTCCTGAAGCGTGTCAGGTCCTGCCTGCAAGGCAGCGACGAACTGACAGACACCACGTTGCGCAAGGCGATTGACGGTATGGACACCATCATCAACAGCCTTTAGGCTTTACGGAAAGGCAGACGGAAAACAGAACAGACGTGCAAACAACAGACAAGATGGAAGAACATAAAGAAGAAAGAACCGACCTTGCTGCATTCAGCGGGAAGGTCATGGAATTGAGAAAGGAAATCGGCAAGGTCATCGTAGGCCAGCAGGAGGCGGTCGACCTGCTGCTGACAGCCATTCTGGCAGACGGTCATGTGCTGATAGAGGGTGTGCCGGGAGTCGCCAAGACACTGCTGGCCCGGCTGCTGGCGAAACTCGTTGATGCCCGCTTCAGCCGTATCCAGTTCACACCCGACCTCATGCCGAGTGACGTACTCGGTACGACGGTGTTCAACATGAAGACCTCAGGGTTCGATTTCCATGAAGGCCCGGTCTTCTCCAATCTCGTCCTTGTGGATGAAATCAACCGTGCCCCAGCCAAGACGCAGGCCGCCCTCTTCGAAGTGATGGAGGAGCGGCAGGTGACGATCGACGGTGTCACGCACCGCATGGATGAGGTCTATACGATCATCGCCACCCAGAACCCCGTGGAGCAGGAAGGCACTTACCGGCTGCCGGAAGCCCAGCTGGACCGTTTCCTCTTCAAGATACGTATGGGCTATCCTTCCGTCGACGAGGAGACGGACATCCTCCGCCGTCATCTGGAGAAACGACGGCTCACCCGTCTGGAGGAGGTGCGCCCTGTGCTGACTGTCGGCGAGCTGTTACAGATGCGTCGGCAACTGGAGACCGTCTATGTCGAGGAGAGTCTCCTGCGCTACATAGCGACCGTCGTGCAGCAGACCCGTATGTCGAAAGCGGTCTACCTCGGTGCCAGTCCGCGTGCTTCCGTCGCCATGCTCAACGCCTCGAAAGCCCATGCACTGCTTGCCGGACGCGACTTCATCACGCCGGAGGACATCAAGTCCGTCACGCCGAGCATCCTCCAGCACCGCCTTATCCTCACTGCCGAGGCCGAAATGGAAGGGTACACGCCGTTGAAGGTGGCACAGAAGCTGATTGACAAGGTGGAAGTGCCGAAGTGAGAATCTTATATAAGGCAGGTCCTGAAAGTCGCATTTGAGGGTGTTCAGCCTTCAGGCGGCAGGTTCCTGTTTCTTCCTGAACGGGCATAGCGGGCTGTGCGACCCCAGCTCTCCCTAACTCCTCAATTCTCTGCAACGAATGTATCTTACCCGGAGGTTTTATATACTGTTCACGTGTCTGACGCTGCTTACCGGCTTCGGCTATGTCTTCCCGCTGCTCTTCACGGCGGCAAAGCTGCTGTGGGCCGGCTTTGTTCTCCTGGTTGCGGGAGACGCCCTGCTGCTTTATCATCGCAGGGGGATGGATGCACGAAGAGATTGTGCGGACCGCTTCTCCAACGGCGACGGGAACGAGGTCAGGATACATCTGAAGAGTGAATATCCTTTCCCTGTGCGGCTGACCGTCATCGATGAGGCTCCCGAGGTGTTCCAGCGACGCGACATAGACTACAGAGTCCGGCTCCGTGCGGAGGCCGGGAGAACCGTCGGTTACAGTCTTGTCCCCACACAGCGCGGTGTGTATTCCTTCGGACACATCCGCTGTTTCGTCCGTACGGCCGTCGGCCTTGTGGAACGCCGCTATACACTGGGCAGTGCGGAAGACGTGAAGGTTTACCCTTCTTTCCTCATGCTGAACCGGTACGAGCTTCTCGCCATAAGCGACAACCTGACCGAGATGGGCATCAAGCAAATACGGCGGGTGGGCAACAACACCGAGTTCGAACAGATCAAGGACTATGTACAGGGCGACGACTACCGGACCGTCAACTGGAAGGCGAGTGCGCGGCGGCACCAGCTGATGGTGAACGTCTACCGTGACGAACGCTCGCAGCAGATTTTCTCGGTCATCGACAAGGGACGTGTCATGCAGCGGTCATTCCGTGGAATGACGCTTCTGGACTACAGCATCAATGCCGCCCTGGTACTGTCCTACGTCGCCATGCGCCGTGAGGACAAGGCAGGACTGATTACCTTTGCCGACAGGCTGGACACGTTCGTCGCTCCCTCTCGCCGTTCCGGACAGATGCAGCGTCTTCTGGAATCGCTCTATGCGCAGCAGACAAACTTCGGGGAGACCGACTTCAGCAGCCTCTGCGCCAACGTACACAAGCAGGTAGGCAAGCGGAGCCTGCTTGTCGTCTACACGGACTTCTCCGGCATGACGGCACTCCGTCGCCAGCTGGCTTATCTGAAACTGCTCAGCCGGTGGCACCGGGTATTGGTCGTCTTCTTCGAGGATGCCGAAATGAAGGCCTATATCCGTTCGCCCAAGCAGTCGACCGAGGATTATTACCGGCACGTGATAGCCGAGAAGTTCGTTTACGAGAAGCGGATGATTGTCTCCACGCTCCGCCGGCAAGGCATCTACAGTCTGCTGACAACACCGGAAAGTCTCAGTGTCGATGTCATCAACAAGTATCTGGAAATGAAGCAGCGGCAGATTCTGACCTGATGCCTGTCCTCCTGTGGATTTCCTTTGCATCCGTCTTGCCTTGTGCAGAGAGAGGGATTGTTTCTTTGTCTCGTTCTCCCGTCAAAATGTATGTGGACAGGAAATAAAACAGAGGCTTATAATAGCGGGAAATGCCCTGCATTATATATTTGCAGCAACAGCCCCCGGATGAATATCAGTGCTGTCCGGCAGACATCTTCCGTGTAAGTCGGGCGTAGGTGTCTTGCCATATAGCATGGCGGCAGGATTAAGCCGGCCTTTCCTGCGGATGTGCTGATGCCCGACACATACTGTGTTGCCGGTGAACGCAAGTCGTGCCGACGCCCCGCTCCCTGCCGTATGTCGCTGGGGACGGGAACAGTCTGTAGCCGGAGAAGAGCTGTGCCGGCAGAACTTGTCCGGTCGGGGGGCTGCCTCCCCGAGAACAATGCGGAATGGTCTCTGCACGACAGCCATCTGCACGTTTAGCAGAAGAACCTTTACTTCAGTATTCCTTTCAGCAGGAACGTGGCATTCTGGTTGCGTGCCACCCCTTTTGTAATCTTATAGGAATAAGTGATGTCCTCGCCCAGTCCGATTTCAAAGCAGTAGTTGTGGAAGCGGGCGGGCTGTTCGTCTTCCAGCTTCGACAGTTCGAGGTCGTGCGTGGCGATGACACCTGTGACGTTCCGACCGGCGATGTGTTGCAGGAAGAGACGTGAGCCGTTCAGCTTGTCGAGCGAGTTCGTACCCTTCAGTATTTCGTCAAGGATGATCAGGCTCGGCACACGCTCGTCCAGTGAGGAGAGCAGCTGTTTCAGACGGAGCAGTTCGGCATTGAAGTAGGAGATACCGTGGGTGAGGTCGTCGGTGGTACGCATACTCGTGAAAAGATGGAACACCGAGACCCTCAACTGGCGGGCAAAGACAGGCAGACCGTTCATCGCCAGCAGATAATTGATGCCTATGGAGCGCAGGAAGGTGCTCTTGCCTGCCATGTTCGCCCCCGTGATGATATAATACTCATGGTCGAGGATATTGAAGTCATTTGCCACAGCCTGCTCGCCGAGGAAAGGATG